>Ga0209254_10003218_pt1 | contig 14912 bp, 14 predicted proteins | sample FrelakmetDIP11DI_FD_187148 | JGI IMG/M metagenome (GOLD analysis project Ga0209254, IMG submission 187148) | Freshwater lake sediment microbial communities from the University of Notre Dame, USA, for methane emissions studies - DIP11 DI (SPAdes)... | ecosystem: Environmental > Aquatic >...
GTCAAACATTTAGAGAGGATACGATTGTATGATTGTAAAAACAGGATTGAAAGCGGGTGAGGATTTTGGAACCACGTCGAGTGATTCTACAACTGGAAAGGTACTTTTGTCATCACCTTTCATCAATAAATGGCATACCTGCTACCGTTGCAAAGGCCTCAAAGATCAATATGGGAATGTTAGCAATGCTACCTGCAGTATGTGCTGGCCAGTGGGTGCTCAGGCGCCGGTCTAACGGAAGATTTCGATGGAATACAAAAATACAATCTTGAACAACTTGAAAGTCCGCACCGGGATTAGCTCCGGTTATTGGACTTGCACCGGTGTCAAAGGTCAAGCGGATGCACGCGGTTTTTATTGGGATAATCCGCAAGCAGCAGTGTGTTATAAACCGAAATATGCTCCGCTTTTCGGCGCTCCTGCTGCGCCGGGTGGCGGCGAAAACTAATTTGCGAATCAGGACTATCCGGTCATAAGGCGCTGTGGAGATTTATTTACTCCATGGCGCCTGATGTTATACTACACACGGTATTCAATAAATTCTTCGGAGAAGAAATCATGGGTGCGATATATATTCCAGAAAGTGCGATGGCTATTGTGGCTCACCCTGATGATATCGAGTTTAGCTGCGCAGGAACGTTGGCAAGATGGGCGGGATCGGGCGCGAGGATTTCATTTGTGCTTTGCACGAGTGGAGATGTGGGGATTGATGAACCAGAGATGACACAATCGAAAACAACCGAGATCCGTGAAGAGGAAGAGAGAGAAGCCGCGCATATTATCGGAGCCACTGAGGTTGTCTTTTTAAGAGAACCGGATGGGATGTTAGTGCCCACACTCGACTTGCGCAAGAAACTCGTGCGTGAAATTCGCCGCTTTCGTCCAGAAGTGGTGATTTGTGGTGATCCTACGATAGTCTGGGCAGGTGATGATTATATCAACCACCCGGACCATCGCGCTGCAGCAACTGCGGCGTTAGACGCGACATTTCCAGCTGCAGGGCAATCTCACCTATTTGAAGAATTGGCCGTAGAGGGTTTGATAGCCCACAAACCGAGAAAGGTCTATGTGACCATGTGGAGTGGGGCAGAGGTTTTTGTGGATATCGAGGACACGATTGAGCTAAAAATTAACGCTTTGAGAGCTCATCGCTCTCAAATGCGCGAATGGGATCCGGAAAAGATGGTGCGTGAATGGGCCGCCGAAAGTGCAAAAGGCAAGGAAATGGTCTACGCCGAGGGATATCGAGTGGTAACTTTGGTCGATGATGAGACCTGGGAGAAGAAAAAACTGTGATATCAAAGGATACTGCGCATCATTGCCGACACTTTTTGATAAATGTCTGTTTCTTCTGATACTTCGATCAATGGCCGACCACGATAATCCAAATCTGTAATCTCATCGCTGATGGGGATAGTCCCTAGCAAAGGGATTTCCAGCTTTGCGATGCGAGTCTGGATTGGTTCGGGAATTTCATTATTCAGGCGATTGAGGATCAAATAGGCTTTCTCAATATTGATATCGAACTCTGTGCGAAATCCTGCAATGCGCTCGGCAGCGACGATGCCTCTCTGGGATGGATCGGTCACGATTAACAGATGTTGAACATCCCGAGTTGTACGCCGGCTGAGATGCTCCATACCAGCTTCATTGTCTATCACGACATATTTATAATTCCGGGAAATGTCATCAACCACTTCCCGCAAATTATGGTTAACCGCACAATAACACCCTGGACCTTCTGAGCGTCCCATGGCGATCAGATCGAATTGGTTGCCCTCGGCCAAGGAGGAGCGAATTTCGTAATCAAGATATTCGCGCTTCGTGACACCGCCAGGCAGCGAGCCCATGGCAGCGCCTCCGGTAGTCAGCGAACTTTTTACTTTGCTCAGCAAACCTTCTCGGATATCTCCGACCGTCCACTCTAAATCGAGACCCAACACCATGTTCAAATTGCTACTCGGATCGGCATCAATTGCCAGCACAGCACCAGCCCGTTGATTTACCAGAAATTTAATGACCATGCCTGCGATGGTTGTTTTACCAACACCACCTTTTCCTGCCAGAGCTATCGTAATTGACATTTCTAATGACCTTTACCTATACAAAAAAACTATTTATCTAATTCTGCAATCAACGACTTCGCCATTGAAACAGCAGCATGATGCAGAGCTGGAACATAATCATATACCGCCTCCCCCAAACGGTCGGCTTCCTGGACTGCCAGATCAGCTGGAAGTGTCCCAAGAATCGGAATGCCGGGAGTCTCAGCCGTCAAGAAATTGGTTTCGTCGCTATTGCGGACCTTATTACCGACTAGCCAGAGCCGATCCAAGCCGATGTCGTTGGCCAGCTTTTTTATCTGGGCAGCAGTACCCAAACTGCGGCGCGTAGGTTCCACTACCACCAGCATAGCGTCCACAAAATCGACCGTCGCGCGCCCCAAATGCTCTACACCTGCATACATATCCAAGATCAAGACATCATCTTTCCGAAAGAGCAGGTGGGTGAACAAGGTTTTAAGCATGGCGCTTTCTGGGCAGATGCACCCAGAGCCACCAATATCCACCGCACCCATTTCTAAGAGCCGAACATCCCTGTGGAGAACACTGAAACGCTCGGGGATATCGTCAACGCGAGGATTTATAGTGAAAAATCCGCCTACCGTCCCAGGCTTTGCGCCCGTGCGTTCTTCAATCAAATCATCCATTTCCGAAATAGGATGGAGCTGTTCGCGTAATGCATCGGGAAATCCCAATGCACCTGCAAGGCATGGAGATGGATCAGCATCAACGGCGAGTACCTGCTGTCCCATATCTGCATATGCCTGAGCCAGCAATGCGGATAATGTTGTTTTACCTACCCCACCTTTTCCGGTAATTGCGATTTTCATCTTTGTTCAGCACCTTTATGTGATAGCCGGTAATTTCCGGCTCTTGATTTTTGGTCCTTGTGGCGTATCTTCAATTTCATAACCCGCATCACTCATCTTTTGCCGGATAGAATCCGCCTCGGACCAGCGTTTCTCGCGGCGCATTTGCTGCCGATTGGCAGCAAGTTCTTGAATTCCGGCTGGAATAATTTCCTCGATGGGCTGCCACTCGCCCAGTTTTAAACCAAGTACCTGATCAAACATCAAAATGGTGGCTTTCTTTACACCATCAGGTAGAGAAGACCGGGCAAGCTCCCAGGTAACAGCAAGGGCTTTTGGGAAATTCAGGTCATCGTTGATCTGTTCTTTAAACTGGATGGCGAAATTCTCGTCAATGTTACCAGGTTCACCCCAAGAATAGACCATCAACCTGAGACGATCCAGGGATTTGGCTGCGCTATCAAGACCCTCCCAGGAAAAGTTCAATTTTACCCTGTAAATCGCGCTCAAATCGAAGAAACGATAGGCGAGCGGATCATACCCGCGATCAACCAACACTTGTAGCCGAAGGAAATCGCCTGAAGACTTGGCCATGCGAGCGTCGTCTAATTGGAGAAAATAACCGTGCATCCAGAAATTTGCCAGGCGAGTGCCAAAGCAGGCTTGAGCTTGGGCAATCTCATTGGGGTGGTGAACAGTGATGTGATCCTCTCCACCGCAATGGATGTCAAAATAAGGCCCCAGATATTTCTCGGACATGGCAGAGCATTCGATGTGCCAGCCCGGGAAACCTTTTCCCCAGGGGCTACCCCATTCCATTTGTCGTTGCTGGTCTGGTGGGCTGAACTTCCAAAGGGCAAAATCCGTAAGGTGCAGTTTTTCGCCCATATCAATCCGTGTTCCCGCTTGCAAACCATCAATATCCAATCGACCCAGATATCCATAATCAGGAAGTTTAGAAGTATCGAAGTAGATACCGTCCGATGTCCTATATGTATATCCTTTTTCTTCAATGCAACGGATCAAGGCGATCTGTTCGGGAATATGCTCCGTGGCTTTGCACCAAATAACCGGCTCTTTAATATTCAGGCGTTTTAGATCACCAATAAAAGCTTGGGTGTAGAAATCAGCAATTTCCCAGGCTGACTTGCCCATACGTCGCGAACCTTTTTCCATTTTGTCTTCGCCGGTGTCTGCATCCGATACCAGATGCCCGACATCGGTGACATTCATCACATGCTTGACAGAATAACCATTGAACTCTAAAGTTCGGCGTAGTAAATCCTCGAAGATATAGGTCCGTAAGTTACCGATATGCGCATAGTCATAAACAGTTGGTCCACATGTATACAAACCAACCTCACTACCTTGAAGCGGTTCAAAGTTCCGAATGGTCCGTGTGTATGTATCGAACAAGTGCATCGTCATTGCATTGATTTCGCTCCTTCAAACCAAGGGTTGGTGAATTGTGTAATTTTACCGCGTAATGATCCGATGCCGGTTAGTCCATATTCCAAATACAATGGTTAGACTGGCGATTGCACCAAACAAGATCATGGAATGGAGCAATCTTCGGTCGGTAGGGGGCGGTATTTCTGGTGGTGTTGCGGTCGGTCGTGGAGTATGTGTGGGTGTTATGCGAGGCGTCTTCACCGGTTTCTGCGTTGGAGGCACAAGAGTCGAGCTGATGCTTTGAATGGATATTGCAGAGGTTATCGAAGAAGAATTGGATGCATTATTCGGCCTCTCGGGTAAGTTTGTATATGTTGCTTGCCAGGGCAACTTCAGCAAGTAAAGCAGCAAGATCGAGATGGCCAGATATCTTTTCATTTGTCTATTTTCTCGGAAGATGATCGATTGTGTGTATCCCAATTAGTGAGATCTAGCCTTGAGGATATGAGTGAGTATCGTAGCGCCGCTGCCGCCGATATTTTGCGCCATTCCAATCCTTGCTCCATCCACCTGAGAAAGCCCAGCTTCACCGCGAAGTTGCTGAACGACTTCCACAATCTGATAAATGCCAGTGGCTCCGACTGGATGCCCACGGGCTTTCAGTCCACCCAGAGTGGCGATGGGAATTTCGCCTTGTAGACCAATTTTTCCTTCCAGACCTAAACGCGGTCCTTGACCTCGCTCCGCAAACCCGCAAGCCTCCAACGATAACGCCGACATTATCGAAAAAGCATCGTGTAACTCAAACAGGTCAATATCTTTCGGTCCAACTCCGGCTTGTTTATATGCCTGGCGTGCAGATTTTTCTGCTGCTGAAAGCCATAAGGGGTCGGGTCGTGAATGAACTGCGATTGTATCGGTCGCAGATGCAGACGCCGCGATGGTTATCAGCGGGCGGTTTTTGTGTTTCCCATCCAAGATATGGGTTTTCAGCAATTCTGCAGGTATGATCACTACAGCAGCTGCCCCGTCTCCGATTGGGGAAGCGTCCAAAAGATTTATTGGGTCAGCAATCATGCGAGCGCGCTGATAATCTCTTTCGGTAATTGTTTCGCGAAGCCGTGCATTCGGGTTGTGGATGGCATTGGCGTGAGCATTGATAGAGAATGGCGCGAAGTCAATGTGGTTCCAGCCATATTCAAGCATATACCGTTGCATTACCAGGGCATTAATCCCAACGAATGACAGGCCATGGATAATCTCGTAATCAGCATCGGCAGCGGTCCCCAAAGCTGCAGTTGTCTCGGAGCCTTTCATTTCGGTCATTTTTTCCACGCCAATTGCCAGGGCACTTTCCAACTCCCCTGAGCTCACTGCCATAACCGCCATCCGGAGAGCAGCTGCGCCAGATCCACAAGCAGCTTCAACCTTCAGCGCTTCTTTATTGTGTAATCCGGTCCAATCGGCGAGCAGTGCACCAAGGTTCTCCTGCCGACCTAACAGACCCGAAAGCATATTACCGACAAACAGCCCATCGCTCGAATGAAGATCCGCGTCGTCGAGCGCAATCTGGATTGCTTCGCCAGCGATTTCTCTTATCGATTGATCCCAATTTTCAGAAACGGGTGTTTGACCGATGCCAATGATGGCAGTCTCACGCATATTTGATGCCTCGATGGTTGTAATTGAAATCTGTTACTGTTATTCTATAGGCTATTACTTACAGAACCTATCAAGAATGACATTTGATGGCAAGCAGGTCTGCAGCCGGTTACCAAGCATATGCTTCTGGAGCTTCTCCGCCTGGCCCAGGCCAGATATCATCCAGTCTTTCAACGATATTGGTAGGAAGATTAATTTCTAGGGCTCGTACGCACTTCTCGAGCTGAGTTTGGGTACGTGGTCCGATGATTGGGGCCGTTACAACCGGTCGAGACAATAACCAGGCTATTGCTACACTGGCGGGTTCCTCTGATAGATCAGTACAGAGTGACTCGAAAGCTTCCAACTGGCCCCGGTGCTTCTCAAATGAATTTATTATCCGTTCTGAATCCCTTCGCCCGTGATCACGATTTCCTAGCGAGCCTCCTAGAAGTCCGCCAGCGAGCGGGCTCCAGGGGAGCAATCCCAGGCCAAAAGAACCGCAAGCCGGGATGACTTCCAATTCCACCATCCGGGAGGTTAAATTATAAAGGCTTTGCTCGGATACAAGCCCTGGGAGATGACGCTCTTTCGCGTAGCATTGTGCTTGCGCGATATTCCAAGCGGCAAAATTGCTGCTGCCGATGTAGAGAATTTTCCCTTGATGTACAAGTAAGTCCATCGCTTGCCAGATTTCCTCCCAGGGAGTCTCACGGTCGATATGATGCATTTGATAAAGGTCGATATGGTCCGTATTCAGGCGACGCAAACTTGCTTCACATGCGCTGCGGATATGATAGGAGGATAAGCGGCGTTCATTTGGTCCTTCGCCCATCCGACCGAATACTTTGGTGGCCAGGACAATATTATCGCGGCGTCCGTTCCCTTGTGCTAACCAACGTCCAATTATACTTTCTGTGATACCCTCTCCAAGCTTCCAGCCATAGACATTTGCCGTGTCTATGAAATTTATCCCCAGGCTTAGGGCATTATCCAAAATTGCGAAGCTTTCTTCTTCTGACGTCTGGGGTCCGAAATTCATCGTCCCAAGGCAAAGACGGCTTACTTTCAAACCCGAACGGCCCAAACTTGTGTAATCCATTTTATAGTCCCTTGTTGTTGTTGGTAATTGATTGCTGATAAATTATCAGGACGCAAACGCTATTATACCCCGATGAACTTTCTGAAATTCACTAGCTGACAATAAAGGTAAGGCATTAAGTTTCGAGAGTTCTACCCTAAAGTAACTTCTCACGAAGTTGTTCTAGTGTCTGGATGGGTAGATCACAGGTGAAATTGCGGCAAATATAAACCGTCGGCTTGTTATCGATTAAGGTGCGATGATGGAGCAATTTGGGCGATCGTTGCTCGGGCGGGTAGGTGGCTGCCGCGACGATGCACTCAGGCCGGTATGTAGACCATAGCACAGAGTTGTACCAGTGGGCATCGCCATAGTTGGGCGGAAAAAGGAGGGCGATCTCTTTTACGGGAGAAAGAAGAACATTAAATGCGCATAGCCAATTACCATAAACTAAAGGATGCATAACCAAATTATCGATAACAAACAAACCCGCATTTTTCGCAATTTCTAACCATCCGGTTTCACCGTCAAGAGATGCCAATTCAATCAAGGCCATGACAGCCAAAGAATTTCCAGAGGGTGTGGCATTATCTTGTAGATTTTTTACCCTGAGCAATAAATTTTCATGGTCATCGCGCGTATCATAAAAGCCATTCTCCGGATCTCGAAAGTGGGCAATCAGGTCAACTAATAATATTTTTGCGCGTTCAAACCAAATCGTTTCAAAGTTAGATTGGTACAGAGCAAGAAAGGCGAGAGTTAACCCGGCGTAATCATCCAAATACCCATTATGCCTGACTAAACCTTCTCTCCAGGAACGATATAACCGGTTATCGAGATACATCTTATCCCAGAGAAACGATGCATTCTTGCATGCAATCTCTAAATAGGCAGGTTGGTCTAAATAGCGGGCTGCTTCCGCAAAAACCGTAAGAGCAAGGGCATTCCACGCAACTAACACTTTATCGTCTATCGTTGGACGTATGCGCTTCGACCGTATTGCTAAAAGGAACACATTAAGGTCGTGCAGTAGATTCTCGACCTCCTGTTCGGATAAACTGTATTTGGCTGCTAGATCTGAATTATTCATGCTCCGGTGGAGAATATTCCTACCTTCATAATTCCCATCCCGGGTTACCGAATAAGCATTCACATAAAAATCAAACCAATTTACCGAAGCGAATTTTGTAGATCTTGCCTGAGCATTCTCCAGACATCCCTGGATCTCAGCCAGGTCCCATAGATAATACTTACCTTCTTCTCCTTCCGAATCAGCATCCAAGCTGCTATAGAATCCCCCTTCATCTGACACCATTTCTCGAACCAAGAAATTTAGGGTTGACTGGCACACCTCTCGATACCTAGTTTCATGAGTGATCAAATAGGCATATAAATACACTTTAGCCAACAATGCATTGTCGTAGAGCATTTTTTCGAAATGTGGGACCAGCCATTTGTTATCTGTGCTATAGCGCGCGAAACCGCCGCCTACAACATCATAAATTCCACCTTGCGACATAGCATCTAAGCAATGCAGCGCTAAATCGAGTGCCAGTTTATCTCCTTGACCCGCACGCTGAAGCAAGAATTCGATTGTCATCGGTTGAGGGAATTTCGGCGCTTGTCCCCAGCCTCCAAATTCCCAATCATAAGCCTGAGCCAAACGATAGACTGCTTGATCCATTATTTGTGGTGAAATTGGTGTAGTTTTTTCCCTATTTGATTTAACGCTTGTGATGTGTTGAACTATTTCGGACGCTGATGTTATGAGCCTCTCACGGTCTTCGAGCCATAATCGGGCAACAGTTCGAATTACATCTTGAAAAGATGGCAAGTTAAATCGAGGTTCGGGCGGGAAATATGTACCACCGTAAAATGGCTCACATTTAGGGGTTAGAAAAACGCTCATCGGCCAACCACCCTGACCTGTCATCGCTACTACCGCGTCCATATATAACGTATCCAGATCGGGGCGTTCTTCCCGGTCAACTTTTATATTGATAAAATACCGGTTGAGGGTTTCAGCCACTTGAGGATCTTCGAATGATTCATGCGCCATGACATGGCACCAATGGCAAGCTGCATAACCGATACTCAGAAAAATCGGTTTATCTTCTGACCTGGCTATCTCCAAAGCTTCAGGTCCCCAGGGAAACCAATCAACAGGGTTGTTCGCATGTTGAATTAAATAAGGAGAATTCTCTGTAGCCAACCTGTTTGTCATTAATTATTCTCCGAACTCCAGCTCAAATCCAAGCTCATCATTCCAGATCGCTGTTCGTTCAAACTGTATTTGGCCAAAAATCCCATCCTGATGAGCTAAGATCATTTGACGTTTGACCAATTCCAACAGGGCAATAAATGTTACTACAACCTCTAGCCGGTGTTTTTTGCCCGTGAAAAGTTCATCGAATGTGCCATGTTGATGCTGTTTGACAAATTCTGCAATAACCATGATCTGTTCACGGATAGTAATCTTGGGTACAGAGACAACCATTCCCAAAAAAGACTCGCCATTATCATGGAGGAGTATATATTGAGCTGCCAGGAATAAATCTTCCATCGTTAATCCATGCAGCTCAAATGTTGTCTCCATCCGGGGAACTGGAGCCAAGCGAGGATAGGTGTGGATACCGTGGTTCAGACGATCTGCGAGAAGAAACGCCAATTCTTTGAAGCGTTTATATGTGATTAATTGCTGTGCAAGCGCTTCTCCCGGGTCAATTTCACCGGGTTCGCGAACCGGTGGCCGCGGTAATATCGCCTCAGATTTTATTTGGATGAGACGGCTCGCAATAACCAGAAACGAAGAAACATTCTCGATAGTATTTTCTGGAATATTCCTGATGTAATCAAGAAATTGATCCGTTATAATAGCCAAGGACAGTTTGGTGATATCCAATTCGGCTTTTTCGATTAATTGTAATAGGAGGTCTAGAGGACCCTCGTAAACTGGGGTGACAACAGTGTAAACATCAGAGGCGGGATTGAGCGGCAACATCGCGCAGATTATACCTGACAATTCATTAAGGACATGCTATGTTTTATCCATCTTATCCTTTCTTGAGTAACCTTTCATTCTTATTTGCATCTAAAAAGATAGGAATATAAACAAAACTTGGTTGGAGGATTTTATGTTATCGGAACCCATTCATGTAAATGATGCATCATTTGAGAAGACCGTACTGCAAGCAGAAATCCCAGTAATCGTCGATTTTTGGGCTCCCTGGTGCGCACCATGCAAAATGGTAGCGCCTGTGCTAGATAAATTGGCAAAGGAAAACGCCGGAAAACTATTGGTAGCGAAAGTAAACACAGATGAGAACTCCGAATGGGCTACAAAATATGGAGTTCAAGGCATACCAACAATGTTATTCGTCGCCAGGGGAAAAATCGTTCACCGGCAGGTAGGGGCTCTTCCAGAACCGATGTTACGAGATATTCTGACCCAGTTTATTGAGGTTGTTGCTCAGAACCCGACCTGAATCTGAAAACTGAGGGCAATTACTCTACAACAGGCAATCTCAACCTCCTCTTTTGTTGAATAGAAAAGTTCACTCAATCACTCGTTCGATATGCGCACCCAAAGTTCTTAGTTTTTCGTCCACACGCTCATATCCACGATCGATTTGACTGACATTTCGGATTGTAGAAGTTCCCCGGGCAGCTAAGGCTGCCAACAATAAAGCCATTCCGGCACGGATATCCGGACTTTCCATCTTCTCACCAAATAACATTGTTGGCCCCTGGACGATACACCGGTGCGGATCGCAAAGCACAATATGTGCACCCATCCCAGCTAACTTATCGATGAAAAACATCCGACTCGGATACATCCAATCATGGAATAGAACACTACCATGGGATTGGGTAGCCACTACGATCGCGATACTCATCAAATCGGTTGGGAATGCTGGCCAGGTCATAACTTTAATCTCTGGAATGGCATCACCCAAATCGGGTTCAATCACCAGAGGCTGTTGTGCTGGTACAACAATATCATCTCCATGTTGCTCCCACAAAACACCCAGACGTCTAAAGACCATGGCGATCATGTCCAGATATTTTGAGCCAGCGTCCCGGATACAGATCGAACTACGTGTTACAACGGCTCCACCGATAAAGCTAACAACCTCGAGATAATCTGGACCAATCTTAAATTCCCCTCCATGTAGCCGTGCAACACCGTGAATATTCAGAGTGTTGGAACCGATGTTTTCGATATGCGCTCCAAGCCCATTCAGGAAGTGACAGAGTTCCTGCACATGCGGTTCGGAGGCCGCATTGCGAAGGATTGTAGTTCCAGAAGCTGTGACAGCAGCCATAATCGCATTTTCTGTTGCAGTAACACTGGCCTCATCTAAAAGGATATTAGCTCCTTTCAAGTCTTTAGCCTGGAATAAAAAAACCTGTTCGCCGCGATCGTATTCAATCCGTGCGCCTAAGGATTGAAGCGCCAGGGTGTGAGTATCGAGACGGCGTCTGCCAATTACATCTCCTCCAGGTGGGGGAAGCCTGAGTTCACCAGTACGGGCGATCATTGGACCAGCTAAGAGGATAGAGGCGCGGATCCGCCGGCACCTATCCGGATCTAAATCCGCTGCACGGATCGATTTGGCTTGTACCCTCCAAGAATGGTTTGAAATCGGTTCAACTGATGCCCCTAAACTTTCTAGCAAACCTCGCATATCCACAACATCTCTGATGGAAGGCAAATTATGGAGAATTACAGGCTCTTGGGTTAGTAGGGTGGCAGCCAATATAGGTAGGGCTGCATTCTTATTCCCAGCCGGTTTCACTTCACCGGAAAGGGGGAAGCCGCCCTGGATGACAAATTTTTCCATGGTTTTCGCAGTCTCCTAAGTTGGTTGTAGTTTTAGTCCGATCATTGCTATAATACCGTAATTCTCATTCCATTGACAGGCAATTGTGCATGTGAGCATTATATTAGACATTTTACTTCCTCTTCTGGTTGGTGAGATATCAGGCGCTGTTATTAACTATTTATCCGATACATTGCCGGTAACCAGAGGATTGAGTAGACCTTTCTGTCATGTGTGCGGAACCGAAGAAGAGATCGCTAATTATTTCTTATGGCCCAGGAAATGCCATAATTGCGGGAAAAACCGCCCGCGGCGGGTTTGGATAGTTGAGTTATTCCTAATTTTTTCCAGCATCTGGCTTTGGAGTAACACACCTGCGACTATCGGATATTGGACGGGAATCGTATTGTTGGCTTACTTCACACTCGTTACAGTAATTGATCTGGAACATCATTTGATTCTGCACATAACAAGTCTTTTTGGTTTATTATTCGGTCTTTGGGTTGGTACCAAACTACATGGCTTTGTACCGACTATTGCGGGTGGGGTAACTGGCTTTGTGCTGATGCTAATACTATATTATTCAGGATTCTTATACCTTCGCATCTCTCGAAAATTGCGTGGAAAAGATCATGAAGAGACAGAAGCCCTGGGATTTGGTGATGTTAACCTCAGCGGAATCATCGGCTTGGTATTGGGATGGCCCGGAATATTGCTGGGCTTAGTATTAGCCATCTTGATCGCTGGTTTTGTGAGCTTACTTTATCTCTTATATTTGATCTCCCGCCGAAAGTACCATCCAGATAGCGCATTGCCATATGGACCATTTCTAGCGACCAGTGCTGTCATCCTCCTTTTTCTACGAAGTATCTTATCTGGGTAAAAAAAGTCTTAAGGTTTTTTATCCTTAAGACTTTTTTATCCTATATTCTAACTGTGATCTGCTCAGGCCGAGGCAGTATTTTCTCCACGGTGGAACCATCGCGTCCATTCCCGACTTTCCCACACCACCAGGATAGGAGCTGCTATGAAAATGGATGAATAGGTACCACTAAACAGTCCAACCAATAAAACCATCGCGAATTCCCGGAGCGTAACTCCGCCGAATAACGCCAAGGCGAGCAACATAAATTCTACTGTCATGAGTTGGGTATTGAGCGACCGCCCCAAAGTCTGGACTATTGAATGATTAACCAGGGTTTCAAAAGACAGGCGGCGATAAATTCCAGTGTTTTCCCGGATTCGATCGAACACCACTACCTTATCCTGAACTGAAAAACCGATCACGGTCAATAAAGCTGTCAGGAATAAAGAGTCAATCTGCCAACCCCATAGTATGCTGCCAATCGCAGCCAAACTGAGGACCACGCAAACATCGTGGAACATGGCAATGATAGCACAGATGCCATAACGGATTGCATGAGGCACACCACGGAAAGCAAAGGTCATGTATAAAGCCACAATCAATGCTGCCACAGCCACTGCTTGAGCCGCACGGCTCGTCACCTCTCGTCCGATGGTTGGGCCAACACTCTCAAATCTTAATACTGTTACTTCCGAGTTATATTCCTTGCCCAATTCATCTGCTATCTTAGCACGTGTACTATCTTCTAGCACAGACGACCGGATCACATAGCTTCCCGTGCTAGTGGTCTGTACTTTAACATCCCCAACACCGAGATTGTTATACAGCCCAATGAGGTCAATATCAGAGGGAGTCGCATTTGCGAAACGTACCTCGAGAAGACTACCACCAGTGAAATCAATCGCCAGCGGTAATTTCTTGGTTGCAGACATGCTACCAAGCAGGATTAGTCCCGGTATAATTATCAGCAGGGAGAGCGCAAAGAAGTAATATCTTTTTCCAAGGATATTGATCATTATAGGTTTCCTTCTAGATACCAAACCACTTTGAATAGTTTTTCGACTTGAAGTTCCTTGTAACTAGCTCCATAAGCACACGTGTGATTACAATAGCCGAGAACAAGCTGACGATCACACCCAAGAGCAGCGTGATGGAAAAGCCCTTGACAATTGTTGCACCATAGGTGCTCCCAAACCAGAACAAAATGGAACAAGTAATAATCGTTGCAATGTTCGAATCTCGGATCGACGGCCAGGCACGCTTCCAACCAAGATCAACGGACTGACGGAGTGTCTTTCCCGACCGCATTTCTTCCTTCATACGCTCAAATATGAGGATATTTGCATCCAAAGCACTCCCAGTACTTAAGAGGAACCCGGCAATTCCCGGGAGAGTTAAGGTTATTGGTATGAAACGGAAGATCGCGAATGTGATCAACGCGTAGATGATAATCGCAACATCGGCTACTGCACCAGGTAACCGATAATATAGCAACATAAACAAGATAACAATCGAGAAGCCAATTAATCCAGCACGTAGGCTCATTTGGAGAGATTCTTGACCTAATGTTGGGCCTACGGTACGGATTTCAATCACTTTTAGCGGAATAGGTAAAGAACCATAGCGCAGTTGAACTGCCAAGTTATTGGCTTCTTCCGACGTGAATTTCCCAGTAATAACTCCTTCTCCGTTGGGGATTGCACCCTGGATCGTCGGAGTGCTAATAACTTTTTTATCTACAACGATCGCTAAAACATCGTTGATATGAGCTCCAGTAAAATCACTGAATATTTTAGCCCCATTTGATGATAGGGTGAACGCCACTTGATATTGTCCGGTCTGGCTGGTGGTCACATTTACATTCTTCAAGTCAGCGCCTGTCATGATGGTGTGAAATGTCTGACTGATAGGGAGGGTAGAGGTAATACTTTGCGTAGGGGTGACAGGTGCTGCCGGAAGTTGAGATGATTGCCCAAAGTCGGTTTTGATCACACTCTCGACCAGATTGAAAGCCTCATTTTGGGAGATGGTCGACATATCCACAAATTCTAACAAGCCGGTTTGCTGGATAGTTGCCAGGGCTCTTTCTGGATCAGTCTCACCAGGTAGTTCTACAACGATACGTCGTTCGCCCGCTTTTTGCACCAATGCTTCGGTCAAACCCAAGCCATTAACACGGTTCTCAACGATGCCTGTCGCAGCATCCATAGCACCCGCTTCAATTGGAGTGTTGGCAGG
>Ga0209254_10003219_pt1 | contig 14909 bp, 12 predicted proteins | sample FrelakmetDIP11DI_FD_187148 | JGI IMG/M metagenome (GOLD analysis project Ga0209254, IMG submission 187148) | Freshwater lake sediment microbial communities from the University of Notre Dame, USA, for methane emissions studies - DIP11 DI (SPAdes)... | ecosystem: Environmental > Aquatic >...
ATACGGTGTCGCATTCTGAGAAGGTGTTTCGCCTAATCTGGTCAGGGCTTTATTGATTTCCATGTAGGATTTAACCATTGATGGCAGCGTTGAGAGAAACGACCATTGACGAACGACCGCTGGGGGTCGAATCCCTAACCTAATAAAAGTTGATTCCAATACCTTGGGGAAGGATTGAACTTTGATCACTCCTTTGACTTTTAAGTAAAATATTAATAAGATTGAAACAATGATGGCAATTAATGATAGGAGTAAAAAAACCTGTAAAGTTAAGAGTTTGGTATCTGTCGCATCCCCATCTTTGTTAGCGTTGAGGTCAAGAATGGACTCATCTTCCATCATGGGTGTCGGTACCCGGAAAGGCTCAACCCCTGTATTTGGATTCCCATTTAATGAAGTTGAATTATCCCCCGCCAGGCGCTCTATATCTGGAAGTGAAGCCGTCGGTTCGAATTCGACCCACCCCAGGTTCGGAAAATATACTTCTGGCCAGGCGTGGGCGTCTTTTTGCCTGATTAAATACTGTCCATCTTCAAGCAATTCCCCAGTCGAATATCCGACAACAAACCTGGATGGGATACCCAGTGATCTCAGAAGCACGACGGCAGCAGATGCATAATAATTACAGAATCCCTTTTGGTAGTCGAATAAGAACCAATCCACTGCATCTTGATTTGCCGGAGGTGGGGGGATGGTTTCTACATAAGCAATATTTTCTCTCAGGAACTGGATGATCGCCAAAGTCTGATCAAGTGGATTATCGAGTCCATTGGTGATCTGAATAGCCAGGTCAATTGTGCGTTGGGTTATGGTTGGGGATTGGGTCAAATATCGTTCGGTAACCCAATCAGGATACTCGATTCCAGATCGCCGTAATTCCAAGATCGTAGCCTGGCTGATCGATGCCTGGACATCATATGCTTGTCCAGGGCGTACCAATGGTTCAGCCTGAAAGGAATAGAGGTCAATGGTATTGTCTGGATTAGGCATGAAATCGATCGTGCCGGACCTCTCCACCCAGGTAGCCTGTCCAGGTGAAATGATCGATGTAAAGAAAGATGAAGACACCAATTCAAATTTCGCTGACCAGCGTTCATCATATACAGGCAGGTCTAATTTATCGGTATCAGGATCCCAGGGGTTGGTTACATGAGGTGGTGATACCCATTTTTCACCATCAAAGATGTTATAAAGTCTGGCTCGCCAATATAAACGGACTCCGTTGGGTATGATTATTGGAGGTCGGACCCAAAACATGACTTCGTCAGTTTGTTCATTCCCTTGACCTAAGGATAATGTGGGTCCGTAATAATCCGTAGATACATTTAACGTGGATTTTAATGATGCAAATGCATTGTCAAAGCGTTCCTGGAAATCGGTCCACTCTTCTTTAACCGGTTGGATGATGTTTTGTATCAAGGGTAAGGAAGAAGTGAATGAGGGAAACACCCACGCCAGAAGAACAATACAACCTGTTGTTACCAGCGTAAACCGAATAAAATCCAAACCAAGATAAGGTGGTAGAGAAGTGTTAGTCCCAAACCAGCGGATGCGGTTATGTAAAAAAACCAACCTGGATACCAACATCAGTACGAAAAAGATAAAGGCCGCCAGGTACCATATACGATTTGCACGCATTGGATCGAATGATTGAATAACAACTAACGTAACTCCTGCAGGTAGTGTGGCTTGCCAGGGACTGCCTTTCCTGACCAGCACATAACCTGCAAGAACGCCCAACCACCAAAACAGGAACCCCATCAAAACGATAAATAAAACAGAGTCTTCCACCACATCGCGATTTATGAGTTGCAGGAAAACCGTCTCTAACCGTGCTTGAATTATAAATAGACGTTCAGACCATAACATTCCTGGAGTTGGGTTTCCAACGATTTGGCCTACTTGCCAGGGAACCAAGATGATGCCGTATAAAAAACTCAATATTGTTATGAACCAGGTTGGAAACCGGCTAAATCCCAGGGCAAACCCCAGGCATCCGCCAAGGATAACAAGACTTTCAGTGATGTAAAGATAATTTGTCCATCTAGTCGCATTAAGGCGGAGCGCAACGGTGACCAATGCGGCCAACAACAGGACAGCAGCTGAAATATCCCACCACCTTTGTTTTTTATTTTCAGGATTTATTTGCATCATGCCTGTCTCTGTATCACTCGTGTTTGACTTAATACATAAACCGATAATGGTAGGTTCAGTTTACCTTAATTATCGTATCGTGAGAAGTTTCCGATCCTATGATGGATATAATGTCTGGCTTATTTAGAAAATCTTAATTTATAGCGAATTATGGTAAAATGTTTGCCGTTAGGCAGAGGTTTTTTCATAAAAGCTGCATAACCCAGTCCATCTCGGAACCAAGGAGAATCCATGCAGAGCGATTGGTTGTATCTGGGTATTTTCTTACTTTTAGCGCCAGTTTTTCCAATAGCGGCTTTGATCATCCCAAAAATTCTTGCTCCAAGAAAACCAAATTTAATTAAACAGCAAACCTATGAATGTGGTATTGAAACAGTTGGGGATACTTGGGTTCAATTTAAAGTACAATATTATGTTTATGCCCTGGTATTTCTAGTATTTGATGTTGAAATCGTGTTTTTATATCCTTGGGCGGCAGCATTTGACCAATTACTCTTGTTTGCAGTGCTTGAAGCAGTGATATTTATCCTAATCCTTGCAGGTGGATTACTTTACGCATGGAAAAAGGGGATCTTAGATTGGCAGTGAGGGTTTCACCTTGGTTCTAAGCAGGCTGATGATAATTCATCAGCCTCTTTATGTTTTTGTTTCAATAATTCGTAATTTTTTTTAAAATAGATTTACGGATGGAGTAAGTTAATGACAGATCCTTTAAATGCACTCGCGGCGTGGTTCCAAACCATTCTCCTAAATTGGGGACTTCCTGAAAATGTGGTGAGTGTGATCCTGGCGGTCATCGGTGTGGTCATCCTTTGCGTTTTTGTTTTATTAGTTGATATTTTTTTAGTCTGGATAGAAAGGAAGGTGGTTGCTCGTTTCCAAGATCGACTGGGACCAAATCGCCTGGGTCCATTTGGATTAATCCAACCTATCGCAGATGTTATCAAGCTTCTTATAAAAGAAGATATCACTCCGAACGGTGCCAGCCGGTTTGTCTATAACATCCCTCCGATTATTGCGCTGGCTACTGTGTTATTAATGTGGGCAGTAATTCCACTGGCGCCTACTATATTAGGCGCTGATATTAATGTGGGGGTACTATATATCATTGCGATCGGTGCAATCAGTACTCTTGGAATTCTCATGGCAGGATGGGCTTCAAATAATAAATACGCTCTACTTGGAGCGTTTCGAACTGTCGCCCAGATGATTTCTTATGAAATTCCGATGTTAATCAGCCTTTTAATTCCGGTCCTCCTGGCAAGCTCGATGGGTTTAAACGATATCATTACTGACCAATCCGTATGGAATATTCTCATCGTCCCCCTCGCTGGCGGAATTTTCTTGCTTTCTTCAATTGCTGAACTAGGACGGGCTCCCTTTGACCTGGTTGAAGCCGAATCTGAAATTGTTGCAGGCTTTCATATTGAATATACAGGGATGAAATTTGGCCTGTTTTACGCAGGCGAATTGCTTCACGCATTAACGGTAGGGGCTATTTTCGCAATCTTGTTCCTTGGAGGCTGGCGTGGACCAGGGGTAAATTTACCTTATGTTGGTCCATTCCTGGGAATTTTTTATCTGTTTATCAAAGCCTTTATAGTCTATTATGTCACTATGTGGTTCAAGTACTCGCTGCCTCGACTTCGCATTGATCATATGCTGGGGTTTAATTGGAAATTCTTAACACCTCTGGCTTTAGTATTACTAATCGTCGTTGCCATTTTGGATAAAGTTTTAGCAAATGCGAATGTTTCAATAACTATTTATGTCTTGGTGATGTTCGCTGCGAATATATTAATTGGTTGGGCAGCAATTTCGTGGGCGAAGGTGTATACCAGACGCGAAAGAGAGCACTTTGACCAGAAAAATAATACCAATTCATTTCAAACTCAACTTTCAGAAGAGAATTCATCCGCAGTACAATCTTAGGACGGAGGAGCATCGATGACTCCAGAGATGTTGATATTTATCATTATCGCAACCATCACACTGGGTGCAGCTTTTATGGTCGTTTCTTCGAGAAACCTGGTTCATGTCGCCCTGTGGTTAATTGTGACGTTATTTGGTGTCGCACTTTTATTTACCTTATTGTCAGCTGGTTTTCTAGCTATAGCCCAGGTTGTTATCTATATTGGCGCCATCGCCATCTTATTGATCTTTGCAATTATGCTCACGCGCCGGACAAAGGAAGATGTGAAAAGCACATTTAATTCCAATTGGCGATGGGCATTGTTTATTGGTTTTCTGTTTTTTACTGGTTTGCTGGTTATTTTGATGAATTGGTCTGGAATTGCAGCAGCACCTCCAGAGCTAGACTCCAGGGCGAATCCTGTAGTTGAGATAGGCCTGGCATTGGTGAATCCGAATGGATACCTTCTTGTTTTTGAATTGGCTTCTGTTTTACTCCTGGCGGCCTTGGTGGGTTCGATCTTTGTCGCCTGGGACCGGAGGAAATGATGATCCCACTTTCCTGGTATCTGGTTTTTGCGGCAGCATTATTTTGTGTCGGACTCTTCGGCGTTTTAGCCCGGAAAAATGCGATTGCTGTACTCATGGGGATCGAGCTCATGTTAAATGCGGTCAATATAAACCTCGTCGCATTTTGGCGGTACCTGGGGCCTCAGGATATCACTGGACAGGTTTTTACGATCATGGTTTTCGCGGTGGCTGCCGCGGAGGTCTCGGTTGGATTGGCATTGTTTATTTCACTTTATCGCCGGCGTGGTACGATCTCAGCTGATGAAATCGATTTAATGAAGTGGTAGGAGATTTTATGAATTCTGAACTCTTAATCTGGCTCCTTCCCCTGCCTCCATTATTGGCCTTCTTTTTCATTGTTCTATTCACCAATAGGACAAAATGGCTCAGTCATTCAATTGCGATAGGAGCAGCGGTTCTATCATTTTTAGGCACGATGGTATTGATCTTCCGGGCGATCCAGACCGATCACTTCGGTGAACACCCTATTCAATCATCCATAAATTGGCTGCCTACAGGCGATACATGGTTACAGATCGGTGTGATGGTAGATCCACTTACGGTGGTTACCTTGTTTTTTGTGTCCATCACGGTGCTGATGATATTTTTATATAGTATTGGGTACCATAATTTTGGGCAGCCGAAAGGTGACCATGATTTACCAGGCTTACCCCCTCATGGCGCGGTTAAAGCAGATGTACATGGTCACAAGAAATTGGTCTTATCTATTGAACCCATGTATTCCCGGTTTTTCGCGTTTATCGGCTTATTTGCGTTTGGTATGTATACACTTGTCATTTCGGACAACCTGCTGACACTGTTTGTGGGTTGGGAAATTATGGGTTTATGTTCGTATTTATTAATCGGTTTCTGGTTTGCGAAGCCATCTGCGCGAAGTGCAGCCATCAAAGCATTTATGACCACTCGCATTGGTGATGTCTTCATGTTATTGGGGATCGCATACATCTACTCCGCGACTGGATCACTTAGTTTTCAGGAAATCCTCTCACCAGCGACATTGGAGATGCTTGTTCAAAAATCATCCCCAATCGTTGGATTAACCGCTGCAGGATTAATTGGAATATTGATATTTATTGGAACTATTGGGAAATCGGCACAATGGCCATTACATGTTTGGCTGCCGGATGCTATGGAAGGACCCACACCTGTTTCAGCCATGATCCATGCAGCGACGATGGTTTCTGCGGGCGTTTACCTGGTGGTTAGGATGTTCCCCTTATTATCAGCCGGAGTAGGTCACAGTTCCTTGCCACCTCCCATGGTTGCAATGGCTGTGATAGGCACGTTTACTGCAATTTTTGCGGCGACGATTGCTATCGCCCAAAATGATATCAAGCGTGTTCTAGCGTATTCAACAATTTCGCAGCTTGGTTTTATGATCGCAGCTTTGGGAGTTGGCGGTTACGTAGCTGCTACCTTCCATTTGGTGACCCATGCATTTTTCAAGGCGCTCTTGTTCTTAGGATCTGGGTCGGTAATTCATGGAATGGAACATGGTGTTTTTGCGACTGGCAACCATATCGATCCCCAAGATATGTTCAATATGGGTGGCCTGAGGAAAAAGATGCCGGTCACCTTCTGGACTTTTACGATCGGCGGGCTTGCCCTTGCAGGTTTCCCGTTAATCACAGCAGGTTTCTGGTCCAAAGATGAAATATTCGTGGATGCGTTTCATCACCAACCATTTGTGTTTATCATCCTCGCACTTTCTGCATTGATTACCGCATTTTATACAATGCGCCAGATCAGCCTAACTTTTTTGGGAAAACCTCGTTCAAACGCTGCGGATCATGCCCATGAAACTCCCTGGACAATGACTGCTCCTTTAGTGATTTTAGGTTTTTTTGCCATTACGACTGGATGGTTAGGGATTCCGGAAGATTTCCCTATCATTGGGGGACTGGTGCCTAATTGGTTTCACGAATTTGTTGGGAGTACACTTACCGTTCATCCAGAAACTATTCCTTTCCATCCAGTGCCATTGATTACGTCACTGGTAGTCTCACTCGGAGGGCTTGGTCTAGGATGGTATGTTTACCGGAAGGTTACTGACGAAAAGGTTGACCCTATTCAAAGGCCACTTGGGAAAATGTACGTGATACTTAAAAATAAATACTATTTTGATGAGTTCTATCAGAAGGTATTTATCCAACCATCTATCCGGTTTTCCGAAAAAATTGTCTATGCCTTCATGGATAGGACTGTGATCGATGGCGCACTTCATTGGATTGCCAATGTTACGTTAATCATTGGGAAGTTCTTTAGAAACTCAATCGATATGCCCATCGTCAATGGTTTTGGTGATTTAGTCGGTAACGTAACCACAAAACTGGGTTTTATATTTAGACCTTTACAGACTGGAAAAGTCCAGCAATATATGATTATGGCTCTGGTCACGCTGGTTGCTTTCACCATCATCTTTTACTATATATTCTTTTAGGCCATGAGAAACCAGCGAAAGAATAGGAGCGAGTAATGACTTTTATCCTTGAAAACCTGCTAACGATAATTTTATTTTTCCCTATCCTGACAGCGCTCTTGATTTGTTTGCTCCCAGGTCAGCAGAAAGGGTTAATTCGTTGGGTAGCTTTTATTTTTAGCTTCATCCCTTTTCTATTTTCGTTGGTCCTATGGTTTAATTTTGATAAAACCCAGACAGGTTTCCAGTTTACCCAACAAGTTGTGTGGTATCCACCCATTCACTCCTCTTACCATGTAGGTGTGGATGGAATATCTCTTACCATGGTTCTGCTGACTACTTTATTAATACCTTTAACGATCTTGACATCATTCAACATCAAAGATCGTGTGAAGACCTACATGGTGTTGTTCTTCTTGCTCCAATTTGGGATGCTAGGGGTATTCCTATCCCTGGATTTACTTTTGTTCTTCGTTTTTTGGGAGTTTGGTCTTGTTCCAATGTATTTCTTGATCAACCAATGGGGCAGTGAAACAGGAGAACGAGAAGTTTGGAAGGGGATTAAAGTTCCTTCAAGGATATATGCTTCATTCAAATTCATGATCTATACCATGGCGGGTTCCTTGGGACTACTTTTAGCCATCCAAATGATTGGGGCTATCACTGGAACTTTTGATATTCCGGAATTATTCATTCGCTGGAATTCGGTCCAGGAGCTGCCATTTAATATCTCGACGAGTACAGTTAAAGCACTGGCATTTTGGGCTTTTGTGATTGCTTTTGCCATCAAAGTCCCCGTATGGCCTTTTCATACCTGGCTGCCCGATGCCCATACCGAAGCGCCAACTGCTGGTTCCATGATTCTTGCAGGTGTGTTGCTAAAACTTGGCGCATATGGTTTTATCCGGTTAGTATTACCTTTATATCCGGAACAATCGAATGCCTACGCAGGTTGGTTAGCCTTGTTTGCGGTTTTATCAATTATCTTTGGTGCACTTGCGGCATTTGGCCAGAAAGATTTCAAACGTCTCGTGGCTTACTCATCTGTCAACCATATGGGTTTTGTCGTCCTGGGGATTGCAGCAGCGGCTCATGCTGTAGGTACTCAAGATGCCACAATTGCCTTGAACGGCGCTGTACTTCAAATGTTTAACCATGGATTATCTGCTGCGGGAATGTTCTTCTTGGTTGGCGTCATTTATGAACGCACTCATACAAGGAATTTAGATGAGATGGGTGGGTTATTCCCACTGATCCCAGTCTATGGAGGAATTCTAATATTTACGTCCATGGCTTCGCTTGGATTACCAGGTTTGAATGGATTTGTGTCCGAATTTATGGTTGTCCGAGGCAGTTGGCCGATTTTCACTGTCTATACAGCGTTGGCGATGATAGGTTTACTCTTTACAGGAGCTTATATCCTGAAAGGGATCGCCAAAGTACTGCATGGACCGTTGAACACCCATTGGATTGGGCATCTTACAGAGATCAATGCTCGTGAAGCGTTTGTCATCGCTCCTTTAATGGTCCTTATGCTATCCATAGGCGTATGGCCTGCCTGGATTGTCGATGTAATCAACCGAGCTGTAGAAATGGTGTTTTGAGTTAAATCGACAGGCATCCAGTTCTGGTCGACGAGGTGAATTATGCAATTTCCAGTTTTGAGTCTGATTATTTTTACCCCAATCATCACTGCGTTACTCTTACTACTGCTTCCGGAAAACAAAAAGACTGAAGTTCGCGTCATTTCATTAGCAGCGGCTACCGTTGCTTTGCTATCTTCCATCTGGGTCTATTTTTCTTATGATATCAACCAGGCAGGATACCAGTTGATCGAAAAATATTCATGGTTGCCGGCAATGGGTATCTCATACCATGTAGGGATTGATGGAATGAGTGCACCGTTAATTTTATTAACGGGGATTGTTATGTTTACCGGCGTGCTTATCTCATGGGGAGTCGATGACCGTCCCAGAGAATTTTTCGCATTTTTATTTATCTTGGCAACAGGGGTATTCGGGGTTTTCGCATCTTTAGACCTTTTTATGTTGTTTTTCTTTTATGAAATTGCAGTTTTCCCGATGTACCTCTTAATAGCAATCTGGGGTTGGAAAGTTACCCGGGAATATGCAGCAATGAAATTAACGCTGTACTTGTTCATAGGCTCAGTGATTGCTCTGGTTGGCGCATTGGCGATGTACTTTACCTCAGGTTTGGGGACATTTAATATGCTTGAGCTGGAAAATGCAGGCTTTTCAACTGCTTTCCAGAAATTGTGGTTTCCCTTTGTGTTTATGGGTTTCGCGGTTCTAGGAGGTATTTTCCCATTTCACAACTGGAGCCCAGATGGTCACGTGGCGGCTCCGACTGCTGTTTCAATGTTCCATGCTGGCGTCCTCATGAAATTAGGCGCATTTGCCGCCTTAAGGGTCGGAATCATGTTGTTGCCAGAAGGAGCCAAATTTTGGATGCCGTACGTGATCTTGTTGACTCTGGTTAATGTCGTGTACGGCGCATATATCGCCTCTGTTCAGACGGATTTTAAATACGTCATCGGCTTTTCTTCTGTTTCCCATATGGGTTTGGTGGTCATGGGATTCGCCACCTTGAATAATAATGGCATGTTAGGCGCCGGTGTTCAAATGTTCTCACACGGCGTGATGACGGCTTTATTCTTTGCTGTGGTCGGAATGATTTATGATCAAACACATACTCGTGAAATCGCCAAATTAGGCGGGATGAGAAAAGTGATGCCTCTTGTCACGCTGGCTTTTATAATCGGTGGTCTTGTATCGATGGGAATGCCTCTTTTTTCGGGTTTTATAGCCGAATTCCCAATATTTATGGGATTATGGACAAGTTATCCCTGGGTTGCAATCGTTGCTGCTATCTCTATCGTGATCACGGCATCGTACATCATCCGTATCATTGGCCGCGTATTTTTTGGCGAATTACCCCAAGAATTTTCGGATCATCTTCATGACGTGTCAATTTTAGATAAAATCGCGATTGGTTTTATGTCTTTTATCCTCATCTTACTAGGTGTTTACCCTCAAATCATGGTTCCGCTGGTCCAGACAGGCGTGAATAATGTACTGCGATTGCTGGGAGGTGCATAAGTGACGGGTAATTTCGATTATGTGATGGTCCAATCCATCCTGCCTGTGATCGGACTCTTGATTTTGGGCATCCTTATCATGGTTGTGGATCTCTTCATTCCCGATGAACAGAAAAAAGTTTTAGGTTGGATCTCAGGAGTAGGTTTGATAACTATTATCATTACCAGCGTCTTGATTGGGAGACCGGGTCCTGAACCTGAAATGGTATGGGGTGGAATGCTGCGGTTCGATTGGTATGGATTTGTATTTCAGATGATATTTTTGGTTGGCGCTGCCATAACATCCATGGTGGCGATGGATATCCAGGAATTGGGAAAACGAGGAGAGTTTTACCTGCTGCTCCTGGCTGCAACTTTAGGCATGAGTCTAATGGCAGCTTCTGCCAATCTCATAATGCTTTACGTTGCGATAGAAACTACATCCATCCCGCTCTATGTGCTTGCAGGTTTCCTGGTTCTCGATAAAAAGTCTACAGAATCTGGTTTTAAATATTTTTTATTTGGGGCAATGACATCAACAATTATGTTGTATGGATTTTCCCTCCTGTATGGGTTTGCAGGCACCACTGATATCTACACAATTGCCGAGAAACTAATAAGCGATGGTAGTCCAATTCCATTGATCGGTGCAATGTTGTTAATTTTGGTCGGGTTTGGTTTTAAAATTTCGGTGGTGCCCCTGCATTTTTGGGCTCCTGATGTTTATGAAGGATCCCCAAGTCCTGTCGCTGGGTTCCTTTCGACAGCATCGAAGGCAGCGGGTTTTGCTGTTCTGATCCGGGTTCTCATGGCCGTTTTTCCTGCGAACCAGGACTTGTGGAGCGCTTTATTAGCCACCCTGGCCGTGGCTACGATGACTTTGGGTAATTTATTAGCCTTGACCCAAAAGAATATCAAAAGAATGCTCGCGTATTCGTCGATTGCTCATGCAGGTTATATCTTGATCGGGGTTGTAGTTGCCACAGAGAGAGGATTTAGTGGATCAATTTATTATCTGCTCGTGTATTTGTTTTCGAACCTGGCGGCCTTCGCAGTTGTCACGATCATTGGAAAAACTATCGGCTCTGATGAGATAGCTGATTACGCAGGACTGAGTCGTCGAAGTCCAGGGTTAGCTCTGGTGTTATTAGTATCCCTCTTATCACTGGCAGGGATGCCTCCATTAGGAGGATTTATTGGAAAATTCCTGGTTTTTGCGGCTGCTGTTGAAGCGAATTACATCTGGCTGGCGGTGATTGGCGTCTTAAATTCAATTATTGGACTTTACTATTATTTAATCGTATTGAAGGTAGTATACCTGTATCGTTCTGAAAACGATGATAAGCATATCGTTATTCCTGGTCCCTATTCCCTCACATTAGGGATTATTACCTTCGGAATCATATTACTAGGAACTTTCTTTGCGCCGTGGATCAATTGGGTGATGAAGGCTGCTTCATCGTTGTTTTAGTCTCCAAATTGGAAGTTTTCGGATAACTTAGAGTGTGATTGACTACTTCTTTTTGATTGTGATACAATTCTCAAATCATGAACCTTAATGGTGACCCATCTTCAAAAAACCCCTGGTCTTCAGCCTTTAATATGAAGACCCTAACCGTCGGGGGAGAAGTAGGATGCCTGACATTAATAATAGTGCTAGCGGCAGTATTTGGTGGGTTGTGGCTGGATAATTTCTTTGGAACCAAACCCATGATCACTGTAATAATGGTCCTGGCTTCAGCACCGTTATCACTTGTCTTAACTTTTTGGATTGCGATGAGGGCTGTGCGCAATATTAGTTCACCGACGATCCGGTCAGTTAATTCAAAAACCGATCATTTAAACACAGAAGGAGAAGATAAGCAGTGAGTGGCAAAATGCATGAATGGAAATTTGGGAAAAAGCGATGGGTCATTTTAGCCATGGTAGCCCTAGGGGTCTACGCAGCTTATATTGGACCTTCTTACCTAAAACCGATTAGCCCGACCGTTGTCCTTCCGGCAGAACCAATATGGCGAGGCTTGTGGATTACCAACACGATGCTTGCTACTATCCTTGCTGATATTTTATTGATTCTATTGGGTATTAGCGCCTACCGTTTTGTTAAAAGTGGAAAATTAGTTCCCACAGGAATTTACAATGCATTTGAAGCAATTTTTGAATTTTTATACAATTCTGTAGAAGGTGCAACAGGGAAATGGGCTAAGAAAATTGTTCCCCTAGTGGGAACCATTTTTCTTCTCATATTTGTTGCGAATATGGTTAAGCTTGTTCCAGGCTTTGAAAGTATTGGTTGGCTAGAAGAAGCTCATAAAGGCTATGGTTACGGTACGGTAAAACTATTTTCAATCGGCGGATTACCTGTCTATACATTAGATAAAGCTCAAAGGACTGCCATTCAGAATGAAGATGCAGCACATACAGAAGAAGGTGCAGCAGATACGGCAGAGGAAGTTGAACATACGGGTGAAGTATGCACAGTCTGTCATGTAATCCCGTTTTTTAGAGGTTCAGCGACCGATCTGAATTTTACGTTTGCATTGGCAATGATTGCCGTTGTGATGACACAAGTTTATGGTGTCTGGTCATTAGGACCCAGGTACTTTACTAAATTCTTCCAATTTGGCAGACTGGTAAAAGGTGGTGTCTTCGGGATTATTGATTTTGCGGTAGGTTTCCTTGAATTGATTTTGGAATTCGCAAAAATCCTATCGTTTAGTTTCCGGTTGTTTGGAAATATTTTTGCTGGGGCACTTCTATTATCAATCATAGGTGCTTTACTGCCAGTTGTACTCCCACCTGGGCTTTATTTATTTGAGGTGTTTTTTGGGATTATCCAGGCATATGTTTTTTTCCTGCTGGCTACCATGTTCATCAGTATGGCTGTAGTAAATCCTCATGGCGAAGAGCATTCTGAGGCTCATGCCTGATTAATAGCAACGAATTATTTCTAAACCATTACTATTTGCGAAGGAGAGTGAAAAATGGAATTCAATGATGCATTTGTCAAGGCATTTCAACTGTTAGGTGCAGGTCTGGCTATGCTGGGTGCGATTGGCGCTGGGGTCGGCGTAGGTATTGCTGCCTCAGGAGGTGTTCAAGCGATGGGCCGTAATCCTGATGCTGCGCCGATTATTCAGACGAATATGATTCTTGGCATGGCATTCGCTGAAGCAGTCGCTATTTATGCTTTGGCAGTTGCTTTGATCATCATATTCGCTGCATAACGGATGCGAATATTTAAGGAAAGAAGGGAATTATGGCAGCATTAGGTATCAATTTAGGGTTTTTCCTTTTCCAGGTGTTTAATTTCATCATTGTGCTGGTCCTTTTAACTGCATGGGCATATAAACCAATGATGAATGCATTGGAGAATCGCAAGAAAAAAATTGCACAGAGCTTAGAAGATGCCAGAATAGCTGCTGAAGCCAGGGCAAATGCAGAAGCCGAGGCCAGAAAAATAATTTTAGAAGCGAAGGCTCAAGTCACACGAGAAGTCAGTGAAGCCTCTGGTAAAGCAGATAAGACTGCCCGGGAAATTATCGCGCAAGCAGATGCTGAAGCTGTGAAGATCAGGGCTGAAGCTGTTGAGGAAGCAACAGCAGAGAAAGATAGGATTCTACACGAGCTGAGAGGGCAAATTGCAGCATTGGCTATGGCAGCAACTCAGAAATTAGTGGGTGAGACCCTGGATCAAACCCGTCAGCACGCGTTGATTCAAGAATTTTTCTCTGGTGTCAAATCTGGAAAAGTCCAGATTCTTGAAGATTCCAGCCTGATAGGTAGTTCGGCTGAGGTAACCAGCGCTCTGCCTCTTACTCCAGATGAACAGGAAACGGTCAAGAAAGACGTCCTTTCCCGGATGGGTGAAAAACAAGCAGCCGTTTCATTCCAGGTTGATCCAACAATCCTGGGTGGATTAGTAATCAAAGTTGGTGATAAAGTTTTGGATGGTTCAGTTGCAGGTCAACTGGACAACCTCCGGCAAAATCTACGCTGAGTAATTCTTACCGAACTTAAGGAGGTATTCACATTATTTTAGGAATTGTGAATACCTCTTTTCTTTTAAATATATATAATTAACTGATGACATCACAACCTGAATCCATAAAACTTGGTGAGTTATTTGTTGATTTTATTGGGGAATGGCAGTTTCCTGGCGATGTGCTTATAACAGGTATCACCAGCGATTCAAGAAAAGTCGTAAAAGGGAATCTTTATATTGCCTTAAGCGGTAGTAATTTTGATGGACATAAATTTATCCCCGAAGCTATTCACAAAGGTGCATCTGTACTTGTTGGGTCTAGACCGATCACGAACTTGCCTGTACCATATCTCCAAGTTAGTGATACCCGAGAGAGCCTGGCAGCATTGTCAGCAGCGTTTTATCGCTATCCTGCCAGAGAATTGGTGATGATCGGTGTGACCGGAACAGACGGTAAAACAACGACATGTAATTTAATCCACTCGATCTTAACCAATGCAGGCTATGCTGCGGGTGTCATATCGACTGTTAATGCCCTCATTGGTGGTGAACAAATCGACACTGGATTTCATGTGACAACCCCAGAGGCGCCGGATGTGCAGCATTTATTACGGATGATGGTACAACGAGGTTTGAAGTATGCAGTTATTGAAACGACTTCGCATAGCCTTGCTCAAAAGAGGGTGATCCCTGCTGATTTTGATATTGGGGTCTGTACGAATATCACTCATGAACACCTAGATTATCACCAG
>Ga0209254_10003220_pt1 | contig 14908 bp, 11 predicted proteins | sample FrelakmetDIP11DI_FD_187148 | JGI IMG/M metagenome (GOLD analysis project Ga0209254, IMG submission 187148) | Freshwater lake sediment microbial communities from the University of Notre Dame, USA, for methane emissions studies - DIP11 DI (SPAdes)... | ecosystem: Environmental > Aquatic >...
GCGCGCTCGCCCAGGTGGCGGCGCTGGCCAGCCTCCCGGACGAGCCGGAGGTCGAGAGGCGGCGGGCGGCGAGCCGGGCCGCGGTGACGGCCCTCGCCGGTCTGCTCGTCGCGCGAGGGCTCGAGCCGCTCTCGGGGACCGCGACGAACTTCGTGCTCGTCGACGTCGGCACCGACGCGGACGCGTTCGCCGCGGCGCTCCTGTCGCACGGCGTCGCGGTGCAGTCAGGGGTGCCGTTCGGCGCCCCGACCTCGGTGCGGATCGGCACCGGCTCTGCGGCGGACATCGAGCTTCTCGACGCCGCACTCGGCAGTGCCGGGTTCAGCGCCCGTTAACACCCTGTAAGCCCGCAAAGGCCCAACCGGCCCCTCCGCTATCCTGGCTGAACGGGCGCGCGGCGCCTCTTTTCGCATGAGGACGACACTCAAGAGAGGCGTAGGTCGCGCCCAGACCGGCAACGGCAACGGCAAGATGCAGCTGCCGCCCGGTCCTCTCGGCCCGGTCGCCATCTACCGACAGCCGGAGCCGCCGCCCCGGAGCCGCCGCTCCCTGGCGCTGAGCGTCCTCGGCTGGGCCGCCACCGTTGTCGTCGTCTGTGCCACCGGCGTCGCCGGAGGCGCGTACCTCTACCTCCACGAGTCGGTGGCGGCGGTCGCTCCGGAGACCGTCGACGTCAAGGTGACTGCGAAGCGGCTCGACCTCCCGATTGCCGGCCAGCCGGCCACGGCGCTCGTGATCGGCTACGACCGGCGGGCGGACGAGGCGAAGAACGCGCCCTCGCGCTCGGACACGCTCATGCTCGTGCGTGCGAACCCCAAGAACGAGACGATCTCGTTGCTGTCGTTCCCGCGAGACCTTCGGGCCGAGATCGTCTGCCCGGGCGAGGCGACCTACACCACGAAGATCAACGCCGCCTACGCAGCCTGTGGCTCGCGCGGCACGCTCGAGACCGTGCGCAAGCTCACCGGCGTGCCCATCAACTACCTGATCACGGTCAACTTTCGCGGCTTCACCCAGGTCGTCGACAAGCTCGGCGGGATGTGGATGGACGTCGACCGCCGCTACCTCAACACGCGCAGCGGCCAGTACGGATACGCGACGATCAACCTGCAGCCCGGCTACCAGCGGCTGAACGGGTACCAGGCGCTCGACTTCGTGCGGTTCCGGCACACGGACAGCGACCTCCACCGGAACGCCCGCCAGCAGCTCTTCGTCCGCGCGCTCAAGGATCAGGTGCGCACGGACTTCTCGCTGCGGAAGCTCCCGAAGATGATCAAGGTGCTGACGAGCAACATCGAGGTGGCGCAGGGCGGGGGGAGCAACGTCAGCGCCAAGACGGTGCTCTCGTACGCAGTCCTCGCGTACTCGCTGCCGCCGGGTCACGTGTTCCAGTCGAGGATCGAGGGACTCGAGGGCTTCTCCGACCTGACGACGTCCTCCGAGAACATCTCGGCGGCGGTTCGTCAGTGGGCCAATCCCGACGTCGAGTCGCCGAAGAAGGCCACCGCGGTGGCGCTCGGCGAGAAGGTCAAGGCGAAGGCTCTTCCTCCGAAGCAGACGAGCGTGACGGTGCTGAACGGCAACGGTGTCACGGGCTCCGCGTCGAACGCGAGCTACCTGCTCGGGCAGCGCGGCTACCCGATCCTGACGCCGCCGAACGGCATTCCCGCGAACGCGCCGAGCTTCACGTACTTCCGCACGACCGTCTACTTCGACCCGAGGCAGAAGGGAGCGAAGGTTGCCGCGCGCAAGGTCGCGAACCTGTTCGGCTCGGCCGACGTCGAGAAGGCGACACCAGCGATCCGCGCGCTCGCGAACGACGCGATGCTGACCACGGTCGTGGGGCAGACGTTCCACGGTACGCTCGCCTCGGCCCCGGTCGACCAGACGCCGAAGCGCGAGCCGGCGAACGTCGTGCCCGGCGCCGAGGCGACGCTCGACCTCCTCCGCGAGCGTCAGTCGCGGGTCGACTTCCCGCTGATGGTGCCGACCGTGCTCGAGCGGTCGTCGTGGATCGATCGCGAGCGGCCGGTGCGGCTGTACCGGTTCGGCGACAAGGGCAAGCACAAGACCGTGCGGCTCACGTACAAGATGGGCTCGAACGACTACTGGGCCGTGCAGCAGACGGACTGGAAGGACGCGCCGGTGCTCGGAAGCCGGAACTTCGTCCGCAACATCGGGGGCCGGCGCTACGAGCTGTTCTACAACGGCCCGCGCCTCCACATGGTCGTCCTCAAGCAGGGCGACGCCAGCTACTGGGTCGTCAACACCCTGCTCGACCGGCTCTCGAACGAGACAATGCTTGCGATCGCCAAGGGGCTGCGGCCGGTCGCCAAGGTTCGGGCGTAGGGGCCGGTAGCCGCGACCCGCGCTGCCCGAGGCCGGTACCCTCCGACCGTCGTGAGCGACTCTCCTTCACGCATCGCGGTTTTCGGCGCCGGGTACGTCGGCCTCGTCACAGGCGCATGCTTCGCCGATCTGGGTCACTCGGTCGTCGTCCGCGACGTCCTCCCCGATCGGATCGAGGCCCTCCGGCGCGGCGAGGTGCCGATCTACGAGCCGGGGCTGGCCGAGCTGATCGCGCGGAACGCCGACCGGATCAGCTTCACCCTGGACGTCCCCGAGGCGATCGACGGCGCCGAGTTCGTCTACATCGCAGTCGGCACGCCTCCGACGTACTCCGGCGACGCCGATCTCTCCGCGGTCTGGACGGTGATCGACGAGCTGCCGGCGATCGACCGGCACTGCGTCGTCGTGATGAAGAGCACCGTGCCGGTCGGAACCGGCCTCAGGGTGCGCCACCGCCTCGACGAGCGCGGCCTCGAGCAGGTCGGATACGCGTCGAATCCGGAGTTCACCGCCGAAGGCACCGCGGTCGCCGACTTCCTGCACCCCGACCGGATCGTCGTGGGCGCGTTCCGTGAGGAGGACGGGGACGCGATCGCGGCATTGCACGCCGGTATCGAAGGCCCCGTCGTCCGGTGTGACGTCGCGTCGGCGGAGATGATCAAGCTCGCCGCCAACGCCGCGCTGATGACGCGCATCTCGTTCATCAACGAGATCGCCAACGTCTGTGAGGCGACCGGCGCCGACGTCGTGCGCGTCGCGGAGGGGATTGGCCTCGACCGCCGCATCGGGCCGAGCTTCCTGCGCGCGGGGATCGGCTTCGGGGGCTCCTGTTTCCCCAAGGACTCGCTGGCGCTGAAGCAGCTGGCCGCCAACTCCGGCTACCACTTCCAGCTCCTCAACGCGGTGATCGAGGTCAACGAGCTCCAGAAGCGCCGCGTGATCGGCAAGTTGCACCGTCACCTCGGGTCGTTGCGTGACAAGCGCGTGGCGCTGCTCGGCCTCGCATTCAAGCCGAACACCGACGACATGCGCGAGGCGCCGAGCCTCGTCCTCGCCGGCCGGCTCATCGCCGAGGGTGCGGACGTGTGCGCGTGGGATCCGGTCGTCGACGGGCACGACCTGCACGGGGTCGAGATCGCGGATACTCCGGAAGCGGCCGCTGCCGGCGCCGACGCCGTCGTGATCGTGACCGAGTGGCCCCAGCTCGCCGCTGTCGACTGGGCTGCGGTCGCCGAGACGATGCGCACGCCGGTCCTGATCGACGGCCGCAACTTGCTCGACCTGGCGGCGATGCGCGAAGCAGGGCTCACCGTCGAGGGGATCGGGCGCGCAGCCGGGTGAGCCTTCCGGCCGTCATCCTCGTGGGCGGGCAGGGAACCCGTCTGCTGCCGCTGACGGAGCGCACGCGCAAGGACATGCTGCCGCTCGTCGACCGTCCGCTGCTCGCTTACACGTTCGAGCACCTGCGCCGGCACGGCGTGCGGCGCGGCATCGTGTCCTGCGGCTACCTGCCGACCCAGATTCGCGAGCACTTCGGCAACGCCTACGGTGAGCTCGCGCTCGACTACGAGGTGGAGGACGCGCCCCTCGGTACCGGCGGCGCAATCGGGTTCGCCGCACGTGACCTCGGTGAGACGTTCTTCGCCCTCAACGGCGACTCGCTGCGTGAGGCCGATCTCGACGCGTTGCTCGCCTTCCACCGGGAGACCGGGGCGAAGGCCACGATCCTGCTCACGCCCGTCTCCGACCCGAGCCGCTACGGCCTCGTCCGCCTCGGTGCGGAAGGCCGGGTCTCGTCGTTCCTCGAGAAGCCGAGGCCCGAGGAGATCGACACCAACCTGATCAACGCAGGCCTCTACGTCCTCGAGCCGAGCGTGCTCGACCTGATCCCTCCCGGTCGCGCCGTCTCGATCGAGCGCGAGGTGTTCCCGCAGCTCTGCGCCGAGGGATCCGTCTACGGGCTCTCGTTGCCGGGATACTGGCTCGACGTGGGCACACCCGACTCCTACCTGCAGGCGCAGCACGACGTGCTCGAGCGCCGGTTCCGCACCGAGGTCGGCGACGAGCTCGGTCGCGACTTCATGCTCGTCGCCGCGTCCGCAGACGTTCACCCCGAGGCCCGGCTCGTGCCTCCGGTCTACGTTGGCGAGAACGCGCGGATCGGTGCGGGGGCGTGCGTCGGGAGCCTTGCGGTGATCGGCGCCGGCGCCGTGATCGGCGCGGGCAGCTCCGTGGAGTCGTCCGTCGTGGGCGCGCGGGCCATCGTCGGAGGTGGGTCGACCATCTCAGGCTCGATTCTCGGCGAGGACGCCGAGCTGGGCGAGGAGTGCGGTGTGCTCGGGCTGTCGGTCGTCGGCCCGGGTGCGCGGGTCGCCTCCCGGAACACGTTCGACCACGGACTGCGCCTCACGGCCGACGTCCAGCTTCCGGCGGGGGCGGTGAGCTTCTCGTGACGACGCCGTACGCGTTCACGCCACGCCACATCGACAAGCCCTGGGGGTACGAGCTGATCTGGGCCGAGGCGGAGGACTACGTCGGCAAGGTGCTGTTCGTACGCGCCGGGCAGGCGCTGAGCCTCCAGTACCACGAGCAGAAGGACGAATCGTGGCTCGTGCAGGGGGGGCGAGCGTCGCTCGAGCTCGGCCTCGTCGGCGGCGAGCTGACGACCGTCGAGATCGCAGCCGGCGACGCCTTTCGCTACCGGCCGGGGACGGTGCACCGGGTCACCGCGATCGAGGACACGACGATCCTGGAGGTCTCGACACCGCACCTCGACGACGTCGTCCGGATCGACGATCGCTACGGCCGCCCCGAGCGCGACGCCTGACGTGCCTCGCCCCGCGCCTCGCGATCTCGAGCCGGAGCGCATCGTCAGGCTCGAGGACGACGCGGTCGTCGTGCTCGACCAGCGGCGGCTCCCCGACGAGATGGTCGAGCTCCGCTGCCGCGACGCAGCCGAGCTCGCCGACGCGATCAGGACGCTTGCGGTGCGGGGCGCCCCCGCAATCGGCATCGCCGCCGCGTACGGCCTGGCGCTCGCGGCCGCCAGCGGCCACGACCTCGACGCCGCGTACGAGACGCTGGCGGCCTCGCGACCGACTGCGATCAATCTCCGCTGGGCTCTCGACGAGATGCGACCCGACCCGACGCGGGAGCGGGCCGAGAGGATTCACCACGACGAGGTAGCGCGCTGCCGGCGCATGGGTGCGTACGCTGCGGATCTCGTCCCGCCTGGCGCCCGGATCCTCACGCACTGCAACGCAGGCGGCCTTGCGACCGGCGGTTACGGGTCCGCCGTCGGAGCGATCCGCGCCGCCTGGGAGCGAGGGGGGGTCGAGCAGGTCTGGGTCGACGAGACCCGGCCTCTGCTCCAGGGGGCCCGCCTGACGGCGTTCGAGCTGGAGGCCCTCTCGATCCCCTACGCGGTGATCGTGGACGGAGCGGCCGCGTCGCGGATGGCGGCCGGCGAGGTCGACATCGTGATCACCGGCGCGGACCGCATCGCCGCCAACGGCGACAGCGCGAACAAGATCGGCACCTACGGTCTCGCCGTGCTCGCGCGGCACCACGGCATCCCCTTCGTGATCGTCGCGCCGACCTCGACGATCGATCCCGGCACGGCCAGTGGTGCGGCGATTCCGATCGAGGAGCGGGACGGCGCCGAGGTGACGCCGCGCTTCGCGGCCCGCAATCCCGCCTTCGACGTGACGCCGGCCGACCTGATCGCAGCGATCGTGACCGAGGAGGGCGTTCACCGCGCGCCGTACGCCGCCTCGCTCCCGGTTCCGGTGCGGTCGCGATGATCCTGGACGAGGTCGATCCGCGCACGCGCTCGGTGCTCGAGCGGCACGGGCTCGACGCCGCCACGTTCGATCGGCTCCGGGCCGCCCTCAGCGCCGGGACGCTCGCGCCCGGGGCGAACGTCGTCGAGGGAGCCGTCGAGGCCCCGCAGCCCGGCGACCTCACCCTCTTGCCGGGCCCCGGAGACCCGGGCTTCGAAGAGGCCGTCGCGGCGGGGACGGAGGCGCTTCGCGCGGGCTCCATCGCGATCGTCGTCCTGGCCGGTGGCATGGCAACGCGGTTCGGGGGTGGCGTCAAGGCCGTTGCGGAGGCGATCGACGGACGGAGCTTCCTCGAGGTCAAGCTGCGGGAGACGAGGCGCCTCGCAGGGGAGCTCGGCCGCGAGATCCCCGAGGCGCTGATGACGAGCTTCGCAACGGACGACGTGGTTGCCGCTCACCTCGGCGACCGGGGGCTCGGGAGCCCACTCCGGTTCGTGCAACCGGCGGCGCCGCGCCTCCGGCCCGACGGGACGCTCTTCCTCGATGCCGACGGGGCGCCGTCGCTGTACGGCCAGGGTCACGGTGACCTCTTCTCTGCGATCCGCCGCACGGGCACGCTCGACGCACTCGTGGCGGCCGGGGTGCGGTCGGTGATCGTCTCCAACGTCGACAATCTGGCCGCCCGGGTCGACCCCGCCATCGTCGGGATGCACGTCCTCGCCGGAACGCCGCTGACGGTCGAGGTCGTTGCCAAGGAACGGGATACGGGCGGGGCTCCAGCCCGGGTCGACGGTCGGCCGCGGCTCCTGGAGGCGATGCAGTTCCCACCGGAGTTCGACCAGGAGCTGGTGCCCGTCTTCAACACCAACACGTCATTGATCACCGTCGAGGCGCTCGCCGAGCCGGGCGAGCTCACGTGGCTCGTCGCCGAGAAGGCCGTCGCCGGCGAGCCGGTGATCCAGTTCGAGCGGCTCTACCACGAGCTCTCGGCCCACGTGGCGACGACGTTCCTGGTCTGCCCGCGCCGCGGCCCGCGTGGGCGCTTCCTGCCGGTCAAGGAGCCCGCGGATCTCGCGGAGATCGAGCCGCTCCTACGCCAGCTGCTGGCCGTGTCGCCGACGGTGGTCTAGAAACCCGGGTAGTCGGCGTAGCGCGCACGAGGGGAGCCGGCACGAAGCCGGCACGAAGCCGGCACGATCCGGACACAGGTCAGGCCCTAGGCTCGGTCGAGTGCAGCTCCTCGACCTCGTGCTCCCGCGCCGGTGCGGCATCTGCGGCCGTGTCGCCGGCTCGGTGTGCGAGTCGTGCCTCGCGCGTCTCGTGCCGTGCGGGCCACCGTGGTGTGAGCGCTGCGGAGCACCGGGGCCGTGGCCCGTTCGTCGCTGCGCCGAGTGCAGTGGCCGCCGGCTCGCGTTTGCGAGCGCCCGCGCCGCGGTCGTCTACGATGACCGGGCCCGGGCGTTCGTGGCCTCGTGGAAGGAGCGCGGGCGACGTGACCTCGCTGCTGTCGCCGCCTCACTCGTCGTCGGCGCGCTTCCGAGGCCACCGGTGGACGCGCTCGCCTTCGTCCCGGGTGACCGCGACCGTGGGCTCGCGCGCGGGCATGTCCCGGCGGCAGCGCTGACCTCGGAGCTCTCGGCGGCCTGGTCGATCCCCGTGGCTGCTCTGCTGCGGCGCCGGCCGGGTGTCGAGCGCCAGCGCGGCCTGCCGCGGGCCGAGCGGAGGCTGAACGTTGCCCGCGCCTTCTTTGCCCCCGGCGCATCCCCGGCTCGCGTGGGCCTCGTCGACGACGTCTACACGACGGGCTCGACGGCGACCGCATGCGCGACGGCCCTCCGTCGAGCAGGAGCGCGAAGGGTCGAGGTCGTATGCCTGGCGAGAGCCTTGCGATAGTAGAATGAGGTTCAGCTCATCCGACGGAGGGAGACGGAGGAACGCCATGCAGCTCAAGCTCACCGCCCGTCACGACAACCCGAGCGACGCCACCCGGAAGTACGCGGAGGCCAAGCTCTCGAAGCTCGATCGGCGGCTCCACGATCTGACGCTGGTCGAGGTCACGTTCTCACGTGCGCGGAATCCCTCGATTGCCGACGACCACACCGTCGAGGCGGTCGTCCACACGAAGGGCCCGAACCTCGTCGCGAGCGAGTCCGCGGCGACCTACGAGGCGGCAATCGACAAGCTCCTGGACAAGCTCCAGCGCCAGGTCGCGAAATATCGAGAAAAGCGAACCGTCGAGATGCGCCGACGCCCACCGAACGGTGGTCCGCCTATCCCTCCCGAGGATCTGGCCGAGATCCCGCGGGACGAGAGCGTGGCGTAGAGGCGACCGCCTCGCAGCGGGGGAGTACGGGCGCTCCCCCGCAGGGGAGCCGGCGTGTGTGAAGAACCAATCAAGACCTGCGGCCCTCCCGGTACGCTCTCTCACACATGTCCACCACCGATTTCGGCAAGTTCGAGAAGGTCCTTCGCATCGGCGAGGGACGGCGCCTGAAGCGGCTCAAGCAGCAGGCCGCATACATCGCGACGCTCGAGCCCGACTTCCAGGAGCTCTCGGACGAGGAGCTGCGGGACAAGACGGCCGAGTTCCGCGAGCGCCTGGCGAACGGCGAGTCGCTCGACGAGCTGCTGTTCGAGGCGTTCGCCGCGGTGCGCGAGGCGCGCTGGCGGGAGTCGCAGCAGCGGATGTTCGACGTCCAGATGATGGGCGGGGTCGTCCTGCACGAGGGTGATATCGCCGAGATGAAGACCGGTGAGGGCAAGACGTTCGTCGCCTCGACGGCGCTCTACCTGAACGCGCTCCCGGCGACGGGCGTCCACCTTGTGACGGTGAACGACTACCTCGCCAAGCGCGACGCGGAGTGGAACCGTGGCGTCTTCGAGCGCCTCGGGATGACGGTCGGTTTCATCCAGAACATGATGCCCTTCGACGTCCGCAAGGAGGCGTACGAGGCCGACGTCACGTACGGCACCAACTCCGAGTTCGGCTTCGACTACCTCCGTGACAACATGGCGACCTCTCTCGACAACATCGTCCAGCGCAGCCATGCCTACGCGATCGTGGACGAGGTCGACTCCATCCTGATCGACGAGGCGCGCACGCCCCTGATCATCTCCGGCGAGCCGGAGACTGCGGCGAGCACCTACCACGACTTCGCCCGGATCGCGCGCGACCTCCACGGTGAGCCGGCGACCCGCAAGACCGCGAAGGGCGAGGACGAGACCGAGCTGTCGGGCGCCGACTACCTCTACGACGAGAAGCACAAGACCGTGTCGCCCGCGCAGACCGCCCTCGACGCGGTCGAGCGCGCGCTCGGGATCGAGAACCTCTACGACCCGCGCCACGTGCAGCTCGTCAACCACCTCAGCCAGGCGCTGAAGGCCGAGTCGCTCTACAAGCGTGACGTCGACTACGTGATCGAGGACGGCGAGGTGAAGATCGTCGACGAGTACACGGGCCGGATCATGGAGGGACGCCGCTGGAGCGAGGGCCTGCATCAGGCGATCGAGGCGAAGGAGGGCGTTCAGATTCGCGAGGAAAACGTCACGCTCGCGACGATCACGCTCCAGAACTACTTCCGGCTCTACGAGAAGCTCGGCGGCATGACCGGCACGGCGAAGACGGAGGAGAAGGAGTTCGTCGAGATCTACAACCTGCACGTGGTCGAGATCCCCACGAACGTCGACGTCGTTCGCAAGGACGAGAACGACTACATCTTCAAGAGCAAGGAAGCGAAGTGGCACGCGGTGGCCGAGGATCTCGTGGAGCGCCACGAGAAGGGCCAGCCCGTGCTCGTCGGCACGATCGCGGTCGAGACGTCCGAGTACCTGTCCGAGCTCCTGACGCGCCGCGGCATCCCACACAATGTCCTCAACGCCAAGGAGCACGAGCGCGAGAGCGAGATCATCGTCGACGCGGGGCTGAAGAGCGCCGTCACGATCGCGACGAACATGGCCGGCCGCGGCGTCGACATCAAGATCGACGACGAGGTGCGCGAGCTGGGCGGCCTCTACGTGCTCGGGACGGAGCGCCACGAGTCGAGGCGCATCGACAACCAGCTCCGCGGCCGCTCCGGCCGCCAGGGCGACCCCGGCGAGACCCGGTTCTACCTCTCGGCGCAGGACGACCTGGTGCGGCTCTTCGCGGGCGACCGGATCCACGGGATCATGGAGCGCTTCAAGATCCCCGACGACCAGCCGATGGAGGCGTCGATCCTCTCGCGCCAGATCGAGGGCGCGCAGAAGAAGGTCGAGGAGCAGAACTTCGTCGCCCGCAAGAACGTCCTCAAGTACGACGACGTCATGAACACCCAGCGGATGGTGATCTACGAACAGCGCCGCAGCGTGCTCAACGGCGACGACACGTCCGACGAGATCCGCCAGTGGATCGAGGATGTCGTGCGCCAGAACGTCGTCCTCATGACCGAAGCGGACGTCCCCGAGGACTGGGATCTCGACGGTCTCGTCCTCCAGATGACCGCGCTCTACGGCAGCGACATCACGGTCGTGGAGCTGCGCGAGGAGGTCGATCTCTCACGTGAGTCGCTCGTGGTCGAGTTCAGCGAGGACGCGCTCGATGCCTACAACGATCGTGAGGCGAGCTTCGGGCCCGAGCTGATGCGGGAGATCGAGCGGTGGGTGATCCTCCAGGTCGTCGATCTGCGCTGGCGTGAGCATCTCGAGTCGATGGACTACCTGCGCGAGGGCGTCCACCTCCGCGCGATGGCCCAGAAGGACCCGCTCGTCGAGTACCGGGGCGAAGGCCATGCCATGTTCGAGGAGCTCGGCAAGATCATCCGCGAAGAGGTCGTGGCGACGCTGTTCCACGTCGAGGTGCAGCGCGAAGAGGCCGAGCAGGCGCTGCAGCCGATCGAGGCGCCGCAGGCGCTCTCCTACGAGCACGAGACCTCGGCCGGCGCCGACGTGATCGCCGCCGCAGGCGGGCTCGCGAGCGGGGTGACGGCCGTGGCGGAGGCTCCGGTGCAGCGTCAGGTCGTCAAGGACGAGGAGCGCGACGTCGGCCGCAACGATCCGTGTTGGTGCGGCTCCGGCAAGAAGTTCAAGCGCTGCCACGGGGCGTGATGGGAGGCGCGATGGCGCGTAGGAGAGGCGCGATGGAGAAGCGTATCGCACCTCTCCTACGCGGATGTTTGCTGCCGCGCTACGCGCGGATCCTGAAGCCGGGAAGGCGTGAGGGAAGCCGCGATGGAACAGCGTATCGCGGCTTCCCTCACGCGTCTGCTTCCCACACGCTTCGCGTGAATGGTTCCCTCGGGTACCCTCCCTCTTTCAGCCTCGTGTAGCGCGTCAGTGGCCATCGAACCCGCCCGTCGCGGGGCAGGACTCGTCGTCAAAGCAGTGCTCGCTGCCGTCGGCCTGGTTGCGTTCGTCCTGCTCGCGCAGGCGTACGGGCGCGGCGGCCGGGTCGTCGCGGCCGACGAAGACGTCTCCCGCTGGGTGGTCGGCAGCGTCCCCGGCGCCATCGAGTGGGTGGCGCGCGTCTTCACGTGGCTCGGCAGTGACGCGGGGACGGCGATCGTCACAGGGGTGGCCGTGATCCTCCTCTGGTATGGGTCACGTCACGCCGACGCGGCGTTCGTGGGGCTCTCCGTGATCGGGATCACAGTGCTCGTTCGCGTGTTGAAGCCGGTCTACGAGCGGGCCCGGCCCGACCTCGGCAGCCCGATCCCCCTGCCGCAGTCCTACTCGTTCCCGAGCGGCCACGCCGCGACGGCGGTCGTCCTCTACGGCGCGCTCGGGTTGCTGCTCGCCGAGCGGGCGCGCTCGCGGCTGCGGGCGGCGGCGTGGCTCGTCGCGGCGGCCGCGCTTACGGTCGCGATCGGGGCAAGCCGTATCCTGCTCAACGTCCACTTCGTCACTGACGTGGTCGCCGGCTTCGCGGTCGGCCTCGCCTGGCTGTGCTGCTGCGCGATCGTGAGGGACGTCGTCGCTGAGGGGCCGGCCGGTCAAGCCCAGGCATCCGACTGAAGTCAGACACCTTCACCCCGCGCAGCTACCATCGACCCGTGGCCGACCAGGAGAACCAACCTCTCGCGCAGCTGCTCGAGGAGCTCGGAGCCCAGCTCGACTGGGTTCGTGAGTACCTTTGACCCCGTTCAGCTGACGGCCCGCCAGGAAGAGCTCGAAGCAGCCATGGGTGCGCCCGGGTTCTGGGACGATCAGCAACAGGCAGCCCGCATCTCGACCGAGCATTCACGTGTCACGAAGCGCCTCGACCGCTACGTGCGCCTGACCGGGGAGGTCGAGGAGGCCGCGGAGTTGTTCGAGCTCGATCCGTCGCTCGAGGACGAGTTGCGGGCCCAGCTCGCCCCTGTGTCGGCCGAGCTCTCGCGCCTGCAGGAGGACGCGCTCTTCGACGGCAAGTACGACGGAGGGAACGCCGTCGTCTCGATCAACGCCGGCACGGGCGGCACCGACGCCCAGGACTGGGCCGAGATGATGCTCCGCATGTACCTGCGCTGGTCGTCAGACCGAGGCTACGCGACCGAGCTCGTCGAGGCGAGCGCCGGGGAGGAGGCGGGCCTCAAGTCGGTCACGATGACGGTGAAAGGCGAGAACGCCTACGGCGCCTACAAGGCGGAGCGCGGCGTCCATCGGCTCGTGCGGCAGTCACCGTTCGACTCCGCCCACCGGCGCCATACGGCGTTCGCCCAGGTCGTCGTGGCGCCGCTCCTCCCCGACGACGAGGACGTCGAGATCGACGAGAGCGACCTGCGCGTCGACACGTATCGGGCGAGCGGCGCAGGCGGCCAGCACGTCAACAAGACCGATTCGGCCGTCAGGCTGACCCATCTTCCCACGGGGATCGTCGTGCAGTGCCAGAACGAGCGCTCGCAGACCTCCAACAAGGCGACGGCGATGCGGATCCTCAAGTCGCGACTCGTCGAGGTGCAGGAGGAGGAGCGGGAGGCCGAGCTCGCGCGCGAGCGGGGGGCGACGCAGGACATCGGCTTCGGAAGTCAAATCCGCTCCTACGTGCTGCATCCGTATCAGATGGTGAAGGATCACCGCACCGATTTCGAGGCGGGAAACGCCCAGGGTGTGCTCGACGGCGCGCTCGACGGCTTCGTGCGTGCATACCTCCTCGCCAAGGCCGCCGGAAAGGTCGTATAGAGGGTGTCCGCTACACTGGGCCGACAATCCGACCCGGAGCGGCCTCCACGGCCCTCTTCTTCACTTCATCCGGTGCAGGACGACGATCTTCAGCTGACAGCCCCCTCGACGGCCCTTGCCGAGCCCTCGCCCGCCTATGCGGACGGGGTCGACGGCGCGGCCGGCGTGAGCGGCGCGTCGATGATCGTGCTGGAGGACGTCCGCAAGGTCTACGAGCCGAACGTGACGGCGCTCGACGGAGTCTCGTTCGTGATCGACAAGGGCGAGTTCGTGTTCGTCGTCGGTGCCTCGGGCTCCGGCAAGTCGACGATCATCCGACTGCTCCTCAAGGAGCTCGAGCCGACCTCCGGGCGCATCCTCGTCGGCGGTCGTGACCTCGGCCGGCTCAAGCACTCGAAGGTGCCGATGCTGCGTCGCAACGTCGGCTGTGTGTTCCAGGACTTCAAGCTGCTGCCGAACCGCACCGCATCGGAGAACGTCGCGTACGCCCTGCGGGTGCAGGGCGAGCCGACCGCCTCGATCCGGCGCAAGGTGCCCGAGGTCCTGAATCTGGTCGGCCTCGCCCACAAGATGGGCTCCAAGCCCGAGGAGCTCTCCGGCGGAGAGCAGCAACGCGTCTCGATTGCGCGTGCGGTCGTCAACCACCCGCCGCTTCTGATCTGCGACGAGCCGACCGGCAACCTCGATCCCGACACGTCCGTCGGGATCATGCAGCTCCTCCACCGCATCAACACGGCCGGCACGACGATCCTGATGGTCACCCACGACCGGGAGATGGTCGACAAGATGCGCAAGCGCGTGATCGCGCTCGACCAGGGCAAGCTGATGCGCGACGAGCGGCGCGGGGGGTACGAGACCGAATGACCCGCTTCAAGCTCGTCTTCTCCGAGGCCGTGCGCTCGATCGGGGCGAACCTCTCCACGTCGATCGCGGCCACGATGACCGTGCTGATCGGCATGTTCCTGCTCGGGCTCTCGATCGCGCTCGGCAGCTGGGTCGTCTCCTGGTCGGACCACGTGAAATCGCAGCTCGAGGTGAAGGTCTTCTTCGTCGAGGGCGTGACGCCGAAGCAGGTCAACGCCGTCGGGACCTACCTTGGGAGCCAGGACACGATCAAGGAGTACCAGTTCGTCTCGAAGACAGAGGCGCTGAAGCGGATGAAGAAGAAGTACCCGCAGCTGACGGCGAACCTGCCCTCGAATCCCCTGCCGGCCTCGTTCGAGGTGACCCCGCAGAACGCCGAAGAGGTCAAGGTGATCGCGGCCGACCTCCGGGCCAAGAAGTTCGCAGGCGTCGAGAAGGTGAAGGACGGGCAGCAGACGTCGGAGCGCATTCTCCAGGTCGGCAAGTGGATCTGGATCGTCTTCCTCGTGATGGTGATCGTGCTCCTGATCGCCTCGGTGATCCTGATCGCGAACACGATCCGGCTCTCCATCTTCTCGCGGCGTCGCGAGATCGAGGTGATGAAGCTCGTCGGCGCGACGAACTGGTTCGTGCGCGGCCCGTTCATGCTCGAGGGGCTGCTCCAGGGCCTTGCGGGATCGGTCGCGGCGATCGTGCTGCTCTTTCTCGGCAAGCAGATCGTGTTGCCGGCGATTCTCGGGCAGATCGACACGACCGACGACGTGAAGGCGCTCTCCTTC
>Ga0209254_10003221_pt1 | contig 14907 bp, 16 predicted proteins | sample FrelakmetDIP11DI_FD_187148 | JGI IMG/M metagenome (GOLD analysis project Ga0209254, IMG submission 187148) | Freshwater lake sediment microbial communities from the University of Notre Dame, USA, for methane emissions studies - DIP11 DI (SPAdes)... | ecosystem: Environmental > Aquatic >...
ACGATGACGCGTTCGTCGTCATCCAGGGTCAGGAAGTTCATCTGCGGATCGACCTATTTCATTGTCGGGATGACGAATTCGGCGCCGTCCTTGATGCCTGACGGCCACCGCTCGGTCACCGTCTTGACCTTGGTGTAGAACTGGATGGCCGCCGGACCGTGCTGGTTCAAATCGCCGAAGCCGGAGCGCTTCCAGCCGCCGAAGGTGTGGTAGGCCACCGGAACCGGGATCGGGACGTTCACGCCGACCATGCCCACCTGCACCCGGGAGACGAAGTCGCGAGCGGTGTCGCCGTCGCGGGTGAAGATCGCCACCCCGTTGCCGTACTCGTGCTCGTTGGGCAGGCGCAGCGCCTCCTCGTAGTCCTTGACCCGCACGATGCACACCACCGGGCCGAAGATCTCGTCGGTGTAGATCGACATGTCGGTGGTGACGTGGTCGAACAGTGAAGGACCGATGAAGAAGCCGCCCTCGAGGCTGTCGTCACCGAATGTCAGCTCGTCGCTGGCCTTGTCCCGGCCGTCGACCACCAGCTCGGCCCCGGCCGCCACGCCGGCGTCGATGTAGCCGCGCACCCGGTCCAGGGCGGCCTCGGTGACCAGCGGCCCGTAGTCGGCCTTGGGGTCCAAGCTGTGCCCGACCCGCAGGTGCTCGACCCGCTCGGCCAGCCGGGAGCGCAACCGGTTCGCGGTTTCCTCACCGACCGCAACCGCCACGGAGATCGCCATGCAGCGCTCGCCGGCGCTGCCGTAGCCGGCGCCGACCAGTGCGTCGATGGCCTGGTCGAGGTCGGAGTCGGGCATCACGATCATGTGGTTCTTGGCGCCGCCGAAGCACTGTGCGCGCTTACCGCCGGCCGCGGCGCGAGAGTAGATGTACTGCGCGATGTCGGAGCTGCCGACGAAGCCGTAGGCCTTGATGTCCGGATGGTCCAACAGCGCGTCGACCGCTTCCTTGTCGCCGTTGACGACCTGGAACACACCCGGTGGCAGGCCGGCTTCGAGGAACAACTCGGCGAGCCGCAGCGGGACCGACGGATCGCGCTCGGAGGGCTTGAGGATGAACGCGTTGCCGCACGCCAGGGCGGGGCCGGCCTTCCACAGCGGGATCATCGCCGGGAAGTTGAACGGGGTGATGCCGCAGACCACGCCGAGCGGCTGGCGAATGGAGTACACGTCGATACCCGGGCCGGCGCCCTCGGTGAACTCGCCCTTCATCAGGTGCGGGATGCCGGTGGCGAACTCGATCACCTCGATGCCGCGCTGAATGTCGCCCAGGGAATCGGCGACCGTCTTGCCGTGCTCGATCGACAGCAATTCGGCGATCTCGTCGGCGTTGGCGTTGACCAGTTCGATGAACTTCATCAACACCCGGGCGCGTTTCTGCGGGTTCCACGCCGCCCACACCTTCTGCGCCTCGACCGCCGAGGCCACTGCGGTGTCGACGTCAGCCGCTGAGGCCAACAGCACCTTGGCCTGCACCGCACCGGTACTGGGGTTGAAGACGTCCGCGGTGCGCGTGCTGTTCAGGTTGGTGCGCTTGCCGTCGATGAAGTGCTGGATCGTTGTGCTCATGAAGTGTCCCTCGGCTGGCCTGGCGACTGAATACTAGGACATCCTAGTAACGGTCCATGCCGGTCCGCAAGAGGCTCCCGGGGCGGGACTACCGCCGAGGCAGGCTTTCGACGAACGCCTGGCTGTCGGCCCAGGTCGGCAGCAGACCGGCGGCGCGCACCTCGGCCAGCGAGGCGGCGGCGGCGTCCCGTTCGGAGAGTGCGATCTGCTCGGCAGGTAGCGGCCATTCGATGCCGATCGCGGGGTCGGTGGCGGCGATGGTGTGCTCGCGCTGCGGAGCGTACGGCGCCGAGCACAGATACATCACCGTCGAATCGTCCTGCAGGGCGAGGAAACCGTGCGCCAGTCCTTCGGACAGGTAGACCGACCGGCGGTCGACGTCGTCGAGCAGCACCGAGTCCCAGTGGCCGTAGGTGGGGGAGTCGACTCGGATGTCGACGACGACGTCGAACACCGATCCCGTCACGCACGTCACGTACTTGGCCTGGCCGGGCGGCAGCTGCGCGAAGTGCAGGCCGCGCAGCACCCCGGCCGCCGAGACCGAGCAGTTGGCCTGCCGCATGTCGAAGGTGTGGCCGGTCATCTCCGCAAAGCCGGTTTCGGTGAACCACTCGAAGAACATCCCGCGGCTGTCGCCGTGCTGCGACGGGGTGATCTCCCAGGCGCCTGGCACCGCCAACTCCCTGAAGGCCATGTCACTGACCGCGTTTCGCGTAGCTGGCCTCGACCCGATCCTTCAGCGGCGCCCACCACCACTCGTTGTCGCGGTACCACGCGATGGTGGCGCCAAGACCGTCGGCCAAATCGGTGTGCTCGGGTGCCCAGCCGAGTTCGTCACGCAGCGCGCTCGAGTCGATCCCGTAGCGCAGGTCGTGGCCGGCCCGGTCGGTGACGTGCTCGAAGTCGTCGGGGTCGCGATCCATCAACTGCAGGATCAGCCGCAGCACCGAGAGGTTGTCGCGCTCGCCGTCGGCACCGATGAGGTAGGTGCGGCCGAACTCGCCGCGTTCGAGGATCCGCCACACCGCGCTGTTGTGGTCGTCGACGTGGATCCAGTCGCGCACGTTGGCCCCGGCGCCGTAGAGCTTGGGGCGCCGCCCGGTCAGGATGTTGGTGATCTGCCGGGGGATGAACTTCTCGATGTGCTGATAGGGCCCGTAGTTGTTGGAGCAGTTGGAGATCGTCGCGCGTACGGAATAGGACCGCACCCAGGCGCGCACCAGCAGATCGGCCGAGGCCTTGGTCGCCGAGTACGGGCTTGACGGGTTGTACGGGGTCGACTCGGTGAACCGGATGTCCTCGTCGAGGGGCAGATCGCCGTACACCTCGTCGGTGGAGACGTGATGCAGCTGAACTCCGTGCCTGCGAACCGCTTCCAGTACCGAGAAGGTGCCGATGACGTTGCTGCGCAGGAACGGTGCCGGGTCGGCCAGCGCGTTGTCGACGTGGGTTTCGGCTGCGAAGTGCGCCACCGCGTCGGACTCGGCGACCAACCGATCCACGAGTGCCTCGTCGGTCAGGTCTCCTTCGACGAGCCGGATGTCATCAGCCACCGGGGCCAGCGACTCGCGGCTGCCCGCGTAGGTCAGCGCGTCCAGAACAGTGACCGAGACATCGGGACGCTCGCGAACCGTGCCGTGCACGAAGTTGGCACCGATGAACCCGGCGCCTCCCGTGACCAACAGCCGCATGGCCTCACCCTAACGGGTGCTCACGCCGGTCAGCCGGGGGTCGTCAGCCCCAGCGGCCCGGCGAGTTCAGCCAGTGCGGGAACGAGTTTCTCAGACGACGTCAGCACCTGGACGGCGACATGGTCGGCGCCGGCGTCGAGGTGCTGTCTCAACCTGGCGGCGATGGCCTCGGGCGTGCCGTAGGCCACCACGGCGTCCACCAGCCGGTCGCTGCCCGGCCGCTCGACATCGGCGTCGGTGAAGCCCAGCCGTTTCCAGCTGTTGAGGTAGTTCTGCAGGTTCAAGTAGACGTCGAGTGCCTTGCGGCCGACTGTGCGCGCCCTATCCGGGTCGGTGGTCAGAACCGCCTTGTGCTCGGGGGCCAGGAACGCCTCGGCTCCGATCAGTGCGCGGGCTTCGGCGGTGTGCTCGGGGGTGGTGAGGTAGGGGTGCGCGCCGGCGCTGCGGCGGGCCGACAGCGTAAGCACCTGCGGGCCGAGGGCGGCGACCACGCGCCGGCTCTTGGGCACGCCGTACTCGTCCAGCTTGTCGAGGTAGGTGTTCAGCGCGTCGATCGGCTTCTGATACTGCTGGTGGGCCTCGGGGTGGCCGACGCCGATGCCGAGCAGGAACCGGCCGGGGTGGGCCGCCTCGATGCGGTGGAAGGACTCGGCGACCGGGCCGGCTGCCGCGGTCCAGATGTTGACGATGCCGGTGGCCACCTTCAGGGTGGTCGTCTTCTCGAGAATCGGCTCCACCCAATCCAATTCGGCTGGCGGTGAGCCGCCGACCCAGACCGCGCCGTAGCCCAGCGCCTCGATCTCGGCGGCCTGCGCCGGGGTGACCCCTCGGCCGAAGGACCCGAACGTGCCCAGGTCCAATGTCGCCGGCCCAGCGGCTCCGAGGTCGAGTTTGGTGTCGTCGCTCATCTGTCCTCCAACCTCGGCCCGGTCGCGAACTATGCCGAGGGTAACTCGGCCGGTGTAGGCGCCTCCGGTGCCGGGGCCACCACCGGCAGCAGCACGATGAAGCGGGTGTCGCCCGGTCGCGACTCCACCCGCAGATTGCCGTGGTGCTTCTCGACGACGATCCGCCACGCGAGGTCCAGTCCCAAGCCGGTGCCCTCGCCGAACGGCTTGGTGGTGAAGAACGGGGTGAAGATGCGGTCGATGATGTCATTGGGAATTCCGGGCCCGTCGTCGCAGATCTCCACCCGGACGACCTCGCCCTCACGCATACTGCGCACCGTCAGCGTGCCGGTTCCGCCCATCGCCTGGATCGCGTTGTCGATCAGGTTGGTCCACACCTGGTTGAGATCGCCTGGGTAGCAGAGCAATTCAGGAAGCGACTTGTCGAGTTCCTTGACCACCCGGACCGGCCCGTCCTTGCCGACCTTCTCGCCGAACATCATCAGCGTGCTGAACAGCAGCTCGTGGATGTCGGCCGACTGATACGGCGCACGGTCCATCTGCGAGTACTGCTTGGTCCCGGCCAGCAGGGCCGAGATGCGCTTGCTCGCCTCGGCAATCCGGTTGACCGACAGCTCGGTGTCGATGGTGTACTTCAGCCAACCGATCGCGCTCTGCAGCGTCGCCGAGCAGTCCACGGCATCGATGGAAGCCTCGACCCGTTCCAGCCAGTCGGTGTCCAGCCCGGCCTCGACGAACGTCGGGGCGTAGTCCCAGCCGCCAGCGATTCCGTGGTCGGAGAGCCAGTCGCCGACCTGGTCCTCACGGTCGGAGGTCTCCAGCGCGTTCAGCTGCTGTGCCTTGGACTTGGCCACCTGCTCGGCGACCTCGTCCTGAATGCTCACCAGGACCCGCAGCGCCTCGGGGGTGAACTTGCCGTCGGCCAGCATCGCCAGCTTGTGGCGCATCTTGCCGACGTTCTCGCGCAGGTTGGCCACATCGCGGGAGATCGCGGCCGCCGGATTGTTGAGCTGATGGGTCAGCCCGGCGGTGATGGTGCCCAGCGCCAGCAGCTTCTCGCGCTGGCCGATGATCTGGCGCTGGCGCAGCCCGCCGACCTTCTGGCCTTCCAGCAGGTGCACGGCCATCGGGAACTGCGACTGCATGAAGCGGGCGAACACGTCGGCGTCGAGCACGAAGAACCTCGACGGTGTGGTCACCCGCACCGAGGCTTCGTAGAGGTGTTCCTCGCCGGGCACATACGCCGACCAGGCGCCGCAGTACACGCCGCGCTGCGAGGTGCGGCCCGTCTCGATGTCCACCCCGCCGGAACGTTTGGACATCACCACCTCGCCGTCGAGCAGCACGTAGAAACAGGTGGCCGGGTCTCCCTCGGTGACGATGGGGCCGGGCTCGAAGACCGCGATGTGGCCGTTCTCGCACAGCGTCTGCAACTGGTCGTCGGTCAGCGCCTCGAACAGGAACAGCGTCCGCAGTTCGTCGGGCACGCATCTCTCGCCCATCGACTTCTCCCTCTCGGCGCTCGTGAATCAGGCCTCGGCCAGGTAGCGATGCACCAGCATCACTGCCATCGAACCCTCGCCGACCGCGGCCGCGACCCGTTTGGCCGACTCGGCACGGACATCACCGGCAACAAACACACCGGGCACGCTTGTTTCCAGGTGGTGTGGCGGGCGGTCGAGCGTCCAGCCGGCGACGTCACGCAGGTCCGGCCCGGCCAGGATGAAGCCGCGTTCGTCGACAGCGACGACTTCCTTGAGCCAGTCGGTTCTGGGCTCGGCACCGATGAAGCAGCACATCCGCCCGCAACCCACCGTCTCCCGTTCGCCGGTGTTCCTGTCCACCAGCACAAGTCCTTTGAGGTGACCGTCCTGGCCGACCGTGTCGACCACTTCGGTACACGTGCGGACTGCGATCTTCTCGGTTCTGGCGATCTGCTGGATCAGGTAGTGCGACATCGAGGCTTCCAGCGACGGCCCGCGCACCAGCAGTGTCACCGACTTCGCGGTCTTGGACATGAACATCGCGGCTTGTCCGGCCGAGTTCGCCCCGCCCACGATGTAGACGTCCTCGCCCTCGCATTCGGAGGCATCCGACACCGACGCCCCGTAGTACACGCCGCGCCCGACGTAATTGCAGGACGGGTCGTTGGGGTTCTCCCAGCAGCCGGGAACGTTCTCCAGGCGGCGGTAATCCACCCCGGTGGCCAGGATGACGGCGCGGGCGGCGATCTCGCCCTGGTCCTCGAAGGCGATGCTGCGCGCGGACCCGGCGTCTCCGGCGATGAGCTTGACCGCCTTGCGGGTGGTGATGACCTCGGCGCCGAACCGTTCGGCCTGCCGGCGCGCCGACGTGGTGAGCTCGGCTCCGGAGATGCCGGTCGGGAAGCCGAGATAGTTCTCGATCCTGGAGCTGCGCCCGGCCTGGCCGCCGGTGGTGGTCTCCTCGATCAGCACGGTCTTGAGCCCCTCGGAGGCGCCGTAGACCGCCGCGGCCAGGCCGGCCGGGCCGCCGCCGATGACGGCGAGGTCGTACATCTCCAGGGCGGGGTTGGTGGACAGGCCGAGCATGCCGGCCAGGTCGGCATCGGTCGGGTCGACCAGGGTCTGGCCCTGCTCGGTGATCACCACCGGCAGCTGGAAGCCGTCCAGGCCCGCGGCGTCCAGCAGCTGGCGGCCCTTGGGCTCGTCGGCCATGAACGAGCGGAACGAATGCTGGTTGCGGGCCAGGAACTGGCGGACCTCCCACGAGCGCTCACTCCAGCGGTGCCCGATCACCTTGGTGTGCGGGATGGCACGGTCGCCGGTGGCGTGCCAGGCCTCCAGCAGCGCGTCGAGCACTGGATACAGCTTCTCCTCCGGCGGATCCCAGGGCTTGAGCAGGTAGTGGTCGAGGTCGACGACGTTGATGGCGTCGATCGCGGCATGGGTGTCGGCGTAGGCGGTCAGCAGCACCCGGCGGGCCATCGGGTAGATGTCCATCGCCTCTTCGAGGAACTGGATTCCGCTCATCTGCGGCATCCGGTAGTCGGCGACGAACACCGCGACGGTCTCGCCGCGCAGCTTCAGCTCGTTGAGGGTTTGCAGGGCGTCCGGCCCGGATTCGGCGCGCACGATCCGGTATCGCTCGCCGTAATGACGGCGAAGATCCCGGGCGACGGCGCGCGATACGGCCGGGTCGTCGTCGACGGAGAGAATGACGGGTTTACGGGGCTGCGGCACAAGTCCAGTCATCACTGTTCAGTATGCGCTGTCCGTCCAATGCTTATTAGGGTCGGCTTCGCTTGGTTGCCGCTCCCGTCGCGAGGTGTTCACCTGCGCATTAGGGTGAGCAGTCGGCCAGATGCCGCGTTTTGGAGTAGCGCCGGGAAGCAGGTATCGTAGACCAACGGTGCGGTTCACGCGCCGACTCTTGCGTGCCCTGTCCTGGAACTTCCTGTCACCGGCTCACGTTCTGCAGTCGGGGCCAATGCTGCCCGACTGTGAGTGCCTGTCGCCGCGCGCGGCTGGTGCGCGCAGGACCAACAAAAGCAGGATCTGAGAGGTTATGGCCAAGAAAGACGGTGCCATCGAGGTCGAGGGCCGCGTGGTCGAGCCCCTTCCCAATGCGATGTTCCGCATTGAGTTGGAGAACGGTCACAAAGTACTCGCTCACATCAGCGGCAAGATGCGGCAGCACTACATCCGCATCCTTCCCGAGGATCGGGTGGTGGTGGAGTTGTCTCCCTACGACCTGACCCGGGGTCGCATTGTGTACCGGTACAAGTAGCGACGAGCGCAGCGAGTCGCTACCGACACATTCAGTGGCCCGGCCCCGAGCCAGCACGACATCACGACAACCGACGAGAACTAGAAGGATCAACGAGCCGTGAAGGTGAACCCGAGCGTCAAGCCGATCTGCGACAAGTGCAGGGTGATCCGCCGGCATGGGCGGGTCATGGTGATCTGCTCTGATCCGCGCCACAAGCAGCGGCAGGGCTAACTCCTGCCGCCGGTTGAGCGGCGTCGCAGTACCGAACAACTGAATGCAGACCTCCCAGTACCAGTGCTCGGATACGCCGATCACCCACGCCCGGAACGGAGGCCGGGCCCCGACGCCGTCGGGAACGGACTGGGAACAGACCTCCGCATAGAAGAAGGAACACAGCCCTGTGGCACGTCTAGTGGGCGTGGATCTCCCCCGCGACAAGCGCATGGAGATCGCGCTGACCTATATCTACGGCGTCGGCCGTACCCGCTCCCAGGAGATTCTCGCGGCGACCGGTATCGACCGGGATCTGCGCAGCAAGGATCTCACCGATGACCAGCTCACGCAGCTGCGTGACTACATCGAAGGCAACCTCAAAGTGGAGGGCGACCTGCGCCGCGAGGTTCAGGCCGACATCCGCCGCAAGATCGAGATCGGCTGCTACCAGGGCCTGCGGCATCGCCGCGGCCTGCCGGTGCGCGGCCAGCGGACCAAGACCAATGCGCGTACCCGCAAGGGCCCGAAGCGCACCATCGCCGGCAAGAAGAAGGCCAGGTAAGTAGATGCCACCCGCAAAGAAGGGGCAAGCAGCCGCCGCCAAGAAGGGTCAGAAGACCCGTCGCCGGGAAAAGAAGAACATCCCGCACGGCGCCGCTCACATCAAGAGCACGTTCAACAACACGATCGTCTCGATCACCGACCCGCAGGGCAACGTCATCGCCTGGGCGTCCTCCGGCCATGTCGGCTTCAAGGGTTCGCGCAAGTCGACTCCGTTCGCCGCGCAGCTGGCCGCCGAGAACGCGGCCCGCAAGGCCCAGGAGCACGGTGTCAAGAAGGTTGACGTGTTCGTCAAGGGCCCGGGTTCGGGCCGCGAGACCGCCATCCGCTCGCTGCAGGCCGCCGGCCTCGAGGTGGGCGCGATTTCCGATGTCACTCCGCAGCCGCACAACGGCTGCCGTCCGCCCAAGCGGCGCCGGGTCTAGAAGGAGACTAGAGACTCATGGCTCGTTACACCGGACCCGCCACCCGCAAGTCGCGCCGCCTGGGCGTCGACCTCGTCGGTGGTGACCAGTCGTTCGAAAAGCGCCCTTATCCGCCCGGCCAGCACGGCCGCGCCCGGATCAAGGAGAGCGAGTACCGCCAGCAGCTGCAGGAGAAGCAGAAGGCCCGCTTCACCTACGGCGTCATGGAGAAGCAGTTCCGCAAGTACTACGAAGAGGCGAACCGTTCCGCCGGCAAGACCGGTGAGAACCTGCTGCAGATCCTCGAGACCCGGCTGGACAACGTCGTCTACCGGGCCGGCCTGGCCCGGACTCGCCGGATGGCCCGGCAGCTGGTCAGCCACGGCCACTTCACCGTCAACGGTGTCAAGGTGAACATCCCGAGCTACCGGGTTTCGCAGTACGACATCATCGACATCAAGGACAAGTCGCTGAACACCCTGCCGTTCGAGCTGTCGCGCCAGACCGCCGGTGATCGTCCGATCCCCGGCTGGCTGCAGGTCGTCGGCGAGCGTCAGCGCATCCTCGTGCACCAGCTGCCCACCCGTGAGCAGATCCAGGTGCCACTCGCCGAGCAGCTGATCGTCGAGTACTACTCCAAGTAACACAGACGTCTGCTGCGGAAACCTCCGCAGCAGAGCACCTAACGGCATCAAATAGCGGGTGCCGAGAAGGAGAAACGAAACACCATGCTGATTTCTCAGCGACCCACACTGGGCGAAGAGGTCATCGCCGAGAACCGCTCCCAGTTCGTCATCGAGCCGCTGGAGCCCGGTTTCGGTTACACCCTTGGCAATTCGCTGCGGCGCACGCTGCTGTCGTCGATCCCCGGCGCGGCCGTGACGAGCATCCGCATCGACGGTGTGCTGCACGAGTTCACCACCGTGCCCGGCGTGAAGGAAGACGTCACCGACATCATCCTGAACCTCAAGGGCCTGGTCGTGTCGTCCGAGGAGGACGAGCCGGTCACCATGTACCTGCGCAAGCAGGGTCCGGGCGAGGTCACCGCCGGTGACATCGTTCCGCCGGCCGGTGTGACCGTGCACAACCCCGACATGCACATCGCGACCCTGAACGACAAGGGCAAGCTCGAGGTCGAGCTGGTCGTCGAGCGCGGTCGCGGCTACGTGCCCGCCGTGCAGAACAAGGCCTCGGGTGCCGAAATCGGCCGTATCCCGGTCGATTCCATCTACTCGCCGGTGCTGAAGGTCACCTACAAGGTGGAGGCCACCCGCGTCGAGCAGCGCACCGACTTCGACAAGCTGATCCTCGATGTCGAGACCAAGAACTCGATCAGCCCGCGTGACGCCCTGGCGTCGGCCGGCAAGACGCTGGTCGAATTGTTCGGTCTGGCACGGGAACTCAACGTCGAGGCCGAGGGTATCGAGATCGGTCCCTCGCCCGCCGAGGCCGACCACATCGCCGCGTTCGCGCTGCCGATCGACGATCTGGACCTCACCGTCCGGTCGTACAACTGCCTCAAGCGTGAGGGTGTGCACACCGTCGGCGAGCTGGTCGCCCGCACGGAGTCCGATCTGCTGGACATCCGCAACTTCGGCCAGAAGTCGATCGACGAGGTGAAGATCAAGCTGCACCAGCTCGGTCTGTCGCTCAAGGACAGCCCGGCCAGCTTCGATCCGTCCGAGGTCGCCGGCTACGACGTGGCCACCGGCACCTGGAACAGTGACGCGGGCTATGACCTGGACGCCGACCAGGACTACGCCGAGACCGAACAGCTCTAAATCCCTTTCCGGTCCTACCTGATACGGGGCCCGGCTCAACTAGGAGATCGCAATGCCCAAGCCCACCAAGGGCCCTCGCCTCGGCGGGTCGTCCTCGCACCAGAAGGCGCTTCTGGCCAACCTGGCCACGTCGCTCTTCGAGCACGGCCGGATCAAGACGACCGAGCCCAAGGCCAGGGCGCTGCGGCCGTACGCCGAGAAGCTCATCACCCACGCCAAGAAGGGCACGCTGCACAACCGGCGTGAGGTGATGAAGAAGATCCGCGACAAGGATGTGGTGCATACCCTGTTCGCCGAGATCGCCCCGTTCTTCGCAGACCGCAACGGCGGCTACACCCGCATCATCAAGGTGGAGGCGCGCAAGGGCGACAACGCCCCGATGGCCGTCATCGAACTGGTGCGGGAGAAGACGGTGACCTCGGAGGCCGACCGGGCCAGGCGCGCCGCCAAGAAGGCCGCCCCGGTCGCCGCCGCTGCCGCACCACAGGCTGCAGTGGAGCCGGAAGCCGCCACCGGTCCCGCCGACGAGGTCTCGACCGAGGAGCAGATCGCTCAGCCCGAGGAGACCTCGGTCGAGGAGATCAAGGCCGAGGACGCCGGCATCGCCGACGCCCAGACCGCCGAGGCCGCCGAAGAGGTCGCCGAGGAGCAGGCCGAGGATTCGGACGCTGACAAGTCCTGACGCCGTGAGTACGAACGTGCCCGTCACCGATTCCGGTGGCGGGCACGTTCGACTTCGGCTCGATATCGCCTATGACGGGACGGATTTCACCGGCTGGGCGGTGCAGGACGGGCATCGGACCGTCGCCGGGGTTCTCGACGAGGCGTTCTCAACGGTGTTCCGGCTGCCGGTGCGGCTGTTCGCCGCCGGCCGCACCGACGCCGGTGTGCATGCCACCGGCCAGGTGGCCCACGTCGATGTTCCCGCCGATGCGCTGGCCCACGCCTATCCGCGCCACGTCCGCGCCGGCGAGCCCGAATTCCTGCCTCTGGTGCGCCGATTGGGCCGATTCCTGCCCGAGGACGTCCGGGTGCGGGGGATCTCTCGCGCCCCGGCCGGATTCGACGCCCGGTTCTCGGCGCTGCGCCGGCATTACGCATACCGGCTCTCGTTGGCGCCGTACGGTGCCGACCCGCAGGTGGCGCGTTATGTGACACCCTGGCCGCGGCCGTTGGACGTGGCGGCGATGAACGACGCGTCGCGAGATCTGCTCGGCCTGCACGATTTCGCCGCGTTCTGCCGGCACCGGCCCGGCGCGACGACCATCCGCGACCTGCAGCGCCTGGAGTGGCTGCGTGAGGGCGACATGGTGACCGCGTTCGTCACCGCGGACGCATTCTGCTGGTCGATGGTGCGTTCGCTGGTCGGGGCCCTGCTGGCGGTGGGGGAGGGCCGACGTGAGAATGGTTGGTGTGCAACGCTGTTGGGCGCGGATCAGCGCTCCAGCGCGTTCGCGGCGGCTCCGGCGCGCGGCCTGACTTTGGTCGGCGTCGACTATCCGCCCGACGATCAGCTGGCCGCGCGCATCGCGGTCACCCGGGACCTGCGCTCGATCTAGAGCCGGGCGGCCACGAAATTGGCCGCCCGGTTGACCAGCCCGGAGTCGACGTAGGCGTGGGCCAGGTGATCGGGCCAGTTGCCGGCCCAGGTCTCCGGGTCGGCCGGATTGCAGATCGGGTCGGAACCGTGGCACAACTCGATCGTGCGGTCCGTGAACACCGGATTGAACGCCGTAATGGGACCGAGCCACTGGGTGCCGTTACCGAAGAGGGCAACGGCGGCGATGTGGCTAGGGGCACCGGACGGCAGGGGAGACTTGAACCCCAGCACCGGTATCGGCACCGCCATCGCAATGTCGGTGGCCGCCGCGCCGAGTGAGTACCCGCCCAGCACCAGCCGGGTCTTCGGGCAGTTGGCCAGGTTGTACCGGATGCGCTGTCCGATGTCGTTGGCACCGAGGTCGGCCTGGGTGTTGGCGGGGTAGTTGACGGCGTAGAGGTTGATGTTCTTGTTGACCTTGGCCTGCAGGTCGTCGGTGAACGTATCGCCGATGATGCCGGCTCCCGGTGGTTCGATGCGGCCGCGAGCGAAGATCACCTCGACGTCGGGGCATGGCGCGGCACCGGCGCTCGGGATGGCGCCGGCCGGCTGCAGGGTGGCGGCGAGAAGTATCGACGCGGCGGCGGATGATACCGCCACTACCCAGCGCAACGCCGTATTGACACGCACGTAGCCATGGTAGACGAGTGCACAGCGGTGCTGGTGGGAAAAGATGCTAGAGCAGCCCGGCGATGAAGCCCGCCGCCTGGCCGGGCAGACCGGTGCTCTCGTAATCGTTGTGCGCAAACGGGTTGCGACCCTGCGAGCAGATCGGGTCACCGTCGTTGCACAGGTCGATCGCCTTACCGGTGAAAGGGGCACCCGCAGCCGAGACCGGGTTGCCGAACTTCTTGGCCGGGTTGCCGAACACGGCCACCGCCGCCACCTTGTTGGCCAGGCTCGATGGCAGCGGCGGGGCGGAGCCGATGTCGCCGACCTTGTCACCCAGCGGCGGAATGCCGAGCAGCATGTCGACCACCGCGGCGCCCTGCGAGTAGCCACCCAGCACGAAACGGGTCGACGGGCATGCGGCGGCGGTGGCAAGGATGTGGTTGGTGGCGTCGCTGGCACCGTCTGCGGCCGCGAGGAAGTCGTAGGTAGCGGGATAGTTCACCCCGTAGGCGCTGATGTTGCGGCCGCCGAGCTGGGCCTGCAGCGTGTCGGTGAGGGCCTGCCCGACGCGTCCGATGCCGGCGGGCTCGCTGGTGCCGCGGGCGAAGACCACCTCCACGTCGGGGCACGGCACGGCCGTGGCGCTCGGGGCAGGGCCGGTCAGCGTCGCGATCGCGGCGAACAGGGTCGCCGCAGCAACGCCGATTCGGCGGGCTGGTGTCATGGTCGGGCCGGACATGCTGAATAGACCCCTTCGATCGCGAACGGTCGGCTAATACTCACATACGCCGGCGCGGCTGCCAAAACTTCCGGGCCGTCCTCAGAGCTGCCTGGCGACGAATGCCGCGGCCTGGCTGGCCGTTCCGTCCGGCCCGTAGCTGCGGTGGGAGGGCACGCTGTCGCCGTCCGAACACACCGGGTCGCCCGGGTTGCACAGGTCGATGGCCTTGCCGCCGTAGACCGGGCTGGAGGTCAGCGGCAGGCCGACTTTGGCGGTGGGGTTGCCGAAGACGGCCAGGGCTGCGACGTGATCAGGCACGTTGGGCGGCAACGGGTTGGTGAAGCCGATCGCCGGGAACGGCACTGAGGTGATGATGTCGATGATCGCCGCGCCCTGGGAGTAGCCGCCGAGCACGAGCCGGGTGTCCGGGCAGGTGTTCACCACGTTCTGGATGAAGGCGCTCGCGTCGTTGGCGCCGTCGGCCGCGGCCAGGAAGTCGTAGCTGGCCGGATAGTTGACGGCGTAGACGCCCATCGATCGGTTGCCGATCTTGCCGCGCAGCGAGTCGACGAACGCCTGACCCACCCGGCCGATGCCCGGCGGTTCGTCGGTGCCGCGGGCGAACACCACTTGTACGTCGTTGCAGTCTGCGCTCGCGACGGGAAGCATCGTCGGGCTGACCAGCGCGGCACCGGCCATCACTACGGTGGCCGAGGCGGCCCGGAAGGTACGCGTTGCCATGGCGGTAAACGTCACATCGTGATGTTACAGACGGGAAGCCGGTTTCATTCTCGCCGTTTGCCCGCGTGCCGGAGACGTCATCGGCGTGCGCCGGCGGCGACCTCTTCGATCGGTCCGGCGTCCGGCCAGGTCGCGGCCGTCACCGCGGCGCTCCGGTCGCCCTGTCGGGCCAGCGCCAATCCGGCGAGCACGACGGCGCCGCCCACCGCCTGGGTCAGGGTGACGGCCTCGCCGAGCAACACCCAGGCCGACAGCACCGCGAACAGCACTTCGCCCAGGCCGACCAGGGAGGCGAAGCTCGGCCGCAGCCGGGCCACACCGCTGATGCCCAGCGTGTAGGCGATCGCAGTG
>Ga0209254_10003222_pt1 | contig 14906 bp, 12 predicted proteins | sample FrelakmetDIP11DI_FD_187148 | JGI IMG/M metagenome (GOLD analysis project Ga0209254, IMG submission 187148) | Freshwater lake sediment microbial communities from the University of Notre Dame, USA, for methane emissions studies - DIP11 DI (SPAdes)... | ecosystem: Environmental > Aquatic >...
CCCAGCCTGGGCCTGGCCGAGGCCGAGGAGCCGCACCCCACGTTCATCGAGAACGCGCTGGCCAAGGCCCGCCATGTGGCGCAGGCCACGGGCCAGGCCGCGCTGGCCGACGACTCCGGCCTGTGCGTGGATGCGCTCGGCGGCGCGCCGGGCGTGATCTCGGCGCACTACGCGCCGCTGGTGGCACCTGAGCCCGACCGCGAGGAACTGCGCCGCCGGCAGGATGCCGCCAACAATGCGCTGCTGCTGCAGCGACTGGATGGCCAAGCCACACGGCGTGCCAGCTTCGTGTGCACGCTGGTGGCACTGCGCTCGGCCGACGACCCGCAGCCGCTGGTGGCCACCGGCCGCTGGCAGGGAGAAATCCTCACGGCGCCGCGCGGCAGCGGCGGCTTCGGCTACGACCCGCTGCTGTACATCCCCGCACTCGGCGCCACGGTGGCCGAATTGCCGCGCGAACTGAAGAATGCCCACAGCCACCGCGCGCTGGCCTGCAGGCAGATGCTGCAGCTGATGCGTGAGGCCTGGGCACTGGCGTGAACGCCGGCACGGTTGAGCATTACCTGCGCCCCGGCACGCTGCAACTGCCGGCACTGCCGCCGCTGTCGCTGTACGTGCACCTGCCGTGGTGTCTGAAGAAATGCCCATACTGTGACTTCAATTCGCACGAGTCCAAGGGCGCAGCGCCCGAGGCTCGCTACCTGGACGCGCTGCGCGCCGACCTGGAAGCGGCGCTGGCGCTGGTCTGGGGCCGGCCGGTCATCAGCGTGTTCATCGGCGGCGGCACGCCCAGCCTGTTCTCGCCCGAGGGCATCGAAAGGCTGCTGGCCGACATCCGCGCGCGGTTGCCGCTCGTGCCCGGATGCGAGATCACGCTCGAGGCCAACCCCGGCACCTTCGAACGAGAGCGCTTCCGCGCCTTCCGCGCCGCAGGCGTGACGCGGTTGTCTATCGGCGTGCAGAGCTTCCAAGACGACTGCCTGCGCGCCATCGGCCGGGTGCATGACGCGGCGCAGGCCCGCGCCGCGGTGGAGGAGGCTGCGGCAGCCTTCGACAGCTTCAATATCGACCTGATGTACGCGCTGCCCGGCCAGACGCTGGCGAGGCTGCAAGTCGACCTGGAGGCCGCACTGGCCTTCGCGCCGCCCCACCTGTCGATCTACCACCTGACGCTGGAGCCGAACACCTTCTTTGCCACGCACCCGCCGCCGCTGCCCGATGAAGACCTGGCGTCCGAGATGCTCGACCTGATCGTCTCAAGCTGCGCCGGCGCCGGGCTGCAGCGCTACGAGGTTTCGGCCTTCGCACGCAACGGCCACCGTTGCCGGCACAACCTGAACTACTGGCAGTTCGGTGACTACCTGGGCATTGGCGCCGGTGCGCATGGCAAGTTGAGCTTCCCGCACCGTGTGCTGCGCCAGCAGCGCTGGCGCGAGCCGGCGCAATACATGGAGCGCGCGCTCGCTGGCGAGGCGTTGTCGCAGGACCAAGAGGTGGCGCGCGCCGAACTGCCCTTCGAGTTCATGCTCAACGCGCTGCGCCTGCGCGAAGGCGTGCCGCGCGCGCTGTTTGGCGAGCGCACCGGCATGCCGGCCTCGGCCATCGACATGGCCGTGCTCAAGGCCCAGCAGCGCGGCCTGCTGCAGGCCGATCTGCAGATGCTGCGGCCCACTGCGCTCGGTTTCGACTTCCTGAGTGAACTGCAGGCCATGTTCCTGCCGGCGCGTGCGCCCAACCGATGAACAGGACGGCGCCGGGCGCTCATTTGCTCCGATTGCCGGAGCCGTTGCGCTGCTAGACTCGGCGCCCGTTCGATCCGTAGCGACCCTCCCAAGGCCCCCTGGTGGCACGTTCCACGCCCGCGTCAAGACCTGCAGCGAGCGCTTTGCAGCTCGATACGGCGCTGCAGCTGCTGCGGCAGGCCGGCCACGACCTGCCGGAGGGCACGCCGGGCAGCGAGCCGTGGCTGCAATCGCTGATCGATTCGCTGGTGGACATGTCCAGTCGCGACGCCCTCACCGGGCTGGCCAACCGCCGCAGCTTCGAGCTGGCGCTGGCCCGGGAGATCGACCGCGTGGCGCGCGCCGGCGAGCCGGCGCTGCTGCTGGCGCTGGACATCGACCACTTCAAGAGCGTCAACGACACCCACGGACATGCCAGCGGTGACCTGGTGCTCAAGGCCGTGGCCAAGGCGCTGCTCGAGTGCGTGCGACCGATGGACATGGTGGCCCGCGTCGGCGGCGAGGAGTTCGCCATCGTCATGCCCAACTGCCCGGCGACCTTCGGCGAGACCGTGGCCGAACGGGTGCGGCGCCGTATCGAAGCCATGCCAGTGAGCATCGGCCTGGCGCAGCAGATCCAGGTCAGCGTCAGCATCGGCGGGGCCTTCGCGCCGCAGTGGGTGCGCTCGTCGCCTGCCTTGTGGATCGAGCGTGCCGACATCCAGCTGTACCGCGCCAAGGCCGAAGGGCGCAACCGAGTGTGCCTGGAGCCGTCAGCGGTGTCGGTGGTCAGTGCCGAGGAGAAGGCATTGCTCTTTGGAATCTCGCAGTTTCAGGACCTGGAATGAACGCAGCCCCCGGCAAGGCACCCAGCAGCACCGGCAAGGCCAGGCCGCCGACGGCGCGCGCCCGCATCACCGCCGTCACCAGCGGCAAGGGCGGCGTGGGCAAGACCTTCGTCAGCGTCAACCTGGCGGCTGCGCTGGCGCGGCAGGGGCGGCGCGTGCTGGTGCTGGATGCCGACCTCGGCCTGGCCAACCTGGACGTGATGCTCGACCTGGCGCCGAAGATCACGCTGCACGACGTGTTCACCGGCAAGAGCTCTCTGGAGGACGCCATCCTGCCGGCACCGGGCGGCTTTTCGGCGCTGCTGGCCGGATCGGGCATGGTCGAGTATTCGCGCATGACGCCCGAGGTGCGCGACCAGTTGCTGAAGGTCATCGAAACGGTGGCGCCGCGCTACGACCATGTGATCCTGGACACCGGCGCCGGCATCTCCGACGTGGTGCTGTACGCGGTGTCGCTGGCTGACGAGGTGCTGGTGGTGGTGACGCCGGAACCGACCTCGATGACCGATGCCTATGCCACCATCAAGGTGCTGGCCGCGACGCAGTCGCGATCGCTGGTGAAGGTGGTGGTCAACCAGACACGGCGCCATGGCGAGGGCCGCGCGGTGTGCCTGCAGCTGCAGCATGTGGTCGACCGCTTCGTCAACACCGGGCGCAGCGTGCCCGTGCGGCTGGACCTGATGGGCCAGGTGCCGCTGGACATTGCGGTGCGCGATTCGGTGCTGCGCCGCCAGTTGCTGATGGAAGCGCTGCCGGGCTCGCCGGCCGCATTGGCGGTGGCGGCAGTGGCAACACGGCTGCTCGACTGATCAGCGCGCCGCGTTGCGGCGTTCCAGCAGCACCACCAGCGCGCCGGCGCCGCCTTGCGGCCCGGTGGCCTGGGTGAAGGCGATGACTTCCTTGCATTGCGCCAGCCAGCGCTGCGCCTTGGCCTTCAGCACCGGCTCGCGCCCGGGCGAACCGAGGCCCTTGCCATGGACCACCCGCACGCAGCGCTGGCCGCGCTGCAGCGCGTCGCGTACGAAGACAGCGAGCTGCTCCCGTGCCTCGTCGCGGCGCAGGCCGTGCAGGTCGAGCTGCGCCTGGATTGCCCATTGCCCGCGGCGCAGCCGCGTCACCACATCGGGGTTCAGGCCTGGGCGCCGAAAGCTCAGCCCGTCGTCGGTGAGCAGCAGCGTTTCGACATCGACCTCGTCGGACAGCGCCTCGCGTAGCGCGGCGCGTTCGTCGGCCTCGCGCTGACGTGGGTGCGGCTCGGGCCGCGGCGCATGGCCATGCACGCGGCCGGATTCAGGCAGGCGCTGCACCGGGCCGACGGCGTGGGCGAAGGCATGGCGGGCCTGTTCTTGGCGCCGCTGTTCCGCCGCCTTGGCCGCGCGTGCGCGTTCGGCTTCCGCCTGGCGTTGGCGCAAGGCCTCGCGCAACGCGGCCAGTTCTAGCAGGCTGCGCGCCTTCACAGCAGCCCTTGCTCGGCGAAGGACAGCACCGTGCCCTGGCCGACCACCAGGTGGTCGAGCACGCGCACGTCCACCAACTGCAGCGCGCTCTTCAATGTCTGCGTCAGGTGCTCGTCGGCGCGCGACGGCTCGGCCACACCTGAGGGGTGGTTGTGGGCCAGGATCACCGCGCTGGCATGCAGTTCCAGCGCACGACGCACCACCTCGCGCGGGTAGACGCTGGTCTGCGTCAGCGTACCGTGGAACAGCACTTCCAGCTTCAGCAGACGGTGCTGGCCGTCGAGGAACAGCACCGCGAAGACCTCCTGCGCGCGTGAGCCCAGGTGCAGCGCCACATAGTCCTTGACCTTGCCGGGTGAGTCGAACACCGGCGCCCTGTGCAGCGGCTGGGCCAGCGCGCGCCGCGCCATCTCCACCACCGCAGCAATCTCGGCGCGCTTGGCCGGGCCCAGCCCCATGATGCGCTTCAGGTCGGTGGCCTCGGCCTGCAGCAGGCCGGCAAAGCCGCCGAAGTCGCCCAGCACCTGCTGCGCCAGGTCGAACACGCCCTTGCCGGGCAGCCCGGTGCGCAGCAGCAGTGCCAGCAGTTCCACGTCGCTGAGCGCCGCGCCGCCAAGGGCCAGCAGCTTCTCGCGCGGGCGCATCTCGGCGGGTAGGTCCTTCAGCGACATGGCGGCAGCACGGCAGGTGCACCCTCGTAGAATCGCAGGCAGTCTATTCGACGCGTGCATCCCCCGCGCCTCATGCCCCGTGAACTGCGTCCTGCCTGGCTCCTTCCTGACCCTGCACTACCGCCTCAGCGGGCCCGACGGCGCCGACGTGGTGAACACCTTCGACGACAAGCCGGCCACGCTGTCGATGGGCACCGGGCAGCTGGCGCCGGCGATGGAATCGCGGCTGATCGGTCTGGCCGAGGGCGACCACCAGACCTTCACGCTGGCCCCGGGCGAGGCCTTCGGCGAGCGCAACCCCGACATGCTGCAGCGCGTGGCGCGCAGTCTGCTGCAGCATCTGGGTGCGCCGGACGAGGACTACACGCCCGGTGACGTGGTGCAGTTCCCCACGCCGGACGGCTCGGGCGCCTTTGCCGGCGTGGTGCGCGAACTCGGCGACGATTGGCTGTTGTTCGACTTCAACCATCCGCTGGCTGGGCAGGCACTGAGCTTCGAAGTGCAGCTGATCGGGGTGCTGTGATGGCGGACGGGCAGATCGACGAAGTGGTGCTGGCCGAACCGCGCGGCTTCTGTGCGGGCGTGGACCGGGCCATCGAGATCGTCGAGCGCGCGCTGCGCAAGTTCGGCGCGCCGATCTACGTGCGGCACGAGATCGTGCACAACACCTACGTCGTCAACGATCTGAAGGCCAAGGGCGCGATCTTCATCGAGAACTTGTCCGAGGTGCCGCTGGGCGCCACGTTGGTGTTCAGCGCGCACGGCGTCAGCAAGGCGGTGCGCGCCGAAGCCGCTGAACGCGGCTTCCAGGTCTTCGACGCCACCTGCCCGCTGGTCACCAAGGTGCACGTGGAGGTGGCCAAGCTGGCCAAGCAGGGCTTCGAGTTCATCATGATCGGCCACAAGGGCCACCCCGAAGTGGAAGGCACGATGGGCCAGCTGCGCGAGGGCATCTATCTCGTGGAGGATGTCGAGGACGTGGCCGAGGTGCGCCCGCGCGGCGACAAGCTGGCGGTGGTGACGCAAACCACGCTTAGCGTTGACGACGCGGCCGAGATCCTGGCCGCGGTAAAGCGGCAGTTCCCGCATGTGCGCGAGCCGAAGCAGCAGGACATCTGCTATGCCACCCAGAACCGGCAGGACGCGGTGAAGGTGTTGGCTCCCTCGGTCGACGTGGTCATCGTCGTCGGCAGCCCGACCAGCAGCAACAGCAACCGGCTGCGTGAACTGTCACAACGCCTGGGCACGCCGGCCTACATGGTGGACCTGGCCAGCGACCTTCAGCCCGACTGGTTCGAAGGCCGGCGCCGCGTAGGCCTGACTGCTGGCGCCTCGGCCCCTGACATCCTGGTGCAGCAGGTGATCGAGCGGCTGCGCGCGCTGGGTGCGGTGAGCTTGCGCCGCCTGCCCGGCGTGCAGGAGCACGTGGAATTCCCGCTGCCGCTGGGTCTGGGCGACCGCAGCATGGCCGGCATCGACGCCGACCGATCCTGAAGTTGCGCAGCGCCCACCGGCCGGCGAACTCGTCGCCGTCTCCGAACGATTGATCAAGGATTTTCCATGCTCGACATCAACCTGCTGCGCCGCGACCTGGACGACGTGCTCGCCCACCTGGAAAAGCGCAAGACGCCACAGCCCTTCCTGGACGTGCAGCGCTTCCGCACGCTGGAGGCCGAGCGCAAGACGCTACAGACGCGCGTGGAGGAGTTGCAGGCCCGGCGCAACAGCCTGAGCAAGCAGATCGGCCAGCTCAAGGCCAAGGGCCAGGACAGCGCGGAACCGATGGCCGAGGTCGCGCGCATTGCCGACGGGCTGAGCGAGGGCGCGGCGGTGCTGGAGCACATCCAGATCGAGCTGAGCGGCATGTTGATGAGCTTGCCCAACTTGCCGCACCACAGCGTGCCGGTGGGCGCCGACGAAAGCGCCAATGTCGAGGTGCGGCGCTGGGGCGAGCCACGGCGCTTCGACTTCCAGCCGAAGGACCATGTGGACCTGGGCGCCCCGCTGGGCATGGACTTCGACACCGGCGCGCTGCTCAGCGGCTCGCGCTTCACCTTCATGCGCGGCGGCATGGCGCGGCTGCACCGTGCGCTGGCGCAGTTCATGCTGGACGTGCAGACCACCGAGCACGGCTACACCGAGTGCTATACACCGTATATCGTCAACCGCGAGATCCTCGAGGGCACTGGCCAGTTGCCGAAGTTCAGGGACGACATGTTCTGGGTGCTGCGCGGCGGCGACGAAGCGCAGCCCGAGCAGTACCTGATCTCCACCAGTGAGATCTCGCTGACCAACAGCGTGCGCGAGACAATCCTCGAACTGGCGGCGCTGCCGGTCAAACTCACCGCACACAGCCCCTGCTTCCGCTCGGAGGCCGGCAGCGCCGGGCGAGACACGCGCGGCATGATCCGCCAGCACCAGTTCGACAAGGTCGAGATGGTGCAGGTGGTGCACCCCGACCAGAGCTACGAGGCGCTGGAACAGATGGTCGGCCATGCCGAAGCCATCCTGCGCAAGCTGCAGCTGCCGTACCGCGTGGTGGCGTTGAGCAGCGGCGACATGGGCTTTGGCGCGGCCAAGACCTACGACCTGGAGGTCTGGCTGCCTGCGCAGAACACCTATCGCGAAATCAGTTCCTGCAGCAATTGCGAAGCCTTCCAGGCGCGGCGCATGCAGGCGCGCTTCCGCAACGCCCAGGGCAAGACCGAGTATGTGCACACGCTCAACGGCTCGGGCCTGGCGGTGGGGCGCACGCTGGTGGCCGTGCTGGAGAACGGCCAGCGTGCTGACGGCAGCGTCGCGCTGCCTGCCGCGCTGTGGCCGTACATGGGCGGTCTGAAGGAGCTGAAGGCGTGAGCGTGCCGGGCCGCTGCCCGTTCATCCCGGAGCGCGCGGCGCGAGGGGCAGTGCGGTGAGCCTGGCGCAGCGCCTGCTGGCGGCATGGGACAGCGCTGGGCTGCTGGACTTACCGTCGGCCGAGGCGCCGTCGTTCGAGGCGGCCGAGGCCTTTGCCGCGGCCGATGAAGTGCGCCGGCTGCGCATCGCGCGCGGCGAGAGGCCGCTGGGCTACAAGATCGGCTTCACCAACCGCGGCATCTGGCAGCGTTATGGCGTGCACCGGCCGATCTGGGGCCCGGTTTGGGACAGCACGACGCTGCTGCTCGACGGCGTATCGGCCAGCGTGTCGCTGCGCGGCCTGTCACAGCCGCGCTTGGAACCCGAGGTGGTCTTCGGCTTTGCGCGGTCTCCGACTGCGGGGATGAGCCTGGCCGAACTGCAGGGCTGTCTGGCCTGGGTGGCCCATGGTTTCGAGATCGTGCACACGCATTTCGAGGGCTGGCGCTTCACGGCGGCCGACACCGTGGCCGACTTCGCGTTGCATGGCCGCCTGTGCATCGGCCCGCGTGTGCCGGTGCAAGGCTGGGACAACCTGGCCGCGGACCTGGCCGCGCTGCGCGTCGAGTTGCTGTGCGACAGCCGCGTCGTCGACTGCGGGCAGGGCGCCGTGGTGCTCGACGGGCCGCTGAACGCGCTGCGCCTTTGGGTCGATGCGATGGCCGAGCACACGCCCTCTTGGCCGGTGCGGCCCGGCGATGTGGTCACAACTGGCACCATCACCGATGCTTGGCCGTTGCAACCTGAGCAGACCTGGAGCACGCGGCTGAGCGATGCGCGTCTTGCGGCGCTGATGCTGCGCACCGAGGCCTGACGGCGCTGCACTACAATCTCCCTTCTCGATTTCGACCCACACGAATCGAACCTGGAGAGGTGGCAGAGTGGTCGAATGTACCTGACTCGAAATCAGGCGTACGGTAACCCCGTACCGTGGGTTCGAATCCCACCCTCTCCGCCAGCAACACCTATGGATACCGGATCTTTGATCCGCTCAACCCGTCAAAAGAGTCTTTAAACGGGAAATGATGGCAGCCGGCTAGGAGTGGCTAGCCCCTTCCAGAAGGACTTCCCTAGGTGTCTAGCAGGTGCCCGCCTCAGATGGGTGGGGACCTCGCGCGCGCGTGGCGCACCAACGAAAAAGCCCGCCGAAGCGGGCCTTGTGGGGCGGTGCAGATCAAGCTCGGCGCCGATGCCGCTTGCGGTGCGCCCTGCGGTAGTTCAGGCTCCGCTATTGAGTCGATTTCCGCCCGGCCCGGATGTCCACCGGTCCCATAGGACGGCAATGCCAACCGCTGTAATCAGCGGGACCAGTGCAAGAACCATCATGTACGCCACAGTCTTCACCTCGTCCCAACCGATTGGGTAGCAGCAGTGTCATTCAGCTTCCCTGCAGTTGCGACCCCACATTCGGGGGGTGCGCGCGGGAATATTCCTCAACCATGGGGCGCCCAGGGATTGCGGACTTGCCGCGCTGGCCACAAAAGAGCCCGGCGAAGCGAGGCTCGATCTCGTCGACGCTCTTGCGACGTCGATTCACGTCCTGCGGTGATTCCTTCATGGTCGACCACGGGAGACCGCCTTGGCACAGCTGCTGCGGTGCGGTCGCTAAACGACTGGATCACCGCTGCCGTGCCTGGCATCGCAGAAGTGTCGCAGCAGGAATTCCTCGTCTATCGGCGACAGGTCAAACCGACGGCTCGCCTCCTCGATGATCTTCGCGTCCCAGGACCTCTGCGTGGCCAGCCACCAGACCGCACGACGCAGCCCCTCGTGCTCCGGCAGTAGCGAACTTGCGGACTTCATGGCCCAGCCACGCCAGCCCCGGCAATCGGCCGGCGCGGAGCCGCGTCCAATAGAGCAACTGTCGCCCCGCGGGCTGAGCCGACGACAAGGCTTTCGTGGAGGTACTGAAGCATCTTGCGGCCCCTCGTAGTCGAACTGCTGGTTGACGTCAACGGGCCCCTATTCAACGAACTGCGCAGTGACCAGATGACACCGAACCCGACCGCCAACCTGCCCCGTGAACGCGGGGTATCGCTGAGGCGGGGGCATTGCTTACTATACGAACAGAAGTCGATCCACCATAGGAGCTTGCATGTCAATTCGTTCGGGACTCATCGCTACCGTTGCCGCAATGGCATCGATGCTCAACGCCGTTTCTGCTCATGCAGTTGCAGCGGCGCCTCCAAACGAATTGCCTGAGCCCGGCACCTGGGCGCTCGTGGGCTTGGCTGCAGTCGTGGGCATCGTTGTGTCACGCAATCGACGCAAGTGATGACGGGGTCGCTCGACTGACGGTCGGGTAGTGGAGCCCGTTGTCGGCCACGCTGCTCTGATACGGACGCTGGCGTTGTTCGGTACTTGCCTCGCCACTGTTTTGTGATCGCGGTCTGAGCCGCTTCGAGTCTACGCACCGTGTCGGGAAGCAGCCGCTAAGATCGCCGTCATCCGCAAGTTGAACATCGAGCCCCGGTGGCACGGCCAGTCGTCGCTGTATGCCGATGCCATCGCTGCGGAGATATGCGACCGGCTGGGGAAGGGTGAGGCGCTGAAGGCGATGCGCCGCGATGAGCGCGTACCCGCGGCTCGGATGGCGAACGAATCGACCGAGCGCAGGCCTGAGTTTGCCGCCATCTTCGCCCGGGCGCGGGTTTGTGGCTTCGATGCCAGCGCGGCGGAAGCGCTTTTCATGGCAGACACCCCGGTCGAAGGCGTCGAGACGATCACGAAGGCGGTCGGCAGCGGTGAGCATCAGCCTCAGCGACCCACGGTGACCGGAAATTCATCGCCGGCTTCGTTCACTCCGCACCGCCTGCCGATAGATGCGGCAGCCGCCAAGGTGGGCTATGGACGCTTTGGCGGACCGGGTGGAGAATGAGTCTCCAATTGGGTGAAGGGCGAGCATTGGTGCGAGGCCTGGCAGATACCTCTGCGCCAGTTCAGGAGTTGACACGGGCCTTTGCGGCCTGCGTGGTGTTGGTGCAATACGGGGCCGCATGGGACTGGTCTATTCCACTGAAAGCGGGCGCATGTGCCCAGTCTGCCGGCAAACACAGGCGGCGTGTGTCTGCAAGGCCGCGCCCAGGCCGGCCGTCGGCGACGGCATCGTGCGCGTCAGCCGCGAAACCAAGGGCCGCGGCGGCAAGGCCGTGACGCTGGTGCGTGGCCTGCCGCGGGATGACGCGGCATTGGCCGCGTTGGGCAAGCGGCTGCGCAGCGCCTGTGGCGCCGGCGGCACGCAGAAGGACGGCGTGATCGAAGTGCAGGGTGACCATGCCGACCGCCTGGTCGCCTTGCTGCAGGCCGAAGGCTTTCGCGTCAAGCGCGCTGGCGGCTGACTACTGCAGCACGAAGCCGACGTAGCCGTCGTGCGCCACCTGCGCGCAATGGTCGGCATAGCGCGGGAAGCCTTCGGCCAGCGGCATGAACATGCGCGGCTTGCCTTCGATGTTGGCACCCAAGTACCACGAGTTGCAGCTCAGGAACACGGTACGTCGCGCTGCGGCATTGACGTGTTCGGCCCAGGCCGCCTCGGCCTGCTCGCTGGCCTCGATGGTGTGCAGGCCGTGGGCATCCAGGTAGGCGATGCAGTCGGCGATCCAGTCGACATGGTGCTCGATGGCGACGATGACATTGGTGAAGGCGGAGGTGCTGCCCGGGCCGGCGATGTTGAACAGGTTGGGGAAACCGGCGATTCCCAGCCCCAGGTAGTTCAACGGCCCGGCGTGCCACTTTTCCTGGATGCGCAGGCCGTCGCGGCCGCGCAGGTCCAGCCGCATCATCGTGCCGGTCATTGCGTCGAAGCCGGTGGCCAGCACCAGTGCATCGAACTCGAATTCACCGCCGCTGGTGCGCAGGCCCTTGCTCGTGATGCGCTCGATCGGCGCTTGGTTGATATCCACCAGCCGCACGTTCGGCCGGTTGAAGGTGTCGTAGTAGCCGCTGTCCACACACAGCCGCTTGCAGCCGATGGTGTGCGTCGGCGACAGCAGTTGCGCTGTGTCTGGATGCTTGACGATCGCGCGGATCTTGCCGCGCACGAACTCCGCCACCAGCGCGTTGGACTGTTCGTTCAGCAGCAGGTCGTTGAAGGCGCCCAGGATCGCGAAGCCGCCGATCTTCCAGCGCTGCTCGAAGGCTGCCTCGCGCTCATCGGCCGATGCGGCCAGGGCCGATACTGGGTTCGGCGGCAGCAATGAGCCGAAGCCGCCGTGCATGCGGCGGTTGCGTGCGCGATAGCCCGCGTAGTCGGCCTTGATGCGCGCTTCAAACTCCCGGTCCAGCGGGCCGTTGTGCGCCGGCGCGGCATAGGCCGCCGTGCGCTGGAACACAGTCAACTCGCTGGCCTGCCGCGCGATGATCGGGATGGCCTGCACCGCCGACGATCCGGTCCCGATCACGGCGACACGCCGAGCGCTGAAGTCGACCGGCTCGTGTGGCCAGTTGGCGGTGTGATACACCGGCCCGGCAAAGTCCTTCAGGCCGGCAAAGTCGGGCAGGTTCGGTGACGACAGCGGGCCACTGGCCATGACCAGGAAGCGTGCGCTCCAGCTTTCTCCGCTTTCGGCCTGCACAGTCCAGCGCTGCGAGGGTTCGTCGAAGTGCGCCCCGGCCATGCGCGTGGAAAGGCGGATGCCATCGCGCAGGCCGAAGCGGTCGGCCACATGGTTGGCGTAGCGCAGAAGTTCGGGCTGCGGCGCATAGCGCTCGCTCCAGCGCCACTGCTGTTGCAGCGCCTCGTCGAAGGAGAACGAGTACTCCATGCTCTGGATGTCCACCCGCGCCCCGGGGTAGCGGTTGTGGTACCAGGTGCCGCCGACGCCGGGTGCGGCCTCCAGCACCAGCGCGTCCAGTCCCATGCCGCGTGCCTTGTGCAGCATGTACAGGCCGGCGAAGCCGGCTCCGACGATGAGCATGTCCACCGCATGGGTGGGTGCCGGTTGCTTCATGCGCGAATCCGATTCGAGTGCTCAGGTGGCGTGCAGCATAGCCGCAGCCGGCCCCCCGGCCCTTGCGGACGCCGCTCAGGCTGCGTCGGGCGGCATCCGGTAGCGCGCCACTTCGTCTGACAGCTGGCGCGCCAGTTCCCGCATGTCGGACGCCGCGCAGGCGGTTCGCTCCACCAGCGAGGCATTTTCCTGTGTCACCCGGTCCAGCTTGGTCACGGCCTGGCCGACCTGGCCGATGCCCTGGCTCTGCTCGCGCGCTCCGGCCGCCACCTCGCCAAGCAGTTCGCTGACGCGCTGGGACGCGGCGACGATCTCGTGCATTGCGGTGCCGGCCTTGCGCACGACCACCGTGCCGGCCTGCACCTGCTGCACGCTGCAACCGATCAGCGCCTTTATCTCCTTGGCGGCTTCGGCGCTGCGCTGGGCCAGCATGCGCACCTCGTTGGCCACCACCGCGAAGCCGCGCCCTTGTTCGCCGGCACGGGACGCCTCGACCGCGGCATTCAGCGCCAGGATGTTGGTCTGGAAGGCGATGCCGTCGATGGTGCCGATGATCTCGCCGATGCGTGCCGACGCGGTGCTGATGCCTTCCATCGTGTCTACCACCTCGCGCATCACGCGGCCGCCGTCTTCGGCGATTCCTGCGTTGTGGCGGGCCACGCGAGAGGCCTCTTCGGTGTGGCTGACGCCGCTGTTCACCTTGACGGCAATCTGCTCCATCGCCATGGCCGACTGCTCCAGGGCCGCGGCGGCATGTTCGGTGCGTGCCGCCAGGTCATCTGCGCCGCCGGCCACCTCGTCGCTGGCCTGCACGATCCCGTCGCTGGAACGGCGCACGCTGCGTACCATGCCGCGCAGCGAGGCCTGCATGCGGCTCAGCTCCTGCATCAGCTGCGCACTCTCGTCCTTGCCCCAGGCCCGTGGCGATGTGGTCAGGTCGCCTTCGCTCATCGCACGCATGTGTCGCCGCGTTTCGCGCAGGCCGCCGTCCATCACGCGATAGAAGCTCAGGAACAGATAGCCCGAAGCCAGCATCGCCAGAGCGACGACGCCGCCAATCCAGGCCAGGTCATTCCAGCGGGCCTGGTGCGGGTCGCTGTGGGGCAAGCTGGAGCCGACCACCCAGCCCCAAGGCTCGAAGCCCATCACATAGGACTGCTTCGACACGCTCGGCGCTCGGCCCGGCCCGGTGTCGGCCATGTCGAGGAATCCTTTGCCGTCGGCGCGCACCTTGGCCGCGGCCTGGCTGAACACGACAAGGCCTCCGGCAAGCTTCCAGTCCTTCATCGACTGGCCTTCCAGCTCGGGTCGGCCGGCATGCATCAGCAATCGTGGTTCCAGGTCCTGCACCCAGAAGCGCTGGTCGCCGTCGTGGCGCAGAGGCCGCAGCGCCTGCAGCGCCAGCTGTTGCGCCTGGGCGCGCGGCACACTGCCCTGGATTTCCTGTGCATGGGCCCAGCCGAGCAGGCCGTGCGCGATCTCAACCTGCTGGCGCAACGCATCGCGTCGTGCCTGCAGCGACTGGTCGGCCTGGTTTTTCAGCGTCCAGCCCAGCAGGCCCAGCATCGGCAGCATGAAGGCCAGCGAAATGATCACCGCCTTGGCGGTGAAGCCCAGGCGGCGGAACAGTCGAACGCCCGGCGCCCAGACGCCGTGATGGGCGAAAAAGCCGTTGCCTCGCGCCGAGGTCTGCATCGGCATGGCGCTCACCGGGCTCGCGCTCTGCAGCGAGGCTGACATCGACGTACCCTCTCAGTGAATCAGGCCGGACAGTCCCGGCATGCTCGTCCATCGCTTTTCGGCCGCGCCATGGTGCGACTTGAGCACTCCTCCAGGTGCAGCTTGAACCGTAATACCTCGACGGGCAGAGCACCGGTCGGCTGGCGCAGCCTGGCGCTTGAGTGCGGTGGATCGATGCAGGCAATGGTTTCGTGCTTATGCCGCACGTGCGGCCGCGTCGCACAGCCGTGCCAGCAGCCCCGACTGACGCTCGGTCGGGGATTCCACGGCTGCAGCCACCACCGCCGCACCGGCCGCCAACACGATGCGCTGCCTGGCCCGCGTCAGCGCCGTGTAGAGCAGTTCGCGAGTCAGCACGCGGCTGCGCTGCGCCGGCAGCAGCACCAGCAACTCGTCGAACTCCGAACCCTGCGCCTTGTGCACGGTCATTGCAAAGGCCGTCTCGTGCGCCGGCAGGCGCAGCACGGGTAGCGCGCGATATGCCCCGCCAGCGTCGGCAAAGTGCACCTGCAGCTCGCCGTTTTCGCCGGGCAGCGCGATGCCGATGTCGCCATTGAACAGTTTCAGCAGCGGGTCGTTGCGCAGCACCATCACCGGCCGGCCCGGGTACCAGGGTGATGCGGAC
>Ga0209254_10003223_pt1 | contig 14903 bp, 14 predicted proteins | sample FrelakmetDIP11DI_FD_187148 | JGI IMG/M metagenome (GOLD analysis project Ga0209254, IMG submission 187148) | Freshwater lake sediment microbial communities from the University of Notre Dame, USA, for methane emissions studies - DIP11 DI (SPAdes)... | ecosystem: Environmental > Aquatic >...
AGCGGTACGCCAGTTACGCTGGCCCGATGGTGTCCGTTGCTTGGCATGCACCGCCACGGAGATTACCAAGCGCGGCTTTCACACGCATCAAGCCCATCGACAACGCTATCAGTGCAAGGCGTGTGGGCATCAATTTGACGATTTGAGCGGCACCGTCTTTGAAGGCCATCATCAGCCGTTGCGCACCTGGATCTTGTGTCTGTATTTTATGGGCTTGAATCTCTCAACGCAACAGATTGCGGCTGAGTTGGATGTGCATCCTGACGACGCGCACAATATGACGACGCACCTGCGCGAAGGCATCGAGGTCAAAAAAAGCCAGTCTCCCTCAGCGGTGACGTTGAACTCGATGAAGTCTAGGTGATCGCCGGGCATCAAGGTCATCCCGAAATTGTCGCGGAATTAGGTCGCAAAGGCCGCCGTCGCCGTTTGAAAGGCAAACGCGGGCGCGGCACTTTGGCCGATGAGAAACCGCCGATCTTGGGGATGCTCCAGCGGAAGGGCGAGGTCGTCATTGCGATGTTACCCAATGTGCAACGTGTGACCATTGCGCCGCTCATCCAGCAAACGATTCAAGTCGGCAGCCGGGTGTATACGGATGAGTACGACATTTACAATCACCTTGGTGAAGCGGGCTACACCCACAAGACCGTGAATCATTCAGCGGGTGAATATGCCCGCGACGAAGATGGCGATGGGTTCCATGAAGTCCATGTCAACACGCTGGAAGGCTTTTGGTCTTTGTTGCGTTCGTGGCTTCGCCCCCATCGAGGCATCTCACAAGAAAAGTTGCCGGCGTATTTGGCTTTCTTTGAGTTCGTGCATAATGTCCGTTGCCGAGGCAAGGCGCTGTTGGCCTCGCTCTGCCCATGTCCCTGGCCTACGGCCAGGGTGGGCCGGTGCGTGGCCGTTTTGGTAGCTCCTTGAAACACCGAATGAGCCTTGCGTTATACCCTCGGCTTATTTTCGGCGGCGGCCGGCCAGCAACACGACGACGAAGAGAATGACCGCGGCCCCGATGGTTATCGGCAAAATGGGCAGCACTCCGCCGGTGGGTGATGTCCCGAACGGCACGGCAGGTGGGATCGGCGTCGGCGTCGCGGTGGGTATGATTGTCGCGGTCGGCGCTGCAGTCGGCGTGGGCGCTGGCGTGGCCGTGTTCGTCGACGTTGCGGTGGGTGTGGGCGTGGGCGTGTTCGTCGGCAAGATGGGCGTGGGCACACGCGTCGGCGCAGCTCTGACATCGGCTACACTGGGCCTGACTGGATCACCCGGCACGAAGACATCCAGCAGGCCGTTGGCGATGACGAAGCCATCGTTGGTGCCGAGGTCGCGCGCAGCATTCCGCAGATCGAGCGCGAAGATCACGTTGTCCCCGATCGTCCGAGCGCCCTCCTGTGTGATCTCCAGCGCCGTGTTCTGCGTGAGGCCAAACGAAACGCTCTCAGGCTCATTATAAGCCAGCGAGAACAAGCGCCCCCAGCGATTGTCGTTCAATACCTGCGGCTCAAGCGTGATATCGAGCAAGCCGAGGCCTTTGAGAATCTTTGTCGTGCCCTGCAGGAAGGATTTCTGCACAGCGAACTCGGCCTCGTCGGCATCTTGAGGCGTTGGCCCGTGGGCCGAGAACGACCGCCCTGCGACCGCCGCGCCGCCATTATCGGCCAATAAAGGCAGGCCGTTGGCCCAGGCTGTTTTGACCGCGTCCAGCAGGCTGACGACCACCTTGGATTGATCTTCGGCGATGAGCAATAAACCTGTCACGTCATCAGGAATCGCCAACGGCTCATCCTGATTGGGAACCACCACCGTCTGCGAAGGCACGCCCAGCGCTGCCGCGTACTTTTCCGCCGTAACCTGCGCTGTGCTTGGCGAGGGGAACCCGGCAGCGACGATCAGAATCTTCGCGTTATCACCGCCCGATAGTTCCGCAAAGCGCTTGAGGACGGCGTTGTCCTGCAGCGCCTCGCTGAGATCGCCGGCCAGGATCAACGGCCCGGCTCTGCGGGGCAAGGTCAACGCCGTGAAGTCGCGTGTGATCCTGGTGCGGGGCGGCTGCGCCCGCGTCCCGATCGACATGACGCGCTTAGCCAGATCGTAAGAGAACTTGCCGGGCGACAACAGCTGCACCAGCACGTTGCGCAGACGCAGCAGATTGTCGGGCGACGAGTATTCCACCGCGTCCGCGGCGTGATAGGTTTCCGCGTCGAGAATGGTAGTGGTGTAGAGTCCGAACACATCTTGCAGACCTGTTTCATCATAGACGTTGACGCCCGTGTACGCATCCACGCCGATGCCCACGTGTGGCACGTCAGGCAGTACAATCGCATTGAGCAGCCGGCCCAGGCGTCCACGCTCGAAGAAGTGTTGATCGAGAATGGCGTTCTTGATCGAAAACAACAGGCCATGCTTTTGCGGCGTGTGCCACACATCACTCGCGCCGAACTGCAGCGAGTTGCCGGAGGCAAAGTTGGGATTGTAACCGGCCAGCATCGCCGCCGATTGCATGCCGCCGCCTGCGCTGGTGCCGGCCACAATCACACCGTTCTCGTACAACTTCGTTAACGCTTCTTCGATCGGCGTATCTGTGATCACCTGCATGGCGATCGTTTGATCGCCGCCCAGGATGAAGATCGCGGCTAGATCGTCGGTGAAGAGTTTCAGCATGTCGGGGTTCTCAGCATCGCTGCGCGTGAAGATCGGCGCGAGGGTGGCCGCGCACGTCACGTTCTCTGGCGCAGCGCGCTTGCACGCTTCTTCGATCTGGAAGCGGCGCTCTTCAGCATTCTGCAGATTGGTGGCGCGTTCGGTGTCGGTGATGGTCTCGGCGTTGGTGGAATAGGCCATGGGCAAGACCAGGATGTTGACCTGACCGTTCCTGGCATTCGCCACGGCCTCTTGCGCAAAACCGGCATAGATGTCAGAATAGCCGCCGCCGATCGAGATGAGATGCTCAATCGGCTGCGGTTGAGCGAAAGCGGGGAGTCCGCGAATCAACGAGGTGATGACGATCATGAAAATGACAACGCGCCGAAGCGAGCGATAAAGATTGGACATGATAAGAGCCTCACCAACGTTAACAGTCTAATCAAAAGTGCGCGTTTCGTCAATTGGCGACGTTTGACGAAACCAACTCCATCGGGTACAAACTAAGTGCGCCCGCACTCCACCGGCAGCCAGCCGCTTGAGTGCGTGTTTTTGTGTAAGGAGCATGACATGACTGTTCTACAAGCCGATCAAGTAACCAAGCAATATCGTCTAGGCGATGTCGTCGTCAACGCGCTGGACAGCGTGGACTTCCGCGTGGAGTCCGGCGAGTTCGTCGCCATCATGGGGCCGTCGGGTTCGGGCAAGTCCACGCTGCTGCATCTGCTGGGCGGCCTCGATGGCGCGTCGGGCGGCGAGATCACGCTGGCCGACAAGCAGCTGTCGAAGCTGGACGACAATGCCGTGACGCTGGTGCGCCGCCGCAACGTAGGCTTCATTTTTCAGTTCTACAACCTGGTGCCCACGCTGACTGCCGAAGAAAACATCGCCCTGCCTTTGTTGATCGATGGGCGTGACGTGAAGAAATCGCAGGCGAAGATCGATGAACTCCTGGCGTTGGTCAGCCTCACCGATCGGCGCTCTCACAAACCCGATCAGCTCAGCGGCGGCCAACAGCAGCGCGTAGCGATTGCGCGGGCGCTGGTCACCGATCCGGACATCGTACTGGCCGACGAGCCGACGGGCAATCTCGATTCGAAGAGCGGCAAGGCGATTCTGGAATTGCTGCGCCATTCGTGCGACGAACTGCATCACACCATCGTGATGGTGACGCACGACGCGTATGCTGCTTCTTACGCCGATCGCGTCGTATTCCTCAAAGATGGCCGTCTCATCCGGCAGCTGCATCGTTTGGAAGCAAAGGACGGCGCAGTGATGCAGGCGATTATGGATGTGATGGGGCATCTTGAAAGTGAAGCGTGAAACGCAAGATCGGCTATCACTTTTCACTCTTCACTTTTCATGGTCATGCGATGAGTACCCGCCGAACTGCCACTCTCTCTAGTCTGTACGCTCTCGCGTTCCGCAATTTGTGGACGCGCAAGACGCGCACGCTGCTCACGGCGCTCGGCATCGTGCTGGGCGTGGCCGTGATTCTGGCGATCAACATCGCCAACAGCAGCACGCTCGCATCGATCAACACGATCTTCGACGAGGCGTCGGGGCTGGCCGATCTGGTGATCGTGCCGTCGAGCCTGACGGGGCAAGGCTTCAACGAAGCGGCGTTGGGTCGCGTGAAGTCGATCGAGGGGGTCGAGGCCGCCGTGCCCAGCGTGAGCGCGACGACACTGCTCGCGCAGGATGCCAAAGGCTGGTCGTTCAACTTCGGGCTGGGCGGCGCGACGGGCGGCAACAGCCTGCTGTTGTTCGGCATCGATCCGGAGGCGGATCAAAAAGCGCGGCAATACAACTTAATCGCGGGTCGCTTCTTGAAACCCGGCGAGCGCAGTTACTCTGCCGTCTTCACGCAGGATTACGCCGACGAGAAGAACATCGAACTGGGTGACGATGTGGATGTGCTGCTGCCCAACGGCACGGGCACCCTGCGCGCAGTGGGCATCGTGAAGAAAGACGGGCCGGGCTTGTTGAACAGCGGCGCCGTCGCCTTTGTGCCGCTGGAAGTGGTGCACGAGTTGTTCGAGCGCGGCGGCGAACTGGATCAGATCGATATTGTCGCCACGGCGGAAGCCAGCCGTTCCACGCAAAAATTGACGGCCCTGCGCGAAGCCCTGCGCGACAAGGTGGGCAGCAAATTCCTCGTGAACTATCCGGCGCAGCGCGGGCAGATCGTCACGCAGCAACTCGCGACGTATCAACAGGGCCTCTCGTTCTTCAGCATGATCGCGCTCTTCGTGGGCGGCTTCCTGATCTATAACGCTTTTACCATGACCATCGTCGAGCGCACGCAGGAGATTGGCCTGCTGCGCGCGCTGGGTGTGTCGCGCCGCCAAACGCTGCGGTTGGTGATGATCGAAGCGGCGCTGCTCGGCGTGATCGGATCGTTCTTCGGGGTGTTCTTCGGACTGATCATGGCGCAGGGTTTGATCGCGTTGATGGCGACCATCACGGCGACGGAGATCGTGACGATCAGCATTCCGGCCGAGGGGCTGTTCACAGCCCTGCTGGTCGGCCTCGGTGTAACGCTGATCTCGTCGCTGCTGCCGGCGTGGCGTGCCACGCGCATCAGTCCGCTGGCCGCATTGCGCATCAAGGGCCGCGAAGATCCGTCGGGCGCGCCGCGGAAGTTGGGTTTTGTGGCGGGCGCGGAGTTTGTGATCGTCGGCATGCTGTTCGTGTATGCGGTCCCGCTGCGCGATGCGGTGGTGTTTCAAGTGGGCAGCTTCGCCGTGTTCGTCATGCTGCTGGGCGCGACGTTGATGGTGCCCCTCTCGCTGGATTTCATGGAGAAGTTTGTGCGGCCGGTGATCAGCCGCCTCTTCGGGCGCGAAGGGATCATCGGGGCGGGCAACATTCAGCGGTCGCGCGGGCGCACGTCGTTGACGGTGGCCGCGTTGATGGTGGGCGTGTCGATGGTGATCTCGATCGGGGCGATGAGCCGCTCGTTTCAGAAGGACATCGACGCGTGGGTGGACACGTCGGTGGGCGGCGATCTGATCGTGAGGTCGCCGCTGCACATGCAGAGCGAATTTGGATCGCGCCTCGCCTCGCTGCCGGGCGTGGAGGCCGTGACGCCGGGCCGTTACTTCGGCGTGAAGCGGGCCAGCGGCACCTCCGAGGATCTGGCGCTGGTCTTTCAGGCGCTCGATCCGCAAACGTACTGGGACGTGGCTTCGTTCCAGTTTTCGGAAGACAGGGAACTGCTGCCGCAGATCAAACAGGATTTTGCCGATGGCGGGCTGCTGGTCTCGACGACGGTGGCTGACTATTATCAGTTGAAGCGCGGCGATACGTTCGCGCTGGAAACGCGGCGTGGCGTGCAGTCATTTCCCATCGCGGGCATCGTCAGCGATTTCACCGGGCAGGGCTTTGTGCTCAACGGTCCGATCGAGATTATGCGCCGCTACTTTGGCATCAGCGATGTCGATCGCTTCACGTTGAAGCTTGCGCCGGGGACGGACGTCAACGCCGTGAAGCAAGCGATCGAGGACCAATATGGCAGAAGCCGAAATCTGCAAGTGGAGACAACGGAATCGTTCCGCGCCCGCATCCGCGAGTTGACCAATCGCGCTTTCGGCTTGTTGGATGTGCTGGCGTCGATCGGGGTGATTGTGGCTGCATTGGGTGTGATTAACACGCTGATGATGAACGTGCTGGAGCGGCGCCGGGAGATCGGCGCGCTGCGCTCGATCGGCATGACGCGCGCGCAGATCATCCGCATGATTCTGGCTGAGGCAGGCGCGATGGGCGCGATCGGCGCGGTGTTCGGCATCGGCTTCGGGATTCTGTTGTCGCGCGTGTTCGTGGAAGGCATGAAGATCATGACGGGCTACCGGCTGGAGTTCTCGCTGCCGTTTCAATCGCTGCTGTTGGGGCTGGCGATTGCGCTGATCGTGTCGCAGGTGGCGGCGTTGTATCCGGCCTGGAAGGGCTCGCGCGTGAACATCGTCGAAGCCATTAAGCATGAGTAAGTCAAGCACAATTCAGCCATGGAGGCACAGCGCCAAGCGCGCCGCCGATGCTCTTGCAGAGCGTCGGAAACGGCGAGGACACAGAGTTTCTTTATGAATCTCAATACCTCAGTGCCTCCGTGTCTCTGTGGCTTGCAGCAACCAGGAGGGATGATGAAGAGCAAACAGATTCTTGGACTTATCGTCGGTATCGTTGCGTTGAGCATCGTGGGATTCTTCGGTTATCAGCGTTTTCTCGCGCCGACGTCTACGCCGACACCGACGCCCACTCCGGCTGTCAAAGTGGCCGCAGAGGTGGTGTCGGCGCAGGGCTTCATCGTGCCGCAGCGCAGCAGCGATCTGGCGTTTCGATCGGGCGGGCGCGTGAGCGAGGTGCTGATCGCAGAAGGCGATCGGGTGAAGCAGGGGCAGGCCCTCATTCGGTTGCAGGACGATCAATTGCAGGCTGCGGTCGCGCAGGCGCAAGCCGCGCTTGATCTGGCGAAAGCGAATCGGGCGCAGGTGGACGAGGGCGCGCGCGCACAAGACGTCACGGCTGCTGAGGCCGCGGTGCGATCGGCAGAAGCGCAGGTCACTGCGGCGAGCGCCGAGCGCGATCGGTTGACGGGCGGCGCGACTGCCGCCTCGATTGCCGCGGCACAGGCGCGACTCTCATCGGCACTGGTGGAGCAGAAGTTGGCGCAAGACGCGTACGACAAGGTTACACAATGTGTGACGGTGAACGGCAGCGAAGTATGCCCCGGCCTCGGCACACCGGAAGAGCAGGCGCGCTTGCGTGTGGCGGCGACGAATGAAGCCGTGAACGCGGCGCGCACCGCGTTGGACGAAGCGACAAAGGGATCGGGTAAACAGGTTCAAGCCGCGCAGGCGAATGTTGCCGCGGCACAGGCGCAGATCGACATCGCGCAGGCGCAACTCGAGCGCTTGAAGGCGGGCGCGACCTCAGCGCAGATTGCAGCAGCGGAAGCGAATGTGGCGCAGGCCGAGGCGGGACTGCAAGCCGCACAGGCCGCGTTGAATGAAGCGACGTTGATCGCGCCGTTCGACGGGACGATTGCAGAGATCAACACGGAGGCGGGGCAGGTCGTGGGGCCGGGATCGGCGATCGTGAGCATGGCCGATCTCAACACGTGGGTGATCGAAACGGATGATCTGAGCGAGGTCGATGTGATCAACGTGCAGGCCGATCAGCCGGTGACGATCACGTTCGATGCGCTGCCGGGGGTGAAGCTCGACGGCAAGGTGCTGGCAGTCACGCCGAAGGCGCAGACCAAGCGCGGCGATGTGACGTACACGGTGAAGATTGCGATCGAGGAGCCTGATCCGAAGTTGAAGTGGGGGATGACGGGGCAGGTGGAAATTCAAGTGCGATAGTGAGGTAGTGCTATAGTGCAATAGTTGGATAGTCTTATAGTCACGTAGTCGGATAGTCGAAGCCCCGTCGGCTAGAGCAGTTGGCGGGGCTTCTGGTGTGGCGATCCATGGGCTGCTCTGGTGCTGCCGGACGATGAGGCGAAGGGCGAGAATTTGGAATGGGGAATGCGGAGGGCGACAACGAATCGGGGATGGAACGAATTCGCTTGCGCATGCCAGAATTCAGTCGTTTCTGGATTCGGAATAGTCTTTGCGCTATATCGTTATCAACCTCGCCTCTCTTTGTTCAAACATTGTCACGTACTGCAACCCTGCGGCGCGCAGCGCCTCGATCGCCAGATCGAAATTCGCGGCGATGTCGTCCGGCTGGTGCGCATCCGAGCCCAGTGTGACACGCTCGCCGCCCATTTCGCGGTACCACCTCAAGATCTCCACGCCCGGCGTCAGCAGTTGGCAACGATTGCGCAGCCCCTGCGTGTTGAGGTCCAACGCGATACCGTGTTCGATGCAGTTTTTCAACACCGCGCGAATCACCTCTTCGTAGCGGCGCGGATCGTAGCCGCCGTAGACGGGCTTACCCACGCGCACCACCACGTCGAAGTGACTCAGAATATCAATGCCGCCCACGCGCGTCATGCGCTCCAGTTCCTCGAAGAACAAGCCATAGGCTTCATCGGCGGGACGGCGGAAATATTGGCGATCGAAAACCACCTCGTCGCCCACCCAGTGCAGCGATCCCAACGCGTAATCGAACGGATAACTCTTGAGCAGCGCCTGGCATTCGGCCTGATAGATGTGCGGCTCGCCCAGTTCGATTCCGGCGCGGACGATCAAACGCCCTTCGAATTCGCGGCGCGCCCGATCGAACTCGGCGGCCCATTCGATCGGGCGGAAGAAGCCCGCGCACTCATCGCCGGGATGCAGATCGAAGTGATCGGTGATGCCGATCTCCGGAATGCCTTTCGCCATCGCGCTGAGGCACTGCTCGACGATCGACGCCTTGCCATCGCACGAGAAATTGGAATGCAGATGATAGTCGTGAGGATACATATGGCCTCGGCTGTGAAGGTTAAACGGGCTAATCATGACGGACGCCCTGCGATCTGTCAAGTCGATCCTTTGCGCCATATTCGCAGTATAATAAGCGTAGCCTTGTTCGGAGTTCACCATGGGTGTTGTAGTCGTCCCCAATATCAATCAACGGCGCCGCATTCCTCGGCGAGCCATTCAGGCCGTTGTCAAGCAGGTTGCCGACCAGTACGCGCCGGACAAAATTATCTTGTTTGGTTCGTATGCCTACGGCAAGCCGCGCCCTGAAAGCGATGTTGATCTGCTCGTCGTGATGAAGACCACCCGCAAGGAAACTGAGCAGGCGATTCGCATTTGTCAATCCATTTCATATCACTTTGGACTGGACTTGATGGTGAAGACGCCGGCCACGCTTGCACGGCGGCTGGCGCTGGGTGATCCGTTTCTTCAAGAAGTGGTCAGCAAGGGCAAGGTGCTCTATGAACGAACTGACCACTGAGTGGATCGCAAAGGCCGAAGGCGACTACGCAACTGCTGAACGCGAATTGCGCGCACGCCGGCGCCCCAACTATGATGCCGTCTGTTTCCATGCCCAACAGACGAGCGAGAAGTATCTCAAAGCCTTCCTGCAGGAACAAGGCGCAAGCTTTCCCAAAACGCACAGCCTGATTGAGTTGCTGGAAATCGCGCTGCCATTTGACGAAAGCCTCGAGTTGCAGCGCGAACTGCTTGTCCAGCTGGAGCGCTACGCCGTGCGTTATCGCTACCCGGGCGAATCTGCCGACAAGGACGAAGCACGCGCGGCGCTGCGGGCAACCAAGGGTGTGCGGACGATCATCCAGCAGCGTCTAGGCCTGAAATAGCCGTCATCCTCGCACGCCGAACACCTGTCGTTTGCGTCTACCTCGGCGCCACTTAACCCAGGAGGATGAGCATGCGTTCTCGATTTAACTCCACGCGGTACAACCCGTGCATACGCCTGGTCTGGACGATGGCACTCGCCAGCAGTCTGATCTGGTCACTGACCCCCGCGTTGGCCGCACCCGCGGCGGTGCTGAGTGTCAATGGTGGCACCGGCACAGTCAATCCCGCTGATCCATGCCCCAACCCGAGGGACAGCGCCACTTACAAAACTATTCAGAAGGCAGTCAACTGTGCAGTGGCCAGCGACACGATCGAGGTGGCCGCTGGCACATACAACGAGAACGTCGCGGTCAACAAGGCCGTGACCGTGCGCGGTGCCAACGCGGGCATCGATGCGCGTAACGCGCGGGGCGCTGAATCGATCGTGAATGGCGGGGCTGCCAGCGCGCCGATCGGCATGGGTGCCAGCGGCGCTATCGTCGACGGGTTCAGACTGCTGGCCGGTCAAAACGGCCTGGGTGCCGGAGTCTGGATCGGCGGCGCGAACAACGTCCAACTTCTGAATAACGTGATTACCGACAACACGATCGGCTTGGCCATCATCGGCGGCTGCCCCTGCCTTGTCCGCCATAATCTGTTTATCGCCAACAACCGATCGGGCCCGGCAGGCTACAAAGCGCTTTACGCTGAAAACACCAACGGTCTGATCTTCGAAGAGAATAACGTCACCGGCCACACGGTGGATGTGCCCATCGTATTTGCCAGTACCAATCCGCCCAATCCCACGCACTTTAACCTGACCTTCACGGGCAATGCGATCTACGGCAATACCACTAACGGCGCTTATTTGTTGAGCGTGATGACGGCCACATTTCATGCTAACAACTTTGTGGGCCGGGGCCTGTGGTTTGCCGGTGGCAACAGCAACATCACCGTCACGACGAATAACTTCACGAGCGGCGCGCCCGTCATACAGGTTTTCCTGCGGAATGACGGCAACAATTACGGCGCCAACAGCAACATCCGGATCAACTTCAATCGGTTCATTGCGAACTCGCCGTACGCCATCCAGCTAGTCAGCAATTACGTGGGCACACTGAATGCCGAGCATAACTGGTGGGGATGCAACTACGGGCCCGGCAGCACCGGCGCGGGTTGTGCCGCGACTTCTGACCCCACTAGTGACTTGGGGTCTAAGTCTTGCAACGAATTAGGTCCGGCGTGTTGTTGAGCCAGTACTGGAAGTCACGAACCGACCAGTGCCAAGCGAAAGGGTACGCATAGTGCTGATTGTACGCTTCCCGGCTGTCAAGGATGTGCTGGATCATCAGGGCGCGATCATTCCAACTGCCGCGCAGCAGATAGCGTTCGGTGAAAGCCTCCAGCAAGGACTCCGCTTGTTTGAGCCACGAACCATCGACGGGCGTCCACAAGACCTGGACGCGCGGGGCCAAGTCCTCGAAGAACGCGGTCGTGGCACCACTGGTATGGCTGGGTCCAGGATCAAGGATCACGTGAATGCGCTTGGCCCAGCCATAGGGATGCAACCAGCGGCACACGGCGGGGCGGAAGTGTTCACCGTCGTTGCAGTCCAAGCATTCCGCCCACATGCGTCCGTTGTACGTGGTCAAGCCGACCAACAAGTTCACCGTGCCATGCCGAATGTACTCAAACTCTTGGCGCTCGGGTTGACCGGGCCGCATCGGCTGGGTGGGCTTAGCGCGTTCCAATACCTGGATGTTGGGTTTCTCATCAGCACAGAGGACCACTTCGCCACGTTGCCACAGACTCTCAATCCGCGCGTAATACCAGAGGATTTTCGTGGTCCGCGCCACGGCTTCCTCATCCCAGATCACCGTCTTCCAGTAGCGCAGGCGTTCGGGATGCAGGTCAGCCGCGAGCAAGATGTCGCCAATGGTGCGCTGATCGATCGGACCGACATAGGCTTCCGCGGCCTGGGCCAAGCTCCGGTGCGACCAATGCGTTTCGTCCCGACCGACGCGCTCGGGCGCTTGGCGCGCCAGCCACTCAATCTTCTGGCGTTGACGCAGGGGAAAAAACGCGTGGGCGCCCCGAGCGCGGAGCATCATACAAGGCCGCGTCCAACCCGCCGTCTTCGTATCGCTCGCAGACTCGCCAGATGGTGGTCCGATCCTGTTCGACTTTTTCTTCTAAGGTTGCGATGGACTGTTGACCATTGGCCCGACCCAGTAAGATCAGCGCGCGGCGCGCCACTTTCAGCGGTGTCTGGCCGTCACGCAACACTTCGAGTAAGAACGTTTTGTCTTTCCGTTTCAGTACAAACTTGTCCGGGGAGCGACCGCCCATGGTTCATCTCTCCTACGATACGGATCGGGTTGACGGTTAACCCTAGCATAGATGCCCGAGCCCGGCAAGTCATATGTTGCAGTATTTAGACCCCAGGTCACTAGTGGAGCGGCGATCGATGCTGTGCCCTGGATCATGTTGCAGTTGGCTTCGGCGCGGCCAACGGTCGGCCAAAACAACAAGGTCGTCGTCACTGCATACATGAGCGGTACCTCGGCTGGCACCGATGCCTCCAGCCTTGGGTCTATTCCCGATATGATTCCCGCTGTCTTCAGCAGCGTGGCGGGCACGATCGTGCCCACGACTTCATACACCATCAGAGGAAGGGCCCCGGCGACCTTCAACGCCGGAGCGGTGCTGGTCACGGCCGCCATCACCGCTACCCTCGATGGGCAGACAGTAAGCTATCTGCTGCCGATCGTTCCCAACATGTTCTATCTGCCGGTCGTGTTGAAGAACTGAGATTGCAGTATAATGTCGATCGTTGCGCCCACCCCGCACCGCTGTCCGATGCACAGTCGTCCTTGAGCGTTGGCCTGCGCGTGTTCGCTGATTCGATCGTCGTCCGCCCTCATCAACACTTACATACGCGGAGCCGGCGCTATGAACATCTTGCTGATCTATCCCGAGTTCCCCGACACGTTCTGGAGTTTCCGGTACGCCCTCAAGTTCATCCGCAAGAAATCCATCTCGCCGCCGCTGGGGCTGTTGACCATCGCTGCGATGCTGCCCGCGGAGTGGAACAAGCGCCTGGTCGATCTCAACACGCGCCCGCTCACCGATCAAGACCTGGCCTGGGCTGACTACGTCTACATCAGCGGCATGGCGGTGCAGCGCCGATCGGCGCGCGAGGTGCTCGAGCGCTGCCACGCGGCGGGCGTGAAAGTGGTGGCGGGCGGGCCGCTCTTCACCCTGGAGCGAGAATTGTACGAAGATGTCGTCGATCACTTCATCTTGAACGAAGGCGAGTTGACGCTGCCGCCGTTTCTGGCCGATCTGGCGCGAGGATGCGCGCAACCTGTCTACACCACGACTGATTTTGCCGAGCTGCACGACACTCTTGTTCCGCTGTGGGAACTGGCTGACCTCAAGCGGTACGCCGTGTTGAGCATCCAGTTCTCGCGCGGCTGCCCGTTCAATTGCGACTTCTGCAATGTGACGGCGCTGCTGGGCCATCGACCGCGCACCAAGACCGTGCCGCAGATCTTGGCCGAGCTCGATCGGATGTACCAACTGGGCTGGCGCAGCAGCATTCTCTTCGTCGACGATAACCTCATCGGCAATAAGCGTCTGCTCAAGAACGAGCTGCTGCCTGCGCTGATCGAATGGCGCAAGGGCAAGCTCGGCATCACCTTTCAGACGGAAGCCTCGATCAACATGGCCGACGACGAAGAACTGTTGCAGCTCATGGGTGCCGCCGGGTTCACCGTGGTCTTCATCGGCATCGAAACGCCCGACGAATCCGGCTTGGCCGAATGCAGCAAGAAGCAGAACCTTAAGCGCGATCTGGTCGAAGATGTGAAGCGCATTCAGCGCGCGGGCATCCAGGTGCAGGCCGGGTTCATCGTCGGCTTCGACAGCGATACGCCATCCATCTTCCAGCGGCAGATCGATTTCATTCAGAAGAGCGGCATCGTCACGGCGATGGTGGGCCTGCTGCAAGCGCCTCCCGGCACGGGGCTGTACGAACGGCTGAAAGTCGAAGGCCGTCTGAATGAACAATCGTCGGGCGACAACGTGGACGGCACCACCAACATCATTCCGCGCATGAACCTGGAAACGCTGCGTGAAGGTTATCAAGACATCCTGCAGCATCTCTATACGCCGCGGCATTATTATCAGCGCGTCAAGACTTTTCTGCGGGAATATCAGCCGACGCAGGTGGTGCGGGCCGCGCCGAATTTCCAACAGTGGATGGCTTTCTTGCGATCGATCTACCGCCTTGGCATCATCGGCCGGGAACGGGTGCACTACTGGAATCTCTTCTTCTGGACTTTGTCCCACCGTCCGAAGCTGATCACGATGGCGGTCACCTTGGCGATTTACGGCTATCACTTCCGCACGGTGTGCGAACATCACGTCCGACTATGACACAACTTACTCACCCTCTCACTGCCATCCCGTCCGACAAACGTGCGCGCGTCTTTGTGCCGTTGTTGATCGCCACGTTGGTCATCACGTTTCTGTTTCGCTTCATCGGCCCGGCGCAGCCCACCATTGTCGATTTCGAACTGGCGGGCAGCGTGCCGCAGGCGCAGGCGATTATCGACGCGTGGAATGAGAACGATCGCATCCGCGCGGGTTTCAGCCTTGGCTTCGATTATCTGTACATGCCGGTGTACTCCACCACGATCGCTTTAGCGTGCATCCTGGCGATCGGCGTGTTACGGCGCAGAGCGTGGCACACCATCGGCCTGCTGCTGGCCTGGGGCTTATGGATCGCAGCACTCAACGACGCCATCGAGAATCTGGCGCTCTTCACGGAACTGCTCGGCAACAACGTCGCGCCCTATCCGCAGATTGCGCAAATCTGCGCGCTGATCAAGTTTGGGCTGATCCTACTGGGGTTGGTGTATGTCGTAGCGGGTGTTGTCCTGCGGTTGATCAAGAAATAAGCCACAGAGTCACAGAGACACGGAGATTTTGATTATTCTGCTCTGTGTCTCCGTGCTT
>Ga0209254_10003224_pt1 | contig 14902 bp, 9 predicted proteins | sample FrelakmetDIP11DI_FD_187148 | JGI IMG/M metagenome (GOLD analysis project Ga0209254, IMG submission 187148) | Freshwater lake sediment microbial communities from the University of Notre Dame, USA, for methane emissions studies - DIP11 DI (SPAdes)... | ecosystem: Environmental > Aquatic >...
TCTTTGGTGCGCCAGGCATGGCGCGAAGCGACATGACTGGCGTGGTCATGTCGGTTGCAACCGGGGAGGGAAACCGAGCCGGGAAGTGGCTTGGGGGTGGGAGTCCCCTGGAGGCCGTGATGACCGGAACTCCTAGCCCCTCTCCGCGGCGATCGCGGTTCGAGCCCACGCTTCGCGCAGGCGCCACGGGTTATACTGCGCGCGGAATTCCATTCGCGGGCCGGGACCTGCAGGGTTTTCGGCGCCGCTTCGCGAGGAGGAGTCATGGCTCGACGCGTGCTCTTGAGCTTGGGTGTTGTCCTGCTGTGCGTGTCCGCCGCTTTTGCCGCGAACACCGGAAGGCTGGCGGGGCAGGTGTTGGACAACAACGGCGCGGCCCTGCCCGGCGTCACCGTCCAGATCTCGTCGCCGCAGCTGATCGGCGGGCCGCAGGCCGCGATCTCGGGGGCGGAAGGCGAGTTCGCCTTCAACCTACTGCCGCCGGGCGACTACACGGTGGAGGCAGTGCTGCCCGGCTTCCGACCGGCGTCCGGCGAGCTGCGGGTCCAGGCTGACACGACCGCCACGGTGACCTTCCGGATGGTTCCGGAGTCGTTCCAGAGCGAGATCGAGGTGCTGGCCGAGGTGCCGGTGGTCGACACCTCGCAGGTCAACGCCCGCCAGGTCTGGGACGAGGAGTACCTGCAGCGGGCGACGGTGGGGACGGCGAACCGGTCGTACCAGTCGGTGCTGGGCCAGGCGGCCGGCGTGGCCGGCGGCTCGAATCCCAACGTGTTCGGCTCGACCGAGGGTGAGAACGCCTACCTGGTCGACGGCATGAACACGACCGACACGGTGACCGGCACCTGGACCACGATGTTCAACATGGACTCGATCGAGGAGATGAACTTCCAGACCGGCGGCTTCGAGGCGGAGTTCGGCCAGGCGACCGGCGGCATCGTCAACCTGGTGACCAAGTCGGGCGGCAACGAGTTCTCGGGCTCGCTCGACCTGCGCTACCGCGACCAGCGGATGAACGAGAACGGCGACCACTTCAATCGCGACGACCAGCAGTCCTCGAACGAGCAGTACTCGGCCGCCCTCGGCGGCCCGATCCTGCGCGACAAGCTGTGGTTCTTCACTTCGCTCCAGTACATCCTGACCACGCGTGACCAGCCGACCTGGTACTTCTCGAGGGAGTGGGAGGGTTGGCAGGGCCTGGCCAAGCTGACCTGGCAGGTCAGCGACGCCAACCGCCTGGTCGGCAAGTACTCGACGACGCCGGCCAAGATCCCTGGCGTCAACGCGGGCATCAGCTACACCGAGTCGGCCATGGGGACCCAGGAGCAGAACACGGACCTCTGGCAGCTCGAGCTCAACTCGGTGCTGTCAGAGTCGTGGCTGCTCAACGTCCAGGCCGGGACCTACCAGAGCGACATCCAGGTCTACTCGACCAACCATCCGGACACCGTCCCCGCGCACTACAACGAGAGCACGCTGCTCTGGTACAACGCCTACCCCGGGGTCACCGACAGCGGCCGACCGCGCGACGAGCTGCGGGTCAACGCCTCCTGGTTCGTGGACAAACTGCTCGGCTCGCACGAATTCAAGGGCGGCCTCGAGTACACGGACATGGGCTTCAGCGACGGTTACTACTACAACGGCGGCGCGATCTTCTACGACAACGACGGCAATGCCAGCTCGTCGTGGACGCCGGTCGACCTCAACGGCGACGGGTACTTCAACAACTACGTCGAGATCAAGATCCCGGAGGAGACGGTCAAGAATCCGGTCGAAACCTCCGGCACGCTGTACACCTTCTTCGTGCAGGACAGCTGGCGGATCCACCCCAATCTGACCCTCAAGCCGGGCGTCCGCCTCGACAAGACCCTGATGTACAACGCCCTCGACGCCGAGATCGCTGACATGGAGCGCTGGCAGCCGCGGTTGGGCGCAGCGTGGGACGTCGCCGGCAACGGCAAGCATGTGATCCGCGCGTCGGCCGGCCGCTTCATGGATCCCACCACCCTCAACATCGCGAGCATGGCCTCGGGGGTTGTGACCGAGACCTACGCCCAGTACGGCACGCTGGAGTACTTCTGCAACGCCTCGCGCGGTAACTGGTGCACAGTGGAGGACCTGCCGGCGAGCCTGCAGGCCCTGGCCTTCGAGTGGACGAACTGGGAAGGCACCGAGTACACCCTGATCAACAACCGCAGCGAAAGCACGTCGGAACCCTCCCTGACGCTCACGGAAACCGGCCTCGGCGAGCTCCAGGCGCCGTACTCGGACCAGTTCATCCTGGCCTACGAGACCCAGATTGCGCCCCAGATGGCGCTCGAGCTCACGTATGTCAACAAGTCCGGCGAGGACCTGATCGACGACACCTGCATGGGCAACACCTGGGCCTACGGGCAGGGCGAGTTCCCGGTCCTCGGCGATCCGTCGACCTGGACCACGATCGAGAACTGCCAGCGTTACCTGGTCGTCAACATGCCGACCTGGGAGCGCACCTACGAGGCCGGGATCGTCAAGCTCGAGGCGCGCAAGAGCTGGGGCCAGATGGTTGCCAGCTACACCTACGCGGAGTCCAAGGGCAACAACGAGACCGGACCGCGCTGGTACCACTATCCCGAGGGCGACTTCTTCCCGGTGAACTTCTACAACACCTACGGTTACCTGAGCGACCAACGCGACCACCGCGTCAAGCTCAACGGCTACTTCCTGCTGCCCTACCGCTTCACGATCGGCTACGACGGCTTCTGGTCATCCCCCGGCAACCTGACCATCGAGTCGACCTGCGCGGCGTTCAACGGCTCGGGTTCCCGGCGCTCGACCGCCGACCAGGCTGCGGCCCTCGGCATCGATCCCGCGACCCTGGCCTATTGCGACGCTGCTCTCATCGGCGCCGGGGGAGTCTCGGGCTACAACATCTTCCACACCCCGCGCGGGTCGGTGGAGACCAAGGGCGAGTGGCAACTCGACCTCCAGGTGACCAAGGGCTTCAAGGTCGGCGGCATGGAGGTCGAGGGGATCCTGACCGTCTACAACCTGTTCAGCCAGGAGTGGGACGCGGGCTTCAACGCGACCGCCTTCCGGCAGGCCACTGAGACCGATCCGGAGACCGGGCGCGCGCGGGGACTGGTCTACCAGGACGACGACCCGAGTGCGCCGTACTACGACGAGTACTACGGCGGCGACAGCTCGCCGGTGCTGGTGCCGATCGGCGCGCCGACCTCGTACTACACGCCGCGACGCTATGAGATCGGTGTGCGCCTCGAGTTCTAGGAGCGTGTAGGGCATAGGCCCCTCGGCGCACGCGGGTCGTAGATCTCGGGGCGTGTGTGACGCGTCGCGGTTGCTGGCTGGCCTACGCCCCGCGCGCGCCGAGAGGGATGCGCTGCGCGCATCCTGACGCCTGACCCCCGGGGCACGTGGTGGGAGATAATGGGTCGCCATGGGAAACCGGCCGCTCCACGTGCAGCTGTGGGAGGAAAACCAGGACCTTGCGAGGGCCTGCCTCGAGCACCCGTTCGTCCGCCGGCTTGGCGACGGCAGCCTGCCCGCGGAGGTGTTCGGGCGCTACGTCGCCCAGGACGTCTACTACCTGGAGGCGTTCTTCCGGGCCTACGCCCTGGCGGCCGCGCGCTGCGAGGGACGGCACGCAGCAGCGGTCGCCTTCCACCGCCTGATGGGCGGCGTGCTGCAGGAGCTCGAGATGCACGCCGGCCATGCCGCGTCGCTCGGCCTCGACCTCGGCGCGGTGACGCCGCACCCGGCCACCACGGCCTACGTCGACCTGCTGCTCGAGGTGGCGTGGAAGCGCGGGCTGGGCCCGACGATCGCGGTGATGACCCCGTGCATGCGCCTGTACGCTTTCCTCGGCCGCGAGCTCGCTGCGGCTGGGCGCGGCGATCACCCCTACCGCGAGTGGATCGAGGCCTACTCGAGCCCCGAGGCCGAGGAGCTCGCCGGCACGCTCGAAGGGCTGCTCGACGAGCTCGCCGAGGACGACCCCGAGGTCCACCGGCTCTACCGCCGGGCGATGGAGTGCGAGCTTGCGTTCTTCGCCGCTCCCTTCGACGACCTGGACCACTGAATGACGCCGCCCATCTCGGACCGAGGCTCGTGCTCGGATCCGGCTTCGCCTCTGGCTTCGCCGTGACGAGAACGGGCGCGCGGGCCCTAACCCCTGATCCCCAACCCCCTGACTCGCACCCTCAGCGGACGGGCACGCAGACCCGCGTGATCAGCTCGCCAACGGGCGTGGTCCCGGGGTCGCTGACGTACTGCTCCCAGCGCGGCCCCGCTGGTTTGAGGTCGTAGACCGCGATGTAGGCTGCGATCGCGTCGTAGGTCGTCTCCAACTCAGCGTGGGGGCCGACGTGCACGGCGACCACGCTGCGGCCCTCCGGGGTCTGCCCGATCCGCACCGGGGCCTCCCGGTCCGGCAGGACCGCGGGCGGCCCGGCGATCGGGATTCCGGCGAAGAACTCCCACCCATCCTCGGGATCCCACTCCCGGGTGATGGCAACCGGCGCGCCTTCCGGCGCGATCCGACTGCGGCTCAGGAACTCGCTCACCCGCTCATAGGCTTCGGCGAGGGCCGCGGCGGTCGCGGCGCGACCAGGTCCGGCGCGGCCGGCGGTGACCGCGATGACCATGGGCTCGAGCTCCTCGACGGAGATCTGGACCTGAGACCAGTCTGCACTGGGCAGGCTCTCGGCAAGCGCCTTGAGCTTGGCGAGCCCCTGCTCCTGGAAGGGGCCGACAGCCCGATCGAAGGCAAGGCCGGAGATCCGGCCGACCGGGTTCCAGCCGAGCGCGGTGCGCAGGCGCCAGGTGATGCGGGTCCTGCCTCGCTCCGGCACGATCAGGAACGTACCCTCGGCGGTGCCCTGCGCGCCGAGCTCGTAGCCGATCCGGACCAGGTGGTGCGGCTCGACGGCGAGCACGCGCTGGCTCCCCGAGCCGAACGGCGGCGAGCCGCCCGTCCAGGCGATCGCGGCGCCCACGCCGTGCTCCGGTCCGTCGAGCGTCGAGACCGGGGTGGGGTCCAGGTCATGCGACGGGGACCACTCCGCAAAGCGGGTGAAGCCGTCGAGCAGCGTGAACACGGTGGCCGGGGTGGACGCGACCGTGATCGAGCGCTCGGCCTCGGTCGATCCGGGCAGCAGCAGGGAAACGACCACCGCGAGCGCAACCACGGCGGCCAGGCCGACCAGCAGGACGGTGAGGAATCGGGTCAGGGTTGCCATCGGTGCCGCCTCCGTGGGCCGGTTCGCGCGACGTCGCAGGGAGACGAGACGAGGGCTGGGACTCGACGTTCGCGGTGGGCCGGGGGCGGAGCATACCACGGTGGGCGAGGGCTCGGTCGGCGCTCGTGCGGCGCTACAAATCGCGATCCGCCGCCTCGACGAGTCGGCGTTCGAGATAGGAGAAGAAGGGGTTGTAGCGCAGGCGCGTGAAGAGCTCGATCGGAACCGTGAGGAGCTCGCGTTCGCCGCGCGGCTCGACGCTGCCGAGGGGGACCCCCCAGTCGGGGATGCCCGCCCCACCGTCGCCATAGACGGGATCGTCGGGTGGGAACGGGACTGACACGTGCGACAGCGAGAAGACGCCGAGCGGCCACGAAAGCCCGAGTGGCTCATCGACAGGCAGGCCGGTGCCCGGCGACCAGGTGCGAGCGACGACCTGCTGGGTGTCGCGGTCGCCGTTCGTGATCAGCGTCAGCCGGAACGGCGGCCCGGGGGGTTTGCACAGTTCTGCCAGCTGGTGAGCAGGGTCATCCGCGAAGTACTCCTGCATGTACGACACGCGGTTGATGTCGAAGACGACGAGCTCGCTTTCGGTTCCTGCGAGTGAGAGAAACAGGCCGTCCAGCACCGCCGACGTGCGCACGGTCGCGTCAGCCGCCGACTGAAAGGCGAGGATGGGAGGCAGCTCCGCAGCTCGTCCGGCGCCGACGACGCGGTCGAACTCCCTGCGCAGCTCGACGATCAATCGGTGGGTCTGGAAGGCGGCGCTCTTCGGGAACGAGTTGTACTTGAAAGGGTCGTGCTCGGGGTAGATCGTGTGCCAGCGGAACTTCTCGAAGAACGGCAGCAGGCTGAGGGGCTGGTGCCATCTGCCCATGGCGGCGAAGGGCGAGACCCCAACGGCGGGCGAGATCAGGACCAGCCGGCTCGGCCTGCCGAGCGCCGGGTCGGCAAGGGCGGCCAGTGCGTGGTCCAGGGCGAGCGTGCCACCGTTGGAGTAGCCAACGATCCAGAACGGATCATCGGCGCCCACCTGTGCCCTGGCGTGGGTCGCGCCGATGCGAACTGCGGCTCGCCAGTCCTGGCGGGTGATGTCGTGGAGCGCTGCCGGCACCGTGCCGTGGCCTGGCAGCCTCAGTCCGAGTACGTAGAACCCGCGGTCGCACAGGATCTCGCCGGCACGGCGCAAGCTGTACGGCGAGTCGGTGAGGCCGTGGAGCAGCAAGGCCGACCCGCGCACCACTGGAGGCCGCATCTCGAAGCTGCGGTTCCAGTTGACCGGGAAGGTAGCCGGATCGTTGCGGCCCCCCGGCCGGTAGCGGCCGAGCGGGACGGCGGCCTGCCCGGCGGATGCGACGACGGCTTCCAGCTGCGAAAAGACATCGCGTTCGTGCCCGATGTAGCGTGCGAGGTCCGCGCCGACGATCGCGTCCCGCGCCCGAAACTCGGCGTCGAGGTGGGCGGTGTGCCAGATCTGGAGTGCGGGCATCCGCCGCGACGAGATCGCCAGCCAGAGGTAGACGGCCGTTGCCACGCTCAGCGCAACTGCCGGCAGCCACAGTGCCAGTGATGGCATCGCTCGCATCAGCCGTTCGATGGGATCCATGCTACCAGACGCTCCGTGCATGCCGTCGATGGAGTAGCATGGGGGCAGGCACCCGGGGCGGTCCGGTGTGATGGGTGTGCGGCCGGTTCATTGCAGCGGTGGCCTCAGGGCACGACAACGGAGGTGACGAGGTGGCGCTGGCCGGCAAGCTCGAGGACGTGCAACCTGCCGAGATCCTCCAGTTCCTGGCAATGTCCGAGAAGACGGGGAAGCTCACCTTCACCACTGGCACCGCGGAAGGCCTGATCGTCTTCCGCCAGGGGCGGATCGTGTACGCCGCCTCGAACTCGCTGCGCGAGACCTTCGGCAGCATCGTCATGAGCTTCGGCCTCATCAGCGAGGATCAGCTCAACCAGGCGCTGCTGCTGCAGCACCGGTCGCGAGCCGACAAGCGGCTCGGCGCCATCCTGGTCGACCAGGGCGTCCTTTCGACCGATGACCTGCAGCGGGTGCTGCAACACCAGGTGATGCAGGTGCTCCGCGAGATGTTCGCTTGGGACCGTGGCTTTTTCCGGTTCCGCAACCTCTACATCGAGGACTCGGGAGAGGTTGAGGTCGATGCCCGTGACCTGCTCGTCGACACGCCGCTCGATGCCCGCAGCGTGGCCCTCGACGCGGCGCGGCGCCGCGACGAGGACGACCGTGACAGCGGGACGACACGATCGCAGGCCGCGTCTCGGCTGCGTGCCGCCGAGACGCCCGACGCGGAGGCCCCGGGCCGCTCATCGCTCGGTGCCCTGATGGGGGACGTCGCCGCGCCGCTGGTGACCGCAGAGACGGTGCGCGAGGTGTTCGGGACGGCCTCGAGGGTGTTCTCGCGGGGCGTCATTCTCGCCGTCCACGGTCACAGCATGCGCGGGCTGGCCCAGTTCGGCCTAGCCGAAGGCGATGACCCTCCGAGCCAGCGAGTGCGCCGACTGTGGCTCCCCGTCGATGGCCCGTCGGTGGCCGCCCGGGTCGTCACCACCGGCGCCGCCTTCCGCGGCGCGCCGGATCGCAACCGGTGGAACGAGGCCCTGTTCGGCGTGTTGGGGGGCGGTTGGCCGGGCGAGGCCGTCGCCTTGCCGGTGATCGTCGACGGGCGAGTGGTGCTGGTGTTTTACGGCGACAACGAGCCGGACGACCTGCCGGTGGGGTCCACCACGCTGCTCGAGAAGCAGCTCGCCGTCGTGGCCGCCACGCTCGTGAACACGAGGGGTTAGGAGTTCGTAGCGCATTGGCCTTTTTGGCGGGCGTGGTGGACCGAAGCGTTGTCAGACGGCCACTGCGGCACGAACTCCTCAGGATGCGCGCAGCGCATCCTGAGGAGCGTGTCGGGCAGAGGCCAACCACAATCACCTCATCAGAAGCGCGCTCAGGGACCTATGCCACACGCTCCCAGGGGATAGAGCCCAACCTTGCGACCGGTCTTGTCACGGCGTAGTCCACAGGACGAAGCCGGATCCGCCTCCGCGTGCGGCGAGGCGGCAGCGCCCGCGACCGCTCGTTCCGGTGGCGTGATCGTGCGCACGGAAGCCGGCGGTCGGCCACGCTAGCGTCGACAGGGAAGGCCGATCGCACAGTGGAGGAAGGTATGTGGAAAAAGGGAGACAGCGAGGAAACCGGCGTCGCCGACAGCAGCCCATCGCGGCCAGTGCCGAGCTCACCAGGCGTCGATCGACCACCGCGTGGGCCGCGCGAGGCCGCGACCATCGGTCCCTCGATCACGATCCGTGGCGACGTGACCGGTGACGAGGACTTGACGATCCAGGGCCGCATCGAGGGCACCGTCACCCTCAAGCAGCACAACGTCGCCGTCGGCCCGGAAGGCAGGGTCGATGCGAGCATCCACGCGCGCTCGGTGACGGTCGAGGGCGAAGTCAAGGGTGACCTCCATGGCGAGGAGCAGGTCGTCCTCAGGAAGACCGCCCGGGTACAGGGGAACGTCCAGGCGCCGAGGGTGACCGTCGAGGACGGGGCTCGGTTCCGCGGGGGCATCGACATGGGAGAGCCAGCGAGCGCCGCGGGGGCGGCGCCGACGCGGAAGCCCGAGCCGGCGAAAACCACCGAGACGCCGCCACGCCCCGGCCCGAGCGCCGCGCCCGGCGCTGGCAGGACGTGAACCGGCTTCGCCATCACGACAGCGGAGCCGACGCCCGCAACGATGGCGGGGAGGCTGCCTCGGGGGCCATCGAGGAGCACCGGTCGCCAGGTCTCAAGGCGGCGCTGGCCGGCGCCGCGGCCCGACCCGGCTGCCGGGTCCTCGATCTCGGGCCGGTGGTGCCCGCAAACGTCGCCTTCTTGGCGCGCTTCGCGAGCCACGTCTCGATCGCGGATCTGAGCGAGGACGACGGTGCCGGCACCGGCCCCCATCGTTGGCGGGAGAGGCTGGCGGTCGCGGTTGGTTCGTTCGACCTGGTGCTGATATGGGATTACCTGAACCGCCTCGACCGGCAGGAAGCGCGCGATCTGGTCGACCGACTGAGGTCCGTCACCCGGCCGGGGGCGGTCCTGTTCCTGCTCATCCACGAAGGACCAGAGATGCCTGCCCGTCCCGTGACGTACGAGATCCGTGGCGAGGAAACGATCCGCTACCGGCCGGCCGGCGGTGGTTCCGTTGCCGCTCCCACGATCCTTCCGGCCGAGGTGGGACGTTTGCTGGCGGGCTTCCGCGTCGACGCCTCGTTCCTCCTGCGGCATGGGGTGCGGGAGTACGTCGCCGTGCGCGCAGTGTGACGTCAATCACATTCTATGATATGGTTCTTGCAACGGCGTCTGTGTATCCGGAGGACGAATGTCCAGGGTCGGGTCGAAACGCGCGCTTCACGGACCCCCTCCGCAGGCAGCTGCCCGTCGAGGTGTGCAGCGCATGTTCGATCGGCCGGGATCGATGTCCAGCGCCGGTACACGGGGCCGATGGTAGACTGAATGAATCGGGGAAGCTGCGGGCTCACCGCGGGAGCTGGTCCACGATGTCACGTTGGAAGGGATGATCTTGGCGGTGCGTGATTTCGGTGCGCCGTCAGTACGGTGGCGCGGGGGCGGGCGATGAACCTGCTGCCGCCGATTCTCCTCGTCGACGCCAACGCGGCGGACCGCGACCTCGCGTCGCTGGTGCTCAACGGTGCATTCGGCGAGGTCGCGGTCGAACCCATCGGTGACGCCGCCGCGCTGACCCGGGCGCTCTCCGCCCGCCGCTTCGGGCTCGTCATCACCGAGCTCGAGCTCGGATGGATCGGCGGCACCGAGGTCGTGCGCCTGGTTCGCGAGCTCGAGCCCAACTGCGCGGTGATCCTGTTCACGCGGCTGCTGTCCGCCGAGCTCGTGGACGAGGCGATCCGGCTCGGCGTGGACGCCTACGTCTCCAAGGACAGCGCCGGCTACACCCGGCTGCCGTTCGCGGTCCGCAGTGCGCTCTACCGCGCCCGCAGGCGGGCGATGGAAAACGCGCGGGAGGCGCCCTACCGGAGGGTCTTCGAGGACCTCCCGGTCGGCATTTTCGTGGCCACCAGCGACGGTGAGATCCTGGAGGCGAACGCCGCCCTGGCGCGCGTCCTCGCCTTTGAGTCGCCCGAGGAGCTGACGCGGCGCTCGCTGCGGCACTTTTTCGTGCAGGAAGGCGCCGCCGAGCGCTGGCGGACAACGCTCGAGAAGGCCGGCTCGATCGAGGGCTTCGAGGCCGAGCTGCGCAAGGCGGACGGCGCGCCGGTCCGGGTCCGCCTGCGGACGTCGTTCGTCGAAGGGGAGATTGCCCGGACCCGTCAGCTTCTTGGCATGGTCGAGGTGGTCACGGCACCGGCCGCCGACCGCGAGGGCGCTGCGGCGCGGGCCCCGGCTGGCGGGTCGCGCGACGAGCTCGAGCAGATGGCCTACGTGGTTTCACACGACCTCCAGCAGCCGCTCAACGTGGTCGGGCGGTTCCTGGACCTGCTCGCCGAACGGGAGTCCGAGCAGCTCACCGCCACCGGCCGCGAGTACCTCGAGCACGCCATAAACGGCGCCGCGAACCTGCAGCGGATGATGGACGCGATGCTGCGATACGCGCGGGTCAACACCGGGGAGCAGCGCTTCGACCTGGTCGACCTGAACCGGGTCCGGGAGCGTGTCGTCGAGACCCTGGACAAGGAGATCTCGGACTCCGACGCCGAGGTCACCTCCGACGAGTTGCCGCTGGTAATGGCCGACGAGACGCAGATGGAGCAGCTGTTCCAGAATCTGCTGTCGAACTCGCTGAAGTTCCACGGTGCCGAGCGGCCCAAGATCCACATCGGAGTAACCGAGGATCCGGATGCGTGGACGGTGAGCTTCCGCGACAATGGCATCGGGATCGCTCCCCGCGACGCGGAGCGGATCTTCCAGATGTTCCAGCGGCTGCACACGCAGGACGAGTACCCGGGGACCGGGATCGGCCTCGCGGTGTGCAAGAAGATCGTTGATCGACACGGCGGCAGGATCTCGGTCGAGTCGTCGGTCGGGCGCGGAGCGACCTTCCACGTGACCCTTCCGAAAAGCACGGGCGCTGAGGCGGGAGGGGACTGGTGAGGCGGCGCGACTGGGAGTCGCCGGTGCGCGTGCTGGCGGTCGAGGACAGCCCGGAGGACGCGGCGCTGGTGCGCAGCGTCCTGACCGCTGAGCCTGGCTCGCGCTTCGAGCTCACCATCCGCGACCGGCTGCAGACCGGTCTCGACCATCTCGAGCAGGAGGACGTCGACATCGTCCTGCTCGACTTCTCGCTGCCGGACAGCAAGGGCCTCGACACCTTTCGGCGCGTCAACGCCGAGCATCCCGAGGTGCCGATCATCGTGCTGACGAGCCTCGAGGACGACGCCGTGGCCGTGCAGGCGGTTGCCGAGGGCGCGCAGGATTACCTGGCCAAGCGGTACCTGGACGCGAGGCTGCTGAAGCGCTCGATTCGCTACGCCCTGGAGAGGCATCGCAGCGAGGAGGCGCTTCGCGAGAGCGAGGAGCGCTACGCGCTGGCCATCCGCGGCGCCAACGACGGGCTCTGGGACTGGAATCTGGAAACCGGTGCGATGTACCTGTCGCCGCGCTGGAAGATGATGCTCGGCTACGGCATCTACGAGGTCGGCGAGCGACCGGACGATTGGTTCCGGAAGGTCCACCCGGACGACCTCGACGAGCTCCGCTCGGCCCTGCAGGCGCACTTCGAGGGAGATGACGAGCACTTCGAGCACGAGCACCGGATGCTGACCCGCGGCGGCGAAATTCGCTGGATGCTGACCCGGGGCGTGGCCGTCCGCAACGAGGATGGGAAGGTCACCCGGATGGCCGGGTCGCTCACCGATGTCACCGCGCGCAAGGCGGCGGAGCAGCAACTGGTCTACGACGCCTTCCATGACGGGCTGACCGGCCTCGCCAACCGCGCCCTGTTCATCGACCGCCTGGGTGTGGTCCTGGCCGCCCGCCGTCGCCAGCCCTCGTTCCGCTTCGCGGTCCTCTTCCTCGACCTGGATCGGTTCAAGAACATCAACGACAGCCTTGGCCACACCACCGGGGACAAGCTGCTCCAGGACATCGCGTGCCGGATCGAGAAGACCCTGCGGCCCGGCGACACGATCGCCCGCCTCGGCGGCGACGAGTTCGCGATCTTGCTCAGCCACGTGGAGGACCTCGGCGACGCGGTCCACGTCGCCGAGCGGATCCAGGAGATCATCTCGACCGCGGTCGTCATCCGCTCGCACGAGGTCTACGTGACGGCGAGCATCGGCATCGCACTGTCGAGCGACGAGACGCGGGGGCCGGAGGACATCCTGCGCGACGCGGACATCGCGATGTACCGCGCCAAGGCGGCCGGCCGCGCCCGCTACGAGGTTTTCGACTCCGAGATGCACCGCCACGCGGTCCGCCTGCTCGCCCTCGAAACCGAGCTGCGCCGCGCCATCGAGCGCGAGGACTTCGTCATGCACTACCAGCCGATCGTGGACCTCGCGAACGGCCGGATCGTCGGTTTCGAGGGCCTGGTGCGCTGGAACCACGCCGAGCGCGGGCTGGTCGCGCCTGGCCACTTCATCGGCCTTGCCGAGGAGACCGGCCTGATCGTCCCCTTGTGCTGGTTCACGCTGCGTGAGTGCTGCCGGCAGGCCAGCCGATGGCAGGCGCTGTTCCCCCAGGAGCCGCCGCTGTTCATGAGCGTCAATGTGTCGGGCAAGCTGTTCATGCAGCCGGACGCCGTGGAGCGGCTGGTCGCGGTCCTCGAGGAGAGCCGGTTGCCGCCCGCGAGCCTGCGGCTGGAGGTAACCGAGAACGTGGTCGTGGACCACGGCGACGAGGTCATGGCCAAGCTCACCCGGCTGCGGGCGCTCGGCGTCCAGCTCAGCATCGACGACTTCGGCACCGGCTACTCTTCGCTCAGCTACCTGCAGCGCTTCCAGTACGACTCGCTCAAGATCGACCGCTCGTTCGTCAGCACGATGGGGCTCACCAGGGATTCGCGGAACATCGTCAAGACCATCCTCAACCTGGCAGACGTCCTCGGCATCGGGGTAGTGGCCGAGGGGGTCGAGACCGAGGAGCAGGCGATCCGGCTGCGGCAGATGGAGTGTCCGCTCGGCCAGGGTTACTGGTTTGCAAGGCCGCTCAACTGCGACGCTGCAACCGAGCTGATCGCTGCACCGCCGCGCTGGTACGGCGGCCCGCTGGGCGCACCGGGCGTCGCGCAGTAGCTGATTGCGGCAGGGGTTAGGAGCTAGGGTCTGGGATCTGGGGGCCAGCCCGGCCTCCCGCCCGCTCTTGTCACGGCGAAGCCAAAGGCGACTCGTCACGGCGAAGTGCGGCGCACGAAGCCGGAAGCCAAATCCGCGCCCGCTTCCACGCCCGGTTCCGCGCTCGCCTCGAGCCTTGGCCTGACGCCGAATCCGGGCTACCGTGGCAGCGTTTCGACTGGGGGGTCGTGATGGCGATTTTCGGTGGACGCTGCGCGGTCGCGTCGGTCATTCTCGTCCTGCTCGTCGCGCCCGCCGCCGGCGCGGCCGGCGACTTTCCGACCCTCGACGAGCTGTTCGGAAGCGATCGCTTCGACGACACCGCGCCGGACCTCACGCTGTGGATTCCGGACGGCAGCGGATTCCTCTTCCGTGACACGCGCGATGGCACGCTGGGGCTCTTCAGGCAGGATGTGGCGAGCGGCGCGACCGAGCGCGTCGTCGACTGGGAAGCGCTGCTCAACGGACTTCACCGGCGGCGGCCTGGCTACGTCAAGCCCGCCATGGACGACGTCAACACCCACCCCGGCATGGGCTCTGCGCCGAGCCTCTCCCCGGACGGTCGCCACCTGGCCGGCATTGCAGCCGGCGATCTCTACCTGCTCGAGCTGGCGACCGCCACCGCGCGCCTCCTCACCGAGTCCGCGGCGCCCGAGCGCTTTGTCAGCTTCAGCCCCGACGGCCGCCAGCTCGCCTTCGTGCGCGACGGCGACCTCTATCGCCTCGAGCTGGAGTCCGGCCGCGAGCACCGCCTCACGAACCGGGGCGAAAACCCGGCGCTGCTCAACGGCGCAGCAGACTGGGTCTACGAGGAGGAGCTCAACGTCGCGCGCTCGTTCTGGTGGTCTCCCGGCAGCGACCGGATCCTGTTCGTCCAGTACGACACCTCGCCGATCCCGGCGTTTCCGATCACCGACGAGCTCGCTGCCGGCGCCGGGCTCGAGTGGCAGCGCTACCCGAAGGTCGGCGGTGCCAACTCGATCGTCCGGCTCGGCGTGATCGAGGTTGCGGACACCACGGTCCGCTGGATCCCGACCGGGGTCGGGGACGGCTACCTGGCGCGCGCAGGTTGGCTGCCGGGCGGCCGCGAGGTGTGGTTCGAGGTGCTCAACCGTGACCAGACCCGGCTCGAGCTTCGTGCCGCGATGCCGGGCGCGGGCTCGTCGCGCCTGCTCGTGGCCGACGAGGCTCCCGACTGGGTCAACGTCCGCGACGACCTCTTCTTCGTCGTCGGCGACCGCTTTGTGTGGTCGTCGGAGCGCGACGGCTGGCGGCACCTCTACCTGTACGGCCTCGACGGCCGGCTGATCCGCCGGCTGACCAGCGGCAGCTGGCAGGTGGAGGCGGCGTACGGGCTC
>Ga0209254_10003225_pt1 | contig 14902 bp, 10 predicted proteins | sample FrelakmetDIP11DI_FD_187148 | JGI IMG/M metagenome (GOLD analysis project Ga0209254, IMG submission 187148) | Freshwater lake sediment microbial communities from the University of Notre Dame, USA, for methane emissions studies - DIP11 DI (SPAdes)... | ecosystem: Environmental > Aquatic >...
CCACCCGCCAGTCGAACAGCCGGCGGGCCAGGAAAAAGAGCACCACCACACTGCCAAGGTCAAACAGGGCCGACAGCACCCGCCCCACCAGGTGGATCTGGTCATAGTCGGTAAAGCGCGGGCTGCCAAAATCCTCCGTCCTGTTCAGCGCCTGGTCGAGCTGCATGGCCACGAATTTGGTCACGAACAGCGGCAGAGTGCCGTAGAAATAGGTGCGGTCGACGTTGCCGGGGTTGAGCAGCGACCGGCTCGTGTCGAAATACTCGCCCAGGCCGGACGGCCATTGGATGGCCGTGACCACCATCGCCGTATTCCGCTCGTCGGGGTGGATGTGATAGGTGTCCTTGTCCCAGTTGACGTTGTACAGGCGCAAAGCAGCGCCCAGCGCCACGATGGCGACCAGCGCCGCCCCGATCGCCAGCTTCCGGCGCCGGCTCTTCACTGCGGTTTTTGGGAACATGGCTGGTTAAGACGTGCCCCTCTTTTCCTTGGCTTCAAGCATGAAAAAGGGGGCTGCTTCGACCCCCTCCGCTTGGTACAGATGGGCGAAACAGGGTTTGAACCTGTGACCCCTTCCTTGTAAGGGAAGTGCTCTCCCGGTTGAGCTATTCGCCCGCATGCCCATTATATCCAGAAACAGATCGCCTGTCAATTGACACGCGCCCCGTTCCGTGCTGTCCTGGTGTTCACTCCCTCTCCCCTCTGGGGAGAGGGCTGGGGTGAGGGGGGAGATCTAACGAAACGTCACAATAACCGCCGTCGCGACGGCGGCCAGCGCGATCGCCGCCAGCCACCAGTTCTGCCGCAGCGCCTGACCCCAGCCGCCGTCTGTTGCCCGGCTCTCAACGGCCACCGGGCTCGCCGGCGCGGCGCCGCCAATCGCGAGCATCCTGGCCCAGGCGTCCACCGACGCCGGCCGGTCGTTGGGGTGCAGCGCCAGCGCGGCCATCACCGCCTGCTCGACCCCGGGCGAGACGGCCGGGTTGACCTCGCGGGGCGGCGGCAGCGCCTGCGGATCGAGAAAGCGGTCCTGGGCGCTGGCCGGCGGCCGGCCGGTCAGCAGGTGGTACAGCGCGGCGCCGAGGCCGTACACGTCGCTGCGGGTGCCGGTGTGCCCCTGGTCGCCGGCGTATTGCTCGATCGGGGTGTAGGGCAGCGAGCCGATCCCGTGCAGCCCGGTGAGCGTCTTGGGGTCGTCGGGGTCGAGCGGCTTGACCAGGCCAAAGTCCACCAGCTTGATCCGGCCCTCGGGCGTCAGCTTGACATTCGCCGGCTTGACGTCGCGGTGGACCACCGGCGGGTCCTGGCGGTGCAGATAGGCCAGCGCGTCGCACAGTTGGGCCATCCAGCCAAGCACCTGCCGTTCCTCCAGGAACCGGCCTTCGCGGTGGGCCTCCTGCACCACCTGGTGGAGATCCTGGCCCGGCACATAGTCCATCACCAGGTAATCGCGCTCCACCTCGGGCCGGTTGGCCGGGGCCAGGCTGAAATAGTCCGACACCTTGGGCAGGTTGGGATGGTCGAGGCGGGCCAGCGTGCTGGCCTCGCGCAGAAACTGCTTGCGGGCCTGCTCCAGCGCCTCGGGGCTGATGCCCGGCGGCGGCCAGGTCTCCTTGACCGCGCACAGCCGGCCGGGCAGGCGGCGGTCGGCGGCCTTGTACACCGCCCCCATGCCCCCCTGCCCGATCAGCCCGAGCAGCTCGTAGCGGTCGCGCAGTACCGTGCCCGACTGTAGCTCCTGGTGCATACCCTGCATACTAACCCATTCGCCATCGCCTGTCAAATGGGGGCGACCCTCGACTGTTGCAGGGGCGACCCCCCGTGGTCGCCCTCTTTGCCTTTGCGCCCTTATTGGTGTAAAATCCTCTACGGAGGCAAGCGATCGTGGAGCAAAAAGAGGCAGCCCTTCTGGTGTGGATGGAGGGCGACGAGATCAAAGGGCGCTGGCCGTTGGCTCAAGCCGTTACCACCATCGGCCGCGCCGAGGACAACGACGTCGTCGTCGACGACCGCTGGGTTTCCCGCTGCCACGCCCAGGTGCGCCGCGAAGAGGGGCACTACGTCGTCGCCGATCAGGACAGCAAAAACGGCACCCTCGTCAACGGCAAGCGTATCTCCAGTCCTACTGTCCTGGCCGACGGCGACCAGCTCCAGGTCACCCCCCTGATCAAGCTCACCTTCGTCGATTACGGCTCGACCGCCCCCCTGCCCGGTGAGGCCCTGCCATCCGGCCTGCTGCTGGACCGGGACAAGCGCCAGGCCTGGGTCCGGGGCCGGCTCCTCACCCCACCGCTATCTTATGTCCAGTTCGCCCTCCTGACCCTGCTCGACGACCAGCCCGGCCGGGTCTACAGCCGCGACGAGATGATCGCCGCCCTGTGGCCTGACGACAGCGCCGAGGGCATCAGCGACGAGGCCATCGACGCCCTGGTGCGCCGCATCCGCCTCCGCCTGCGCGAGCTCGACCCCGACCGCGACTATATCGTCACCGTGCGGGGCTACGGCTTTAAGCTCCAGGCCGGCGAAAATCAATAGACTTCCAGCGCCGGGACAGGTGCACTCTCCTCCGTCACCGAAGACCACGACGACACAGCCGCCGACACGGCGGCCGCCACCCGCTCCATCGGCAACGTCACCCTGACCGTCGCCGAGACTACCGAGTACCAGGTCACCGCCTCGATCACCGTCGACCTCACCGGCGCCGACGTCCACACCGCCCAGGTCGTGGCCCTCGTCGAGCTTCTCTGGACCGGCTTTCTCACCACGCCAGAGATCGCGCCGGGGTAGGCCGGCTGCCGCCCTGTCGGGATCCGGGCCGCGCTACGTGCTGGCCCTCGTAGCCGGCCAGGCGACGGCGGCTCCACCCCCAACCGCCTGCCGGGGCTGACGTCTTGAGCAACCGCGCTGATTCAGCAACGATCTCGCCGGCCTAATCGGCGGCAGCTTGCTTCGCCAGCTCCTCAACCTCCGCGCGCAGCAGAAACCGCCGGAAGCGCCGAGGATTCCGCGCCTCGACATCTATCAGCTCTATCAGCCTCCCCCGGCCGATAGCCGAGACGACGCCCTGATTGCTCATCCCCAAGAGCCGGGCCGCCTCCGTGATCGGCACAACCTCCTCCGGCCGATAGTTCACCTCTTCGTAACTGACCACCCGTCGCACCAGCTTCATGGTCACACCCCTCCCCTTGAGATACCCCCACGATACTGCGAAACGGCGAGCCTGTCAACTCGGTACAGCGCAACTGATAGCGTCCACCAACCACGCCTTGCGGCGAGCCTCCGGCACTCCAGGCTGATCCCGGCCGAAGGGAATGCCGCTTCCCGCACCCGACGCCGCGCCCTGGCTCGGTTCCCGCCCCGCCACCGGCCGACGCGTCGCCTGCGGGCGCTTGATTTCTGGATGGCGCAGCCTGGGCGACCACACGGGGGCGACCACACGGGGTCGCCCCTACAGGGCAGCCTGGGCGGCCACACAGGGGCGACCACACGGGGTCGCCCCTACAGCAGTGATCCAGAGTGTTGAAATACGCACCGCCCTGTTCCGCCTCCGCGTGCGCTTGGCGTCTGGTGCCATTTGTGGTATTATTGTCATTGCCCTATCTTGGCGATTGCGTCTGCGGAAAGGAGCGAGCGATGAAAGCGGTTGTGATGGCTGGCGGTGAGGGATCCAGGCTGCGTCCTTTGACGATCAACCGGCCCAAGCCGATGGTGCCAATGGTCTCCAAGCCGGTTTTGGGCCACATCCTGGACCTCCTCAAACGCCACGGTATCACCGAGGTCGTGCTCACCCTCTATTATCTGCCCGAAGACATCCAGGAATACTATGGCGACGGCCACAGCCTGGGCATGAAGATCTATTATGCCATCGAGGAGACCCCCCTCGGCACGGCCGGCTCTGTCAAGAACGCGCAGCAGTACCTGGACGAGCCGTTTCTCATCATCAGCGGCGACGCGGTGACCGACATCAACCTGCAGCAGGTAATCGAATTCCACCAGGCCAAAAAGGCCGATGCGACGCTGACGCTGTATCGCGTGCCCAACCCGCTCGAGTATGGGGTGATCATCACCGATCAGGAGGGCAAGATCACCCAGTTTTTGGAAAAGCCGTCGTGGGGCGAGGTGATCTCGGACACGGTGAACACCGGCATCTATGTCATCGATCCCTCGGTTCTGGACCTGATCCAGCCGGGCGTGCCCACCGATTGGAGCAAGGATGTATTCCCCAAGCTGCTGGAAGCCGGGCGTCCCCTGTACGGCTATGTGGCCGGCGGCTACTGGTGCGACGTGGGCGACATCGGCGAATATATGCGCACCAACGGCGACGTGGTCAACCACCGGGTGCAGGTCGAAGAGCTGGGCCAGCACATCGGCGGCAACATCTGGTGTGGCACCGGCGTGGAGATTGCGCCCGATGCCCAGCTTTACGGCCCGATCTACCTGGGCGACGAGGTCAAGATCAAAGGCGGGGTAATCGTCCACGGTCCGACGACTATACGCAGCTATACCATCGTCGATAACCGGGCATTCATCGACCGCTCTATTCTATGGCGCAACTGTTACGTCGGCGAAGGCGCCGAGATCCGCGGCGCCATCGTCGGCAGGCAGTGCACGATCAAGAGCAAGGCCGTCCTGTTCGAAGGGGTGGTGGTGGGCGACAACTCGATCGTGGGCGAGGGCGCCGTGGTCCATGCCAACGTCAAGATCTGGCCCGACAAGGAGATCGAGCCGGGCGCGACGGTCAAGACGAGCATCATCTGGGGCGCCCGGGGGCGGCGCATCCTGTTCGGGCGGTTCGGCGTGACCGGTGTGGTCAACGTCGACCTGATCCCCGAGTTTGCGGCCAAGCTCGGCGCCGCGTTTGGGGCCTCGAGGCCCAAGGGCAGCACGGTCACCATCAACCGCGACCCGCACCGCAGCCCGCGCATGATCAAGCGGGCCATCATCTCTGGCCTGACGTCGGCCGGCGCCAACGTGGCCGACCTGCAATCGATGCCGATCCCGGTGGCCCGCTACTATACCAAGGCCACGCAGGCTGCCGGCGGGGTCCACGTCCGCCTGTCGCCCTTTGACCGGCGGGTGGTGGACATCCGCTTCTTTGACAGCCAGGGCCGCGACCTGAGCAAGAACGCCGAGCGGGACATCGAGCGGGTCTTTTTCCGCGAGGACTTTAGGCGGGTGTACCTGGACGACATCGGCGTGATCGACTATGCGCCCCGGGTGGTCGAGACCTACAGCAAGGGGTTCCTGGCTGCGGTCAAGAACGCCGAGGCGATCCGCCAGGCCAAGTTCAAGATCATCGCGGATTATGCCTATGCCCCGACCTCGGAGGTGCTGCAGCCGATCCTGGGCACGCTGGACGTGGAGGTGGTCCCTCTGGCCGCCCGCGTCGACGGCGAAAAGATGTCGGTGCTGCCCGAAGAGTTTGACAAGGCGCTGCAAACGTTGCAGATCATCACCGGCGCGCTGGGGGCGCAGTTGGGCGTGCGGCTCGACGTGGGCGGCGAAAAGGTCTTTTTGATCGATCATCACGGCCACCTGGTGCCGCCGGTATCGGCCAGCGCCGCGCTGGCGATGCTGGCCTGGCGGGCCAACGAGGGCGGCACGGTCGTCGTGCCGGTGCACCTGCCCGGCATCTTTGAAAAGATCGCCAAGGAGCACGGCGGGCGGGTGGTGCGCTGCAAGGTGGACCTCCATGACCTGGCCGAGATGGCGACCCGCCGGGGGGTGATCATGGCCGCCGATGGGACGGGGAACTATGTTTTCCCCCAATTCCAGGCGTCGATAGACGGGCTGATCACAATAGTCAAGCTGATCGAGTTCCTGGCGGCGCAGCACACGACGCTGGCCGACGTCGTGGCCGGGCTGCCCCCCTACTATGTCGACCATCGCGAGGTGTCTTGCCCCTGGGAGGCCAAAGGGACGGTGATGCGCTTGCTGAACGATCAGTACAAGAGCCGCCGCGCCGAGATGATCGACGGCATCAAGATCGTGATGGGCGAAGGGGAATGGGTGCTGATCCTGCCCGATCCGGACTTTCCCAGGTTTCACGTGTATGTCGAAGCGCGCGGTGACAGCGAGGCCAGGGCGTTGGCCGACCGCTACGTCCGCATCGTGGAAGGGCTGCGAGATTAGCCATGCACCCGGTACTCCTCACCATCGGCAACTATAGCATCTCCAGCTACACCGTCTTGCTCGACCTGGGCCTGATCCTGGGCCTGGTGGTGGCCTACTGGGAGGGCAAGCGGGTCCTGGGCAACGGCGAGGCGGCGTTGGACGCCGGCCTGTGGGCCATCGTCGGCGGCATCTTGGGTGGGCGGATCGGCTTTGTGCTCGGCAACCTGGAGGTGTTCAGCGAGGACTGGGGGCGCGCGCTGCGCATCTGGGAGGGCGGGCTGTCCTTCCATGGCGCGTTCCTGGGCGGGCTGGCCGCGCTGATCCTGGTCGGCTATCTGCAATCTCGATCTGAGAGGCAGGGCTTTTTGCCCTACCTGCTCAAGCTGGCCGACGCCCTGACGCTCAGCCTGGCGGTTGGCCTGTTCTTTGGCTGGATCGCCTGTCTGCTGGGCGGCTGCGCCTACGGGGCCACAGGTGAAGGGCTTGGCTATGCGGTGCTGCCCGATCTGTATGGCGTGGAGGCGTCGCGCTTTGCCACGCAGGCGGTGGGGGCGGCCTTTTCGCTGATCCTGTTGATCGTTTTCTGGCTGCTGCGCCGGCGATGGCCTTTTCCCGGGGCCGCCTTTCTGATGTTTGTGCTGCTGTACTTTACCGGGGTCTTTTTCCTAGAGTTTACGCGCGGCGACGAGGCGATCTATCTGGCCGGCTGGCGCCCGGCGCAGATCATCGACCTGGCGCTGGCGGTGCTGGCCGGCGCCGGCCTGCTGGCGCTGTGGTGGTCGCAGCGGGGCGAGGAAGAGATCGTGGCAGAGCCTGAAGAGCCGGCAGAAGAGGAACCCGCCGCAGATCTGTAACGCTGCGGAATACCGCACCATCAAGACTATGCAAGAACGCGAAAGCCACAACTGGCTTTCGCGTTTTTCGTGGCCTTTCGCGTCTTTCGTGGTCCAAATGCCCCAGTCAAGGCGATGCCGCATAGACGATGAATCGCAATCGCTCCAGATCGTCATGGAACTCGCGGACCCGGCCGCCGGGGAAGGCTGCCTGCACCCACTGTAGCTCCCCGGCGCGATCCGGCAGAAAGACAAACAGCGGAGTCTGGCCCAGGTCGGGCAGGTCGGGCGGGCCGGTGAGCGGCTGCTCGATGTCGTGTCCCGCGACCTGCGGCGCCAGGAAACCCATCGTCCCAAACCCCCAATAGATGCGCGGCGCCCCGAGAAAGTAGACCTGGGTGCCGGGCGCCTGGCCGCGCAGATAGTGGCCGATCATGGTTGCCGTCTCGCCGTTGGCGCTGCCGTAGCGGTGGGACGGCGTGAATGTGGCGAAATAGTAATGGACGCTGCTGGCCGCCAGGGCCGCGATAAGCAGCCCCAGGGCCAGCTTTTCGGCGATCGGATGCGCGCCGAGAAGCCGCCGGGCCAGGTCCACGGTTACCTCCAGGCCGACGGCCACCAGCAGGCAGACGGCGGGGATGGCCATCACCAGCCGCTGGCTGGACGGCGGGCCTTCGGTCAGCGCGCCCCCGGTCAAGATGACGCCCCAGAACCAGATCAGTATCAGGAAATAGCGCCGCTCACGCCAGTGAGCGACGGCCCAGGCCATGCCCAACAGGGCACAGATACCGGCCAGGAAACCGAGCAGGGGCCGGTCGGCGCCATACCACACGGTGCGGTCGACAAACACGTGAAAGGCGCCCGCCGAGCGCAAAACCTGCTCGGCCAGGATCTGGGCAGTGCCCTTGCCGGTCAGTCCCGGCTCGCGAGCAAGCCAGCCCGATTGGATGATGCCGATCTGGTTGACGCGGGCGTTCCAGTCGTTGGGGTGCGCCAGGGCAAAGCTAAGGATCGGCCCGGCGACGATGACCAGCGCCACGCCGATCACGGCCAGCGGCCGGATCAGCTCGCCAAACGACGCGCCTGTTTCCCGACGCCGCTGGAGCCAGACAAAGGTGGCATAGACGACGACGAGGACGGGCAGCAGCCGCGCGCCGGTGTAGAAATAGAAAGCCAGGCCGAGCACCATGCCGGCCAGGATCAAAGGCCCCGCCCGGCAGGGGCGGGTCTCGGACCCGCCCGCCGTCTCTGGCCTCTGCTTCCCGGCTCCCAGCCCTCGATCCACCGCCCAGAAGATCAGCACAGCGAACAGAGGATCCCACACGTTGTTGGCCCCCAGACGGCTGAAATGGATGTGATAGTCGTAGGCGGCCAGGAACAGCGCGCTGAGGAGGGCGGTGCGCCGGCCCCACACCGCTTCGGGAGCGGTACTCCGCAGGGAACGCACCAGCCCGTAGAAGAGGGGCACCGTGAGCGCGCCGGCCAGGGCTGACGGCAGGCGCAGCCCGACCATCCCATCGCCCACCAGCCACAGCGACCAGCTCAGCGGCCAGTAGAAAAAGGTGGGCATTGACATGTAGCCCATGACAAAAGGGTTGCTCAGTTCGCCGCGGAGGACCTGCCGGGCCAGCAGTCCATGCCACGCCTCGTCGCCGCCCAGGGTGTATGGCACGCTGTCCAGGGCAGCAGCCCGCAGCAGGAAGGCCAGGAGGGTGAGCGCAGCGACCGTGGCGATCTCGATCCACGTGTCGCGCGAGATGCGACGCAGCCAGGGCAGGAGGTCGCCAAGCGCGGCGGTCCTGGCCCGGGGCAGGAACCTGGCGGCCGCCGGCCACAGCGCGGCGGCCGCGGCGCAGGCGATGCCGATCAGCCACACGATTACGGCGCCGGTCGTCGTCTGGTTCCAGGCGCGGCTTCTCGACAGCAGGGTGGCGACAAAGGAGAACAGCAGGCCGGCAGCCAAGAGGATCGGCTGGACCGACCAGCGGCCCGGCTCGACTCGCAGCCGGCCGGGGTGGGCCGGCGTCGCGCGATGAGAGATCTGTCGCCAGGCCAGCAGAAAGCAGAGCACGGCCAGCGCGTCAAAGACCAGGCCGTCCCACAGGTAATCCCGCCGCCGAAAAAAGTAGTACTGGCCCAACGTCGCCAGGCCCAACGCTGCGGCCAGAAGCAGCAGTGCTGCCGCACGCCGGCCTTTGGTCACTCCGGGCCCTCCCGTGGCGTGTCCCGGCGGCCGAGCAGCTCCTCAAACAGCGCCTCGTAGCCGCCCATGGTGCGCTCCAGGCTGAATGCCTCTTCGATTAGCGGGCGCGGGCGCACATAGTCGTCGCGGCGCTCGATGACGCGGATGATGGCCTCGGCCAGGGCAGGTGGGTCGCCGATCGGCACCACCTCGCCCATGCCGGTCATGCGGGGCGGCTGGCGGACGCCGGGCAGATCGCTGGCGATCGACGGGGTGCCGCACAGCATGGCTTCAACCTGCACCAGGCCGAACGTTTCGGTCGAGTTGAGGCTGGGCACAACCAGCACATCGCAGGCGGCAAAGAAGGCAGGCATCTGCGCCTGGTTCAGCACCCCCAGGAACTCCCAGTGCTCTGTGCCCAACTGGTCGATCATGGCCATGATATGGCGGTAGTAGGCTTCCTCACCCAGCACATCCTGATATTGGCCGGCAAAGAGGACCTTGAGCCGGGGAAAGACCTCAAGGAGGCGGGGCAAGGCCTGGATCAGCACTTCGACGCCCTTTTCGGTGGCCAGCCGGGCGGCCATGCACACCACCGGCCGGCCGGCGAGGTCATGCTGGGCCCGGAACGCCTCGACGGCGGCAGGATCGGGCGGGGCCATGATGACAGGCGGCGGGATGACCCGCACCTTGCCGACAAAGTGCGACAGGTAGCCGGAATGCTGGGCAAAATCGCCGGTGTAGGCCACCACGGCGTGGGCCAGGCGGCCGGCGACATAGTTGCCGACAAAGATCACCCGGTCGGCCAGGCGGTTAAACCAGCCCTTGGGCAAGCGCAGGTCGGAATGGTAGGTCAGCGCCACCGGCTTGCCGGCCAGGCGGCCCAACAGGGCCAGCAGGCTGGCCTCGAACTGGGGCAGGTGGACGCTGGCCACGTCGTGCCGGCGCATGAGCCGCCAGGCCAGGAAAGGGAAGGTGGGCATGATCACGCCCTTGCTGATGCGCAACAGGACCGGGGCGCGGACGACGCGCACGCCGTCGATCGTCTCCTCGTAGGGGAGGCTGCGATCATAGTGCGAAGTGAGCACGGTGACCTGGTGGCCGCGCTGGGCCAGAACGGTGCCCAAACGCTTGACATAGATGGTCAGCCCACTAACGTGGGGATGGTAGTAGGTGAGGGCGATCAGGACTTTCATGAAGGGGTTGAAGCCTCCGCCGATATTCGCTTTTGGATTTCCGAGTAGGTCAGGTTCTGCTGGACCATGCCAACCAGTCCCAGCAGAGTAAAGACGACATAGACGATGGCATGGGCGACGAGAGCGTAGCTCAGGGCCATCTCCGGCTCCATGCCAAAGAGGCCCATGGTCTCGCGGGTCAAGACCTCAAAGACGCCCAGGTAGCCGGGCGACGAGGGGATGGTCATGCCCAGCGCGGTCACCGACGATACGGCCAGGCCGGCGACAAAAGGCTGGGCTGAGTCAAAGGCAAGCAGGACAAGCCAGTAGTAGGCGGCGATGTCGGCCCAGATCATCGCCGACCAGAAGAGCAGAGGTGGCCCCAGGCGCAGGGTGGTGATGCCGCTCAGGCCGTCGATCAGGGAACCGGTCACGCCGGCCAAGCGCGGGCGATCGGCCCACGGCAGCCCAGCCAGGAAACGCAGATGCGTCCGCGCAGCCAGGCGACCCCAAAAGCGGGCCATCGCCTCAGAGTCGGGCCAATGCAGCGCCTGGAGGATGCGATCCAGCAGCCGGAGGGTCCACTCCCGCCGCCGCGCGAGCACGATAAACAGGACGATGGCGGCCAGCACCGCGGCGCCCACGATCAGGCCCGAGCGGATCATCCAGTCGGGGACGGGCGCAAAGGGCAGCACGATGAAAAAGCCGATAACGGCGAACAGAGCATCGAGCACCCGTTCGGCCACGATGGTCGAAAAGGCGGCCGTCCGGCTGACCTCCTCGGTGTCGCCGATCAGGTAGGCCCGGGCGACGTCGCCCAGGCGGGCGGGAAGGATATTGCTCAGCAGGTAGCCGATGTTGATGACCGCCAGGAGGTTGCGGATGCGCAGGCCCTGTTTGGGATAGAAAAGGAGCCGCCAGCGGTAAGCGCGCAGGAGGACAAAAAGGAGCAGGGGCAGCAGGGAAGCGGCCAGGAGCCAGCCGTTGACCCTGGTTATCGCCGCCCAGACCTGGCTCAAATCGATCTCGCGGAAGGCGATGGCCAGGGCGGCGACGCTGATGACGATGCCGATCCAGATGCGCGCTTTTTTCAACGACGATTCCTCTCAGGCGACCGATTATAACACCGTTTGGCGGGGATGGCAATTGCCGCCCTCTTTGGCTACGGCGCCAGGCGGCGCAGAAGCTCATCAGGCGACAGCCGCCCGGCGTTGCGAAAGATGAGCGCCCGCGGGTGGTCATAGACGACGAAACTCTCGTCGGGGATCGCCAGCCAGGGGGCGGCGCCGGACAGAGGCGGCACACGCGGGTTGAGCCACCGCCAAGGAAGCGGTACTCCGCAGGCCGGACCGCGGGCGAACTCGCCGGCCAGCTCAAAGCCCAGGCCGCCGGCAAACAGCAGCTCGTAGTAGCGGGTTGTGACCGGATAGCGATCGGGCAGGCGCGGGATCGAGCCGTAGAGCCGGCGACTGGCGACGATCAGGTAGTCGCTGGCGGCCAGATCGCCGGCTATCGTCGTCCATTTGGCCTCGCCGTCCGGCTCGTCGTACAAAAGCAGGGTGCGCACGTTGTATTCCTCGATGCGTCGGGGCCGGCCGTCTACGTCCAGGGGGAGCGGCAAGGCCACATCCCAGTCCTCCACAGCCAGGGCGCTTCCGGCGGGCACGTGGGTATAGATCCAATCTGAGGCTGTGAGCCAGGAGTGGGGGGCAGTATAGATGGCGACGAAAGCAACCGCATAGCAGAATGACGCGATGACAACCAGCCAACAGCCGATGGCCAACAAACGCTGCCTCGTCCCCAGCCGCAGGCGGCCCTGCAGGTGGCGGGGATCTGGGCGATCTGCGTCGGCTGTGTGGACACGCTGCCTCAGATCGTGGTACAGGCAAGCGGCCAGGAGGCACAGGACCGGGATCAAGGGCAGCATGTAGCGCAGGTACTTGGCGTAAAGTACACCCGAGACGGCCAGGTAGGGACCGGCCCAGGCCAGAAGTAGCGCGTCGGGCCAGGCGCCACGGCGCAGCCAGCGGACCAGCGCCACGGCCAGGGCGGTCCAGGCGACCAGCCCCAGCGGCAGGCCAAGCCCCCACAGCGTCGTCTGGCGGATGGGGTAAAGGTAGGGCAGGGTGCCGGCGTACTGCCGGGTGTAAGGCACATCCAGCCGGCCCCAGGCGATCTGCGATTCGCGGATGGTCTGCGACAAGAAGGTCTGCCAGTCGATCAGGGCGTAGGGCTGGACGATGATAAAGGCGGCTCCGGCAGCGGCGAGGGCAAGCGCCAGATACCTGATCCGTGATGCCGGCTTTTGACCCCCGCCCTCACCGGTCGAAGGCTGTGCGCTGGCGGCTCGATTTCGGTCTGCTGAAATCCGCTCATGGACGATGAATGCAGCCAGCACAGGGAAGATGAGCGGAGCGGCGGTCAGCTTGGTGGCGAGGGCCAGCCCCAGCGCGACGCCCAGGGCAGCGCTGCGGCGCGGGCCAGGGGCGCGGGCCACACCGGCAGCCAGGTTCAGTGCGAGCATGACAAAGAACGTGAGCAGGGTATCGGCGGTGTAAAAGTGGGCGAGCTGGATGTGCAGGACGGCCACGCCGACCAGGCCGGCAGCCAACAACCCGATGCCCCCGGAACTTGAGTCCGACGAGGACAGGCCTGAGCCGACGCAGATCCCCGACACGTGCAGGGCCGCCTGCGGCTGGGGGCGGCCGGAGCCTGGCCACAGGGAGCGGGCCAGGCGGTAGGTGAGATAGATGGTGCCCAGGTCGAACAGGGCCGACAGAGGGCGGGCGACGAGGTGCAGGTTGTCGGGGTCGCGGACGGCCGGCCACACCAGGGATACGAGCGCGGCGACCAGGCGGAGCAGATAGAGAGGCAGCGAGCCGTAGGCGAAAAACCCGGGATTGAGCGGGCTGGCCGGGCTCAGGGCCTCGCCGAGGCTAGTGGGCCAGTGCAGGCCCAGGGTGACGAAATAGATCTGCCGCTCGTCGGGATGGAGCCACTGGCCGCCGTCCCAGGTCAGGCCGTAAAGGCGCAACGCGGCGGCGACGACCAGGATCAACCCCAGGAAAAGGGCCTCGCGGCGAGCCGACAGCCAGCGGGCCACAGGTCAACACCCCTTGACCGCTGTCAGGGCGCCGCTGATCTTGGTCACGTCCAGGTGGCCATGGCGGGCGATGTGGGCCTCAACCTCGGCGCGGATCATGTCGAGGATCGCCTGCCATTCCGCGCCGGTGTGGCCGGGGCGCATGGTATCGGCGCGGGCGCTGGCTACATAGTCGATGAATGGCTGTGCGGTGGGGAAGCGCAGGATGCCTCGCAACGTGTGGGTCTCGACGGCGGCGAAATGGGGAGCCAGGAAGGCAGGGCCACCTTCCAGAGAAAAACGTTTGGTTATAGGTTCGGTGTTTATGAGGCCGGGGAAGGAGGTCGCAGCCCGCTCCAGGTAGGCCAGGTATTCGGGCATGGTATAGGCGCTGTTCGTGGTTGCCAGGAACCTGTCGCCAGGACGGAGGACGCGGGCGGCTTCGGCCACGGCCCGGTCGATGTCGGGCACGTAGGGGAGCACGTGGCGGGCCATGACCAGATCAAACCAGGCGTCGGGGAAGGGCAACGCCTGGGCATCGCCGACGAAAAAGCGAACAGGAAGGCCTCCGGCCAGCTCGGCTGCGCGGTGGGCCATGCCCGGCGACAGGTCAAAGCCGAGCAGCGCCCCCCAAGCTGGCTGTTGGCGGGCCATCCCGCGCAGCAGGTCGCCCGGCCCACAGCCCACGTCCAGCACGCGTTCGTCGCCGCGCCAGGCCAGCCTTTCCAACGTCCACCGGCCGAAATCGACCGGATCGACGGTGTAGAGCGCGTGGGTGCGGTAGCGCACGTTGAGGTGGGTATCGTCGGCGTAACCGGCGATGGATTTTGGATTTGCGGAGATCCCCTTCAGGGGAAGGATTTTGGCCGCCAGTGACGTGCGACACAGGGATTTTGGACTTGGTTCCATGCCAGGATTTTACCACGCTTGTCACGGGTTGGACAAGTTGATAACTCGTTCAGATTGTGTAGCGAGCGGCGGATTATGGTATACTAGGGACCAACATGGCAAACCTGGCAGGTTTTCCTTAACCTGTCAGGTCTATTCCCTGATGGGAGAGAGTGTAAATGGCGACCGAAATGACGCTCGAGGAGTGGGACGAGCAGTTTAGCCGGCAGGCGGGCTGGACACGGGCTACCCGCCAGCACCTCTACCGGCGGGCCAACCTGCTGCGGGCCGGGCGGGTGCTGGACGTGGGCAGCGGCACGGGGGTGGTGACCGAAGAGCTGGCGGCGTCGACCAGGGGCGAGGTGATCGGGCTGGATATCGATCCGGCCATGGTGGCTTTTGCCCGGCAGCGCGGCCGCCAAAAGCATGCGGCACAGGGCGGCCGTGCCGAGTACCGGCTGGGCGACGCCCACGATCTGCCCTTCCCCGACGGCTGGTTCGACGTGACCGCCTGTCATTTTGTGCTGCTGTGGTGCCGGGATCCGGGCCGGGCGGCGAAGGAGATGATGCGCGTGACCCGGCCGGGGGGCGTGGTCCTGGCCTGCGCCGAGCCGGACTATGGCGGGCG
>Ga0209254_10003226_pt1 | contig 14897 bp, 11 predicted proteins | sample FrelakmetDIP11DI_FD_187148 | JGI IMG/M metagenome (GOLD analysis project Ga0209254, IMG submission 187148) | Freshwater lake sediment microbial communities from the University of Notre Dame, USA, for methane emissions studies - DIP11 DI (SPAdes)... | ecosystem: Environmental > Aquatic >...
CGCGCCCAACCGGGACTGATCAACAAGCTTCGCACGGGCTTATCCGTCTTGATGTCCCATAGGCGTACCACACCATCCTGATGCGCTGAGGCGAGTAAGCGTCCATCCGGCGACCAGGCCAAACCATTAATATCACATCGATCGCTTGTGTAATCGGAAAAGCTTTTGGAGATTTCCCACTCCGCAGTATCCCACAATCTCAAATCCCCGTTCAAATATCCGGCCGCCAATGTCCGGCCATCTGGCGACCAGGCGAGACTGATGACCATATTCCTGCCGGCCAACGTGTACTGTTCCTGTCCATCGTCGACGGTGTAGATTCTCACGGCGCCCGATTGAGTGCTCACCGCCAGTTGTTTGCCATCAGGCGACCAGGCCAGGCTAAACGCCCAGCCGGTTTTCAACAGCATCGTCGTAGTGTAAGTTTTAATTTCCCAAAGCCGCACTGTTCCATCCTGACCGGCTGAGGCCAACGTGTTTCCATCCGGCGACCAGGCGATGCTCCATACGAAGCTACTGTGGCCTTTCAGCGTCACGAGGGATTGCGCCGCATTGGGATTCCAGATTTTCACTTCGCCATAACCGGCCGAGGCAAGCACCTTACCATCTGGTGACCAGGCCAGGCTATAGACAGGGCCGCTGCGTTCGTCCAGCTTTGCTATGAGTTGAGGCAGGCTGGTATCCATAGGCGGTGTGGTCATTGGAGATGGCTCAGCAGTTGAGATGGCTGGTTTATCGGGCACAACCGATGGCTTTGCTAAAGTCGGTGAAGTCATTGGTTCAATCTTTCCGCATGCGCCCAGAAAGAAGCTGAGGAATATCACGACAACAGGGCGAAAGTGAATGGGCATAGGTTTTCTCACCTCGTGCCTGAAGCCGTAATTGTTACCCAGTTCTCAGGCGAAAATTGCAGATGCAGGGGCGTATTCAGGTTCTCCGCGATATTGGCTTGAAGCAAGGTGATCTTGCGGCAATCGTCGGCCAGGCCGGCAGGCCACCACACGGCTCGGCTGGAGTCGGGCGGTATCAGATAAGCTACGGTGATCCGAAAAGGTCCGTCTGGGATGGCAATCTGATACTCGATTTCTTCTGTGGCCGTCATCGAGCCGAGATTCGCCAGCCAGCCGTTGCGTTGCAGGAACGCCTTCCGTTGCTGTCCGGCTGAGGGTGTATTCGAAGTGATTCCGTACAAATCCCACTCAAAAGGCCGGGTTAGCTGCCAGCCTGTGTCATTGCGTTTGAAGATCGCCGTGCCGAGAGATCCCGACGAATGGAGGATGGAGATTTCGCCCTCATGCTCAAGGCAGACTGAGGTAATTGTCAGACCGTCGAAGTTCTCGTGCAGACCCAGATAAAGATAACCCGCGCTCTGCATCAACAGCAACTTGCCGCCGTCGATGAATTGTTCTTGCACAGCGCCAGCCCATTCATCGGGAGAGAGAACACCGTCCAAAGCCGGGGGATTGCTCTCTGGAATCTTGAGTACAAGATCAGTTGATGAAGCTGAGGCGGTCGCTGCGGGTTTCCAGACCGGACTGGATTCGTCCAGGGGGGCGTTGGTCAGTCGTGTCTGATGGCTGCCGTCGGCGTTCATCAGGTAGATCTGATAGTGGTATTTCTTGCCATCCCGATCGGACGAAAAAGCGATCTGCGTGCCATCGGGCGACCAGGCTGAACCGACATTGTTCGCAGTGCCAGTGGTTAGCTGTTTGACGTGGCTGCCATCGGCATCCATCACGTAGATTTGGAATGATCCATCGCGATTGGACGAAAAAGCGATCTGGTGTCCATCGGGTGACCAGCCCGGACCAAGATCAATGGTCTGATTATCGGCCAACTTATGAAGACTCGAACCATCCGCATTTATGACATAGATTTCGGCGGTGTTCGGATCGTTATAAGCCGCGGTCCCCCTGGCATCGCTGACCTGGGAGGCAAAGGCGATTTGTTTGCCATCGGACGACCAGACCGGGGCTGACGCATATTCTTTGGGGTCGGTAGTCAACTGTCGTAAAGCGCTCACCTGCGGCGTTGGCTCAGTGGAGAAATTCATGACCCAGATATTCCCGTTGCGCGAAAAGGCAATTTGCCTGCCGTCCGGAGACCACTGAGGGAAATGGTCGAGCGTCCCCTGGGTCAAGCGGGTCCGATTGGTCCCATCGGCGTTGACGACATACATCGACCAATCATTATCATTGTGATGAACGATGAAGGCGAGCCATTTTCCATTCGGCGACCAGGCAACGGCCGCCGCGCCCGAGGTATTTGGCAGCGAAACTACACTACTGCCATCTGCATTCATGACGTTTATTTCAGATTGGCGAGGATTGTCAGGATTAAAAGCAAGAAACGCGATGACCCCGCTGCCGGAGATGGAGGAAGCAGGAGTAGGTGAGGCTGCAGGCGCTGGTAAAGGCGGCCTGGTCGATGGCAGGGTAACAGTGGGTGATGGCAAAGCCTTGAGAAAATCCAACATCGCCCCGCTCAATTTTTCCGCCACTTCAGTCTGGAACAGGCTGGTTCCATGTTTGGTCCCATCAAGCAGGAGCAACTCCTTCGGTTCGGGCGAAAGATCGTACATGCGGTGGGTATCCTGTACGACAACAACGGAATCGTTTTTAGCCGTGATGAACAGTTTCGGTTCCGTGAGAACGTTCATCTCTTTCGTCGATATTTTTAGGTCGTTACTACGCCCTGCTGTCATCGTACTGGCCAGGAGGATCAACCCGATAAATGGCTTATCATCAATTGCTACCCGCAAGCAGGCCATCCCACCCATGCTGGCCCCGGCGCAGACGATCTGGTGGTATTGCTGATCATGGAGGTACTGCACTGCTCCCCGCACATCCCTGTCAAGGAGTGCATAGTCCAGCGTACCGCCAGACTGCCCCGCGCCGCGGAAATCGAATGTCATGGCTGTAAATCCGTTTTCGGCAAGTGTTGTTGCGAATTGCCGCCAGGTAGTTTGATCTGCACCAGGCGTACCCTGGTGGGCCAGAATGACGGCTATCTTTCCGGCGCCGTACAGGGTGGCCGCTATTCGAACACCATCTTCCGTCTGGAAAGTAACCTGATTCACAGGAAGCGGGGTCGGTGACGGGACGCTGGTTGGCGTCAGCGGAAGCGGGATAACGGTCGGCGTTACGACCGGCACGGCTGACTGGCACGCCGACAACAACAGAACCAGCAAAAGTGAGGCAAGGATTTTGGTTTTCATCGGTTAGCCTTTTCAGCGTGTCGGATTATGGAACTGGTTTCCAGACCGGGCCCACATCATCGCCCGGATGATCCGTTAACCGCCTGGCACTGGCATCATCCGTACCCTGGAGAGCCTCTTCCACATCCAAAACATATATTTCGACGTTCCCATCGCGGGTGGAGGAAAAGGCAATCTGTTTGCCGTCCGGCGACCAGCGTGGTTCTGTATCGGAAGCCGGGTTATTTGTCATGCGAACCACGTGATTGCCATCCACATTCATCAAATAGATTTCCGTGTTTCTATCGCGATCGGAGGAAAAGGCAAGCCTGGAACCATCCGGCGACCAGGAAGTAACAAGATTCCGAACGGGCGGCGGGTTGTCCGTCAGTTGTCGGCTGGCGACTTTACCTTGAAGGGCAGATTCGACATCCATGACAAATATCTCAATATTTCCGGTACGGTAAGCCGAATAGGCGAGTTGTTTGCCATCCGGCGACCAGACAAGATTCCCATCCCTGGATATGTCATTGGAATCGGTCAATCGCCTCAGATCCGTCCCATCAGGCCGGATGAGGTAAATATCGCCCCGCGTTCCATTTTCATTCAGAAATACAATCCATTCCCCGGCGGGGGACCAGGCCGGTTTGACCAGGTATTCGTTCGGCAGGTTATTGCCCTTCACGCTGAGGGGGATTCGCGAGATTTCGCCGGTGGCTATATCTGCGATCCAAAGTCCGCCATATTGATAGACAAGCTGTGTGCCATCCGGCGACCAGTTTGGTTCGTATCCACCTTTGACATTGACGGTCACTCGCATTTGCCCACTGCCGTCGGCATTCATGCGGTAGATCTGCCAGTCGGAGTTGCGCATGGAAGCATACGCAATCACCCCGCCGCCCGTAATGGGTGGAATCGGGGTAGGTGTGGTTGTGGAGATGGGGGCCGGAGTCAGGGTCGGTGATGGTAGAGGCGTGCTGGTTGGCGATAGTCTGGTGGGCACTGACAAAGGCGTGTCAGTCGGTCCAGATGGCGTTGATGGGGCAATGGTTTCCACCTTGCCGCAACCGGCCAAAAAGGTTGACACGCATAGAACCATGATGATCACTCTGGTTTGCAAGGACATCGTTTCATAACCTTTCGTTGTGAAGGGTGACGGATTCCGAGCCGCAAATCACTTCTGGATCCAACTTGGCCAATAATCGCCCCGAGCTGTGGAGATTTTGGTTTGATGACTGCCATCGGGATTCATCATGTACAGCTGATAAGAACCATCTCGGTCCGATTGGAAGATCAAGCGCTGACTGTCAGGCGACCAATCGGCATCTTCATCAATGGCTGGATTGTTTGTTAACTGTGTAACGTTCGATCCATCTGCAGCCATTAACCAAACATCACGCTGAGAAAAGAAGGTCTTCATTTTTGCGAAAACGATTTGCCGACCGTCCGGCGACCATCGGCCCATTATTTCATTTTCAGATGTATCCAAAATGGTTTGAACATTACTGCCATCCGTATTCATCACGTAGATGCCGGAGCTGCCTGTTTTGCGAGAACTAAACAGGATTTTGCTTCCATCCGGTGACCAATCAGGCAGTTCGTCTTGCCAGGTGTTGTTGGTTAATCGAGTCTGGCTGCTGCCATCGGCGTTCATGCTGTAGATTTCATAGTTGCCATCACGCGCCGACATGAACGCAATTTTTGAGCCATCAGGTGACCAGGTCGGACACAAATCATCTCCGGTTAAGTTGGTTAATCGGCTTTGATGATTACCGTCCCGACTCATCGAATAGATTTCAAAGTTACCATCTCGATCTGAAGAAAACGCGATCAGCGTTCCATCGGGCGAAAAGGCGGGGCAATTATCCGTGGCAGTGTTGTCCGTCAGTCTGGTTTGCGCGCTTCCATCGGCATTCATGAGATAGATCTCTTCTTTGCGCCCATGTCGCTCAGTCTGAAATGCGATGTAGCCTCCGCCTCGACCATCCGGCAAAGATGGTAGTGTGGTTGTCGGAGTAGGCATCGCAGCCGGCGCAGTGACCCAGTCATTGAACAGCGAGGTCAGATCACACTGGCAGTGCTTGTCGGCCAATTGCTTGAAATCCGCCGCCGTGCCGATGCCCCACTGATGCGACTGGTAGTAATCGCGCAGAAACTGGTCGAATGTGGCCTGCCCCATCTTTTGCGCCAGCGCTTCGATGAACAGCGGCCCCCGCCCATAGACAATCGCGCCATATTCTTGGCCCTGATAACTGCCGGCAGACAGCCCGATCGGCATCGGCTCCCGCTTGACGCGATCCCAACGGCTCTCCCACGAGTCACGATAACTGTCAAAGCCCTGCTGACCGTACTGGTCAAGGTAATATCGGCCAGTAACATATTGAGTTATGGATTCGTCCACCCAGGGTTCGTTGGCCTGGTCATTCCCAACCACGTTATAGAACCACTGGTGGCCCACCTCGTGCGCCACCACCGATTCGAGTACAACGGACGCCGGGAGGCCAAAGACCTCGCTATTGAGGTTGTAATAGAGATAATTGACGCTCGTGAGGCCGGGATACTCAACGCCGCCAGCGGTCATGGGCGTACTCACTACATCGAACTCGGTGTAGGGATATGTGCCAAAGCGCGCGTTGTATTTCTTGATCGCATTGACCGCCGTGATGATCGCCAGTTGCGAGCCTGCGGTTCGATCCTTGAAGGCGTAACTGTTGACCTGCGTCTCGCCGACCGTTTTGCTGACGACCACAAAGCGATCACTGGCGGCCAGGTAGAAATCGCGCGCCGGGCCAGCCGCAAAGGTCACAACCTGGTTATTGTCTTTTTCGGTGCGCTCCACTTGAATCCCGGATGTGACCAGGGTCAATGTGGCAGGTGCCGTCACGTTCACCACATAGAAGCTGGCGTCCTGGAAGGTCGTATCCGCATTGGGCGGCGTCTTGCCGGCGTGCCAGCCCTTTGCATCGTAAACAGGAATGGCCGGATAGAATCCGTCCAGAGCAAGAATGCTATCGAGGTAGCTAAACAAGCCATAGTTGCCGCCGAGCTCCGTGGGTACCTCGACCTTGAAATCCATTTGGATGACGACGCGCTGGCCGGGCAGCAGCGGTGTGCTCAGCGGCACACGCACAGTGCTGTTATCCGACTCATAAACCGGCGTGACCGCCTGCCCCTCCACGGTCACTGCCGACACGGTGGATTTGCCGCCAGATTGATTGGGAAACAACTGAAAATAGACGGCGTCGAGCGGCACAGTCTCCTGGTTGGTGTAACGTACGCGCATCTGACCTTGGAGGGCAGAGAGCTCATCGGCGATCTGCACATCCAGGTGATACACACTTGCGCCCGGCAGCTGCTCGAGCGTTGGTTGTTCGTCCTTGATCAGCCCGGTGCGAAAGATCGTGCGATCGTCCCAGTTATCAATCGCCGGTGGAATTGAAGTAGCCGATGGTGTTGTCTGGGATTGCGGCGCAGTAGTCGACTCGGAGGTAACGCTGGCCGCTGCGACCGTGGGGCCAGGTGTCGGTTGGGGTACAGTTGAACTACAGCCCACAGCGGCTATCAAAACGAAGGCGACCAGCCACAGCCTGACTCGATCAGATTTCATCTTGTTTTCTCCTTGTCAAGAGATGTTCATGGTTATGGGCTAGTCATATCAAATTGGAACGTGTGCGTCCGATCGGGTTGCCGCTCCATCGTCACACGCACCTCGCCAGTACTCATTCCATATACAATCGACCACTGCGTATTGGTTTGAGCTACGTCGCTCAGGAGGCTCATCGCATCCGAGAGGTTGAGTTTGCCTTCAAGCGTTGAAAGCCGCTGATCGATCTTGTCGTAGCGCGGGCATTGCCCCGTGGTGTTTCCGGCAACAGAGCTGAGTAAGAAGTTCGTTGCCAGGTGCCAGGGCCTGTCATTGGGGATGACGTGAATCTTGCCCTGATAAAACTCGACAAGCGCCGCGTCCCCCGATTGATCTGCGATGAGGTAATGCAGCGCCGGTCCGCTGCCCCACTCGATGTTGTACCGCTGGAAAATGGTCACAGCCTCATCCACCGTGCCAGCCTGATCCAGCATCTTGCGAATGACCATCAACGAATCGATCGTTTCTTTGTTGGGATTAGGCGGCACGTTCCCGGCGGGCACCGCCGCCATCCCGACGACCAGGCCGCGCTCGTTCATGCCATCGAAGGGTAGCGCCGGAGCATCGAGCAGCGCCTGCCGTTGATCGAGCGACAGTTCGGTCAATTGATTGACTTTGTCGCCGAACCCCAGATAGGCCAGATCCACCATCGAGACTGACGCATAGCCGTCGGTGGGGTGGTTAAACAGAAGCAAAGCGGGGCTGTCCACCCAATCGAAGTTGCGGCCATAGACTTTGTCTGCGCCGCCCAACGCCGCAAACAGCGAACAGGCCCAGGTGCGCGGCAAGTTCGCGTTGACCGACAGCAAACCCACTGACGATGATGCGCTTGAGCCGTAATAGTGCATCGTGTAGAGCGGATAGTCATCGACTTTCTTCAGACTATTAAGCGTTGCAACTTGCTGCTCTGAGAGCGTCGCTTCGGCGGTGGGCGGAATTACAGGGACAGGCGTGGTCGTCGGCTGAACGACGGGGGCAGCGGTGGCCGTCGATTGAACGATAGGAACAGGCGTTAGTGTAGGCTGACCGATGGGTGTATTGATCGCCGTCGGGCCGCAGGCCGCGAAGATCAAACCGGCAATCAGTGCCACCCCGATCGGTTGGGTGAGACGTTTCAGGTTGAGCATCGAACGTTCCTTATCCGTCACTCGATGTGAAGCGCTTCGATCAGGGCACAGGCCGCCAGGCCGGCGACCAGTTCTGCGCCCCATTGTCGGTCAACTGACGCACAGCGCTGCCATCCGAATGCATGACATAGATTTCATCGTGACCGGTGCGGCCCGAAGTAAAGACGATCTGCGCGCCATCCGGTGACCAGGCCGGAAAACTATCATCGCTAGCGTGATTGGTCAGGCGTTTCGGATTGCTGCCATCCGAATCTATCACGTAGATTTCAGCGTCACCATCGCGCCGGGAAAAGAAGGTGATCTGCGCACCAGTGGGCGACCATTTGGGCGCGCCGTCTTGAACGGCGTTCTGGGTCAAGCGTTGCGGGTTATTCCCATCGGCCTTGACGACATACAGTTCATAGTTACCATCGCGTTTGGACTCAAAGGCAATCTGCGTCCCGTCCGGCGACCACGACGAAATCCAATCTTCGCCCGGATGATCCGTCAGCCGTTGCAGATTCGAGCCATCGCTACTTATCGTGTACACATCCCAATTGCCGCCACGATCGGAATCGAAACTGATTCGCTGTCCATCTGGCGACCAGGCGGGGAAACTCTCGCTGGCGTCGGAGGTTTCAGTCAGACGACGCACATCACTGCCGTCGGCGTTCATGCTGTAGATCTCGTCGTTGCCATCGCGATTGGAGACGAAGGCGATTTGTTTGCCATCCGGCGACCAGGCCGGTGAACTGTCCATAAAGGTGTTGTCGGTCAGTTGACGCGGATTACGGCCATCCGTGTTGATAAGCCAGATCTCGAAATCACCATCCAGATCAGAAGCGAAGGCAATCTCCCCGACAGCGCCGACCGCCGGAGTGGCGGCTGGCTCTGTAAGTGCGGCCGCAATGGCTTTGCCAAAGTTGTGTGACGCGGCCGGGCCGTTGCCCGTGATGAGGCGACCATCACGCGCGACCGACTCGCTCGTATAGATGGCCCCCGCCGCCTTCAACCTCGAAAAGGACATGGAGCTCGTGGCCCGCTTATCTTTCAGCACGCCTGCCTTAGCCAGCGTAATCGGCGCGACACAAATGGCGGCCACGATTTTGTCCTGAGCCACCGCTTCCTGCGCGATCCGGATCGCGTCGGCGTTACTTTCGTCATAGTTGTAGCCGCCGATAAACACGATGGCATCGTAGTCGGCGGTGTGCACTTCGCTTAACATCACATCGGGCTGAACTTTTTTCCCCATGTAGCCAGCTACGCTGCGCGATCCTGAAGAAGCCACGCTGATGTTAACGCCCTGCTTCTCCAGAACGGCGCGGGGTTCGCCATACTCGAGTTCCTCGAATTGATCGAAGATAACGAACAAGGCCCGCTTGACAACCGCGGTCGGCGTCGGTTGAACGACGGGCGTGAGTGTGGCCGTGGGGGCGGGTGGGACAGTCGGCAGTGGTGTCGGCGCGGTGATTGTCGCAACCGGCGCGCTGCTGCATCCGGCCAGAATCACCCCCAACAACAAACTGGTAACCAGCGTATTTATTCGAACAGACATCTTTGCGCCTCCATCACGTAACGGCCTCGATAATGTTAGATTATCGGTCAGTCGTAACGATTATTTCATTTGATCAGCGCCAGCGAAGTCAGCTCCACCAGCTGGGTGGGCATGTTGGGCGTCACCGGGATTTCGCTGCCTTGCCTCACGATGGGCAGATCGGCGGGCAGAGTCTTGATAAACTCGTCGATGGTGGGCGCGCCCTGCCAGCGAGTGCGTGTGCTAAGACTGTAGTGAGTGGGGACGAAAGTACGAACCTTAGCCCGTTGAATGAATGGCACAATTTGATCGGCGGGAATGACATAGCCATCAATATTGGCGAGCAGGACATCGGCCTGCTCGATCGCCGCCAAAACATCCGGCCGGGTGATGGGACCTGAATCGCCCAGATGCACGATCTTGACTCCACCGATCTCGAACACAAAGACGACGTGGGGATTCTTCGACGGGCCGGAGGGCGAACCCTCGTAACCGCCGTAACCCGTCACTTTGACCATGCCGATTTGAAAAGTCCCCGGGGCCGTGATGAGTTGAGGCGTGCCGCCAACCCCTTTCACATTGTTGTGGTCAGGATGAGCGTGGCTCACGGTAACGGCGTCCCCGACCAGATCGTTCGGCAGCGGCCCGATGCCGATCGGATGTGCTGAGTCCCCGTAGGGATCGCTGACAATACGAGTGCCATCGGGCGCGATAATCACAGTGCATGAATTTCCGATAAACTGAAGCGTTATGGGCCTAGACGTTGCCGTAGGCCGGAGCGTCGTCGTCGGCACTGGGGTTGAGGAAGGTGCAGGGGGTGGCGCAGATGTTGCAGCAGCGCAGCCCACTAACACGATCGGCAATGTACAGAGCATCAGGGCACATAGATCAGTCGGTTTCATGTTGAACTTGCCTCCGTGTCATCTATTGGTTTCCCGGATCGCTGCCAGCACCCGCTCGGGTGGATCGGTCTTGCTGATAAACGCATCGGCCCCGGCCGACAGGATGGCCTGCCGCAATTCCGGCCGGGCGCTGAGGGCAATGACTCTCAATCCGGGACAGACACTGTGCATCGCCGACAGCAAGTCAAGCACAGAGCCGCGCAAATCCCAATCCAGCAAGACCACATCGGGCTGAAGGGCCGTGACCTGCGACAGGGTTTCCGCAGCTTCACCCGCCTCACCGACGACGGTCAGGCCGGGTTGCTGATCCAGCAAGGCCCGCAGCGCAAATCGTACTCGCGCCTGATGATCTGCCAACAAGATGCGCATCGCTGTCCGCCATCACCGATCGGTGACCGCCTTCAAGATCCATTCGCTAATGATCGGGGCCGCATCCGGCGCGCCCGAACCATCGGAACTGACTTCACTCGTCACGACCACGACCAGATCGAGGTTGGGCGCAATGTAGATGCTTTGCCCGCCGTAGCCGATCGCCTCAAACGTAGGTCGATCTGACCGGAGATGTACCCACCAGAGATAACCATACTCGACACCCATGCCCGTGTGAATTTGCGCACTGGTCGATTGCTGGATCCACTCCGGCGAAATGACCTGTTGGCCGTCCCAGTAACCCTGATTCAAGTAGAGATACCCGAAGCGCGCCATGTCGCGCGGCCGAAGATTCATGGCAAAACCGCCGATGGCATAGCCGTGATCATCTACGCCCCAATGCCAGCGATTGGCGGGGATGCCCAGCGGCGTGAACAGATAGCGCTGGGCGTAATCACGTAGCGGTTCACCCGTTATCCTTGTCAGGCTGGCGGACAGGAGTTGCGTGCTGGCGCTGCTGTACGTAAAGGCCGTGCCCGGTTGATCGATAAATTTCAGATTGATAGCCGCTTCCACCCAATTGCGGCTGGCCTGCCACTGGGCTTCGATCGGGCCGTCCTCAAGCCACAAGAATCCAGACGACATCGTCAGCAGATCGCGCAGGGTGACCTGCGCCATGCGCGGATCGGTGGTCGGATAAAAATACTCCGGGAAATACTCGATGACTTTGTGATCGAGCGAGTCCAGCTTACCCTGATCCATGGCGATACCCGTCAGCGCCGAGAGTACACTCTTGGTCACTGAGTAGATGTTCGCGGTCCGATCGGGTTTCTGGATTGACCGGAAGTATTTCTCATACACCAAGTCACCATGCCGGATGATGAGCAAACTGCGCGTGGCGTAGTTGTTCTCGAAATACCAGGCGGCATGCGCCACTTTCTCAGGGTCCAGGCAGTGTTCTGCCAAACTCGAGACCCGCCATTCAATGGTAGGCCAGTAGTCCCTTTCCGCTGGAACCGTCGAGTACCGCTCTTTGCAATCCGTGCGCGGCGTGGGGACGGCCGTCGGAGCGGGCGATGGTTCGATCGGTGTTGCCGGAGCGACGGTCTGAGCGGTGGCTGAAATCTCGATCGGTGGTGAAGCGATCGGAGTTGGCAGCTGCGCAACTCCGATCGGATTACACGCCGACAGCATGAGCAGGCCGATCAGCACGTTGAATGGCAAGATTTTTCGGATCAGCATTTGAGTTTACCGGCTCAATCCTTTGGTAGATTTTTGATCAGTTCAGTGCTCACCCAGTAGAGATCACCCTTATCCGTAAAGAATAGATATTTGCCATCCGGCGAGATCGAAGCAATTGAAGCACTGGCCGGTATCCCTTGCTTCGTTAAATCTTTGGCAGCATCCCATTTACCGTCTGCCAAATGGAACCTGACCCGCAGGTTGCCATTGCCATCATCATTGACCAGGTAACTTCCATCGGGCGCAATGGCAGGATGGACACCAGACGCTATATCTTCCCAGCCCGTGAAACGCCCGTTGGTCAGGGTGACCTTGCTCAGCTTGACTGAGCCGGCGGCAAAGTGAGTGACATAGATTTGTCCGCTCTGGTCGGAACTGACAAACATGCCATCGCCGACATGTCTGGGGGCCGACCAACCGTCGGCGGTTCGATCGGTCGCCCAAAATGCCGCCATCCTCCAGCGTGCTCTTTTCTTCGGATTGCAGGGCGTGCGCCCAGCCGAAGTAAAGGGTATTACTATCCGCCGTCACGTGCGGTTCAAACGCAGTATAGCCGGCCGCAAAAGCCGCCGGGGCTGGATCTGTCCAGTCGCCGTTGACCAGGTGCGTTTCATAAATGACGTTTTGACTACCATCCATCCGGCGCGTAAAGTAGAACTCGGTTCCATCGGGCGAAAAAGTACCGGCAAAGTCCATGGCGGAGGGGATAGAGACGATCCCCGGCGCAAAGACCTGCGGCGTCAGACCGGGGGTAGTTTGTCCCAGATAAGCGTTGCTGCCTGCGCCATTGAGTGCGGGCAACCAGGCCGGGGACCCATCCTGCGTTGGCGATTCCGTCAGGCGGGTTGGCTCGCTGCCATCGGCGTTCACGACATAGATTTCGTAGTTTCCATCGCGGTTCGATGAAAAGGCGATCTGTTTACCGTCCGGCGACCAGGCTGGTTGCATGTTATTTGCGGGCGTATTCGTCAGCCGTTGGATATTCTGCCCATCAGCAGTCACGCTGTAGATTTGAAAGGCACCATCGTTTTTGGCGGAAAAGGCCTTTTTCATGGTGTAGTTTGGGTCCCCATCGCGGTTGGAGAAGAACACGATGTGTTTGCCATCCGGCGACCAACCTGGCCCGGCATCGATGACGTGGTTGTCGGTTAGCTTTCGCAGATTGGAACCATCGGCATTAATGAGATAGATCTCTGTAGTGGTAGGGTTATTGTAGCTGGCGGTGCCCTTTGGATCGCCCATTTGCGAATCGAAAGCAATTTGCGTACCATCCGGCGACCAGGCAATTCCCCAGACCAGCTCTTTGGGATCTGTAGTCAACTGCCGAAGATCGCTGACCACGGGTTGAGGGTCATCGGAGACACGCATAACCCACAAATTGCCATTCCTAGAAAACGCGATCTGCGTGCTATCGGGCGACCAACTGGGGGAATAATCAAGGTTGCCCTGGGTCAGGCGTTGCAGATTTTTCCCGTCAGTGCCTACGACGTACATGGGCCAATCGAGATCGCCGTGATGCACGATGTAGGCGATCCGTTTCCCGTCTGGCGACCAGCCTGCGGTGGCAGCACCTGTCGTATTGGGAATAGTCGGCCCGATGCGCCCATCCGTCTGAATAGCCTTGATTTCCGATTTATCGTTGTTGGGGTTGTAGGCAAAGAATGCGATGGCGTTCACCAGGGACACCGGTGCTGCGTTGGTGGGAAGCGCGGCGACAGCAGCAGGCTTCGCAACAGGTGTGTCCGTGACAGGGATCGGTGTGGTGGTTGGCGGAACCGGCGTGACAGTGCTGGGAATTGACGTTGGGGTGATGGTTGTCTGGCAGCCAATGATCAGGCTCAACAGGCTGACAAGCGTGACTAACCTTCCAATTTGTTTCATGACATCTTCCCTTCTGAATCATTGTCGACACGTACCTGTCAGCATAAAACAAAAACTCCCCGCGCGTATCAAGCATGTGGGGAGTATGTGGCTTAAGCCAGGTGGCTGATTTTTCTACGTCAGGTGTAACTAGCCAGCCGTCATGCCCGAAAGTTGTAAGCGGGCATCCAGGCTCATCTCTGGCAAGGCATCTGGATTCCCGCTTACAACTACAAGCAGGAATGACAGCGCAACAACGGCGGACGAGCTAATTTCAAGTGATCAACTTGCGCTGAATGGCAATGGCGATCGCCTCGCCCCGATTCGATACTTCCAGCTTGGCCAGGATGTTGCTGATGTGCACCTTCACCGTCGCGCGGCTGATGCTCAACCGATCGGCAATCTCTGGATTCGACAGGCCCTTCACCAACAGCGCCAGAACATCACGCTCGCGGCTGGTGAAATCCACATCCGGTGCTGGTTCGATCGCCGCCGGTTGAATCAACGCCTCGATGGCCTCCGCCGCCAGAGTAGATCGTCCAGCGCAGGCAGACCGGATCGCGGCGGCCAGATCGCTGCCGGTTGCGTTTTTGAGCAGGTAGCCAATCGCGCCGGCCTGCAAGGCATTTTGCACCAGTTCTTTTTCAGCAAAGCTGGTCAACGCGATGATACGCACCTGCGGCCATTGCCGGCAGATGAGGCGCGTCGCTGCTACCCCATCGAGTTTGGGCATCAACAAATCCATCAAGATCACGTCAGGCTGAAGTTGGCCGCACAGCTGCACCGCCTCCTGCCCCTCCCGGGCCTCGCCCACGACCTCCATATCGGCCTCATTCTTCAGGTATGTCATCAAGCCCCGGCGGACCATACCGTGATCGTCCACAATCATGACGCGGATTGGATCTGAATCAGTCATGCCACGCTCCATGTCACTCAGTCACTTTCTCTTGCCAGATCACCGTGAGTCGCGTGCCCTGCCCCGGCTCGCTCTCGATCGTCAGGCGTGCGCCGATCGCGTCGGCGCGTTCGCGCATGATGCCCAGCC
>Ga0209254_10003227_pt1 | contig 14895 bp, 15 predicted proteins | sample FrelakmetDIP11DI_FD_187148 | JGI IMG/M metagenome (GOLD analysis project Ga0209254, IMG submission 187148) | Freshwater lake sediment microbial communities from the University of Notre Dame, USA, for methane emissions studies - DIP11 DI (SPAdes)... | ecosystem: Environmental > Aquatic >...
AGCCCAGGTCGTCATCAATAAGTGGCTCCGGCAGTACAATCACATCCGCCCGCATCACGCGCTCAACATGCGGCCGCCGGTACCCGAAACGATAGTAGAGAAACCCCAAATCAGTGGCACAGACTGAGGGGGCTGGACAGTGGATCGTCGGTAAAATCATTGAATGCAGTTCTGACGCTTGGCCACTGGTGCAGTTATCAGATGGGCAAATCACAGAACTTCGACCCTACATGGAATGGCGTCGAGTGGATGGACTAGCTGCCGATGGTCGCGAGTAAATTCGCAGCTGACATCAGATTGTCTTCGGCTCGAAACAAAAAGTAACGGCGACCTCTTGCGAAGCCGCCGTTCTGAAACATGAGCGAAACCAGCTTATTACCAGCTCGCTCGTCAAGCTTACAAAGTACCACAACAGTCACTCGCGCATTCTTACATCGATGGCGCCGTCATATCCCTCAGAGGCATCGTAGCTCACTTAAAAGATATCAAGCCTGCATGAGTGCGGCTAAGGCGCCTGATACTTCTGCCAGAGCCAAATAGCGCCCAGAACGATGAAGGAGCCCACAACAGCGGCCACGATATCGCGCAGCGAGACGGAGATTTTGTCCAAGTCTGGAAATAGACCCAGCAAACGAAACAGATAGCCACCAACGAGGGCGCCAGCCAGCCCCAGGCCCAGATTGCGGCTCCAGCCAAGGCCCTGCTTCTCCCACGTGATCAGCAGACCAGCTAAGCTGCCGCCTATCAATCCGACAATCACCCACACGATGGCTTGGTCAAACGAGGGCATCAGAGGCTCCTATCTCTCAGCAGAACCAGCTTCCCAGTCCAGCACAGAATATCGGCCTCACGCGACCCGGCGCACGAACCCGATAAGGATGAGAAGAACGACGGCTCCAATGGTCGCCGTAATGATCTGTCCAAGAATGCCGCCGCCCGTAAACAGGCCAAACTGTGGGAGCAACCAACCGCCAAACACAGCCCCTACGATACCGACAATGATGTTCCCAACGACGCCAAAGCCGTAACCCTTGACGATAATGCCCGCTAAGAAACCTGCGACTGCGCCTATGAGTAACAAGATCAAGAGAGCTTCAACTTGCATGACCGTTCTCCTGGTGGCTGGGAGCCATAACTGAGAGGCAGCATCAACGACTTGAACTGACGCTGATCGATCAGAACACTATCTACCAAATTGTAGACTCTGAACAGTAGTTGGCTCGTTCAGAGTGAAGATGCTGGCAGGTCATTGCGCGCTCGCTCAGCCTGCCGCTACATCGAGGCTGAACCCGAAGCCCAGAAGCGGGTGGTGGATTTGGTCCAATGTTAGGCTTGAGCAGTTCCACGGCCGACGAATTAAACGTTTCCGACCGCAGCACAGTTGCAGAGACCGACCCAGCAAAGGCAGCTCAGAGGAACGATGAGCGCGGTTGGAGCCCAACCGTAACCTTAATCCGACGTTCGCGTCGCGCAGGTCAGGGAACCAGAGCAACCTCTGAGGCTCATGCCAATGTCTAAGTGGAGAAGCGTCTATGGCTCAGAAATATCTGCTGGCAGCTGCGGCTGCTATGTCCATTCTCTCTTTCTGCTCGGCCGCGCAGGCCGGGGGGTGCCCATTAAGCAGCCGGGCAGAAGCTCGAACGGCGACCGTTGTAACGGATACGGACCGCTCGCTTCGGCGCCTTGGCGACCGCCTTACCCGCACCCGCGCGGGTGATCGTCTGCTTAATTGGGAAGCGCGGCGGCCGCGCACTTAGTCTTGCCCGCCCAGCTTATCGCGGCCGTGCTAGCCCACTGCTAGCCCACAGAGTGCGCTGGCGCGGCCAAGACATCTTAATAACTTGAGCAATATTCCCGCGGCTCATCGCGCCCAGGACAACCACGCGCCCCTCTGCGACCGCAATTGCTCGTAAGATGGCAGCAAGCGTTGAGACTCAATATCGGCTGAACGCTTAAAGCCATTGTATACATACGGCAGCATTGCAGCCATGGGTTTCACGACGCCCCTCGCAAAGCCTTGGAATCAGATCAAGCAGCACTACGACGCGGTTGTTGTCGGATCCGGATATGGCGGTGGGGTTGCCGCATTTCGACTAGCACGAGCAGGGCGCTCGGTCTGCGTTCTCGAACGCGGACGCGAGTTCACCCCTGGTGAGTTCAGCAACGACTGGCACCGCACTCTCAGGGAAGTGAGGCTCTCCGGTCAAAGACTGCAGCTGGGATCGAAGGCAGGGCTCTATGATTTCAGAGCCGGCCGCGAAATTCATGTCCTGACGGCAAACGGCTTAGGCGGTGGGTCGCTCATCAATGGCGCCGTCGCCTTGCGACCCGATCCGAAAGTCTTCGAAGCGGAAGGATGGCCTCAGGCCCTCAGGCAAGATGGCCTGTTCGACGTTGGCCTAGACCGCGCCGAACACATGCTGGGCGTGAGTCGTTGTCCCAATCCTGAAGGATTGCCCAAGTTCCTTGCCCTGCAACGTGGGGCATCTGCCCTGGGCGCGTCGATCGAGCCTGTTCCCACGACGATCACATATCGACCTCGAACCAATGCGGCAGACGTCGATCAGCCCGCATGTCATCTTTGTGGAGATTGCTGGTCGGGCTGCAATGTCGGAGCGAAGAATACTGTTCCCCTCACCTATCTCGCCGATGCCGCCCGGAATGGTGCCGAGATTTTCACGCTCACGACGGTCCGCCATGTGAGCAAGAGTGGTCGACAGTGGACGGTCCAAGTAGAGAGCACGATCGCGCACTCCAACAATCGTCGATACGGCCAAACCAGCATAACCGCCGACATCGTGATCCTGGCCGCAGGAACCCTCGGCTCAACTGAGATCCTCCTGCGCTCTCGCGAACGCGGACTGGCGCTCTCCGATCAGCTCGGCAAGGGGTTTTCCGGAAACGGCGATGAAATGCTCATTGGCCGAGACCTAGATGCCGAGGTCAATGCCGTGGCCGTTGGTGTTCCGCCGCGGGCTAACGTTGGTCCGGTTGGCCCTGCGACCATCGCCGTGATCCGCTACCGAGATCAGGATGACCAAGACGCAACGGTTCTTCTGCAAGACGGAACCATGCTGCCCTTGATGGCCATGATGGCACCACTCAAGGCATTCGCCGAGTTTCGGTGGACGCGCGCTGTCCAATTGCTCCGCGAGGGGCGTTATCGCGGCTATCGATCTCGGGCGCAAGTCTACTATCTCGTCACGCGCGACAGCGCTGGAGGAGAACTCCGCCTAGTTCGCGATCGCCTTGTCGTTGACTGGCCTGACCTCAGGAAAGATCCCTGCTTTGAACGGGGGGCGCGCACTGCAAGGCGCGTCATCGAACATTTGGGCGGCGTGCCCCTTAACAATCCTCTCTCTGACCGCATTCTGGGCGGGCGCAAAATCACAGCACATCCGCTCGGCGGCTGTGCCATGGGTGAAGATGCGTCCACTGGCGTCGTCGATAATCGCTGCCAGGTCTTCGATGTCTCGCGAGGTGGGATACGCGACGTCCACGAGGGTCTCTATGTTTGCGACGGGTCGATCATCCGCTCGTCGCTCGGCGTCAATCCACTGCTGACCATCACCGCACTCGCGGAGCGGTCGATGACCCTACTTGCACGTAAGTAAGGGCACGTCCGCATCCGCCATCGTAAACCTGTTCGCCAGCTGGTATCGCGCTGCTGGACTGCAAGGCTGCTCAAGCCATTCCGGCCGGCGCACCTTCATCACCAATGCTGCTAGGAGCATCTCAACAGTCGGCGGGTCATTGAGGGACGTACAGATGCTGGCTGGCCATAGCGCACTCAGCACCACACAGCGCTACATCGAAGCTGACGCAGAGGCGCAGAAGCGGGTGGTGGACTTGGTTTGACCCAGATACATCCGCGTCCGCAAGTATACAGAAGTGGACGTCGGTGCATGCCGTGCGCAATGGTCGCCAGTCGTGTCAGGTCTCAGAGGCTGACCGGACATTCCGGTCGGGACAGTGAACGCCGCAAGTGACCCTTTGCCGACGTCAGAAACGCGTCTGCAGCCGCACCGCTGTGAACACCGCATCATCGAGATCATTGCGGCCTGTGTCGATCCACTGAATATCTCCGGAAAGGCGCAACCAGGGCGTGATGAAGTAATTATAGAACGCTTCGACGCCCTGCTCGTCGGCGAGTTCCAGTCCGGCGAGACCCAGTCCGTCGATCAGGTCGTTGCTCAGTCCATAATAAAAGTAAGCCACGCCCCAGCGGTCGGACTGACGCCCCGGAATTGGACTGTTGCCGCCCAGGCCGCCGAGGAAATGCCACTCAATTGGATTCGGATTGCCGTCGGAAATCGATGCCTCGGCAAAGAAGCCCCATCCCACGGCCGGGTTGCTCGGATCCTGATAGAGAAAGGCGCTCACGATGCGAATAGCAATCGCACTCGTCCCTCTGGAGCACGGGCCAGCTGCGATGGAAGTGGAATGCCGATTGGCCGATCGCGCCAGAATTCGTTGCAGCTCAATAACTCTCCAAAGCTCTGCAATCTCAGCAACGCTGCCATGCGTTAGGTATTCGCAAGTGCGTCATGAGTTAATGGGTCAGTGATCTCGCGCCCCCGGGTAGTTTCCCCTCGGCTATGCGCACCGGGAACGCAGCAAGAGATGACAGATGAAAAGGAGTAGACAATGAGTAGGTCTAATCGATCCATCGCGGTTGCTGCCGCTCTTGGCTTGGTCGGAACGGGCAGCGTCTTTCAAGCCGCAACTATTGCAGCAGCCGATGAGAGAACCGTCACCTTCAAGGCTCTTGCCGGTATTAGCCTCGACGTCGGGTCAAAGCGCGTCGTCGGCTATTACGAGGTCGACGCGGGCAATTGCGCGCTCACACTTATGATAGCGGACGCTATGGTTGGCGACGACGTGCCTGAATTCCCGCCGGTTCGACTGCACCAACGCGTTGCCCCTGGCGACAAGTGTTGAAGGCGGACACGTTGAGCTTGAGCAGGCGATCTGTGAATACCTCAAGGAGCACATCGCAGACCCCAAGCCCTTCTTCTGGACGAAATCGGCCCAGGCCATCATCAAGAAGGAGCGGCGCGCCCTTCAGCAGCTGGCCCTCCAATATGATGGGAACCAACCGTTAGAGTCAGAACACTAGTGATGTCTTAGCCACTAAACCTGGGCCACCATGCTGCGCCCCATGAGAGGAGCTAACGAGGGCTCGTAGCCGGCATTCCGATGAGGAGATTCTGCAGCTATTGCGCGAGAACTAGTACATCTGGCATGCGGTAGCGACGTTACGTCGGCCTGCCGGGTCGCCGGGATCAGCGGTGACCGTGGCCATTAGCGCCCCGGTAGGATGCAAAACGACGCCAGCCCGCTTTCCCAAAACATGAAATGCCGTCTCTCTAAATACGAATTCGCTTGGCAAACCTGGCCAACCTAGGAATGACAAGCCAATTCTACAGATCACGAACAACGGCGTCACTCCGGAGCTTCAATATGCCAACGATACTCGACTGTTTGAAGAGCGCCACCACCCGTGGCGCGTTACCTGGACTCGTCTGGGCGTTGAGAGCGAACGAAGATGGGGTTGTGTCTGAGTTGCCGTCCGGTGCGTCGCTTGGAGACATGATGGAGGGCTGGTTATGGTTCCACTTCAATCTGGCCGACCAGGCAGTGAGCACCTTCGTGGAAAGTCTGCCGGATTTTCCCGGCCGAGCCATAACGCTCTTCAAGACGCGCGATGAAGTTCCCCAGATTCGTTCAGAGGGTGCTGTCATCTATGGGCTTGTGAGCGACATTCAGCGGGAAATCGGCTCTGCGAGCGAGGAAATCGGTGCACTTCATTTCATGTTGACTGCGAAAATATTGATTACCGGCCGCCGTTCTCCGCTCAATTCTGCAGGAATGACGCGGCGACGGTTGCTGGAAGGGCTGCGCGTCACGACGGCCGAGGATCTGCTCGCCGTCCTCATTGAGCAAGTGGTGGATGGAGTGGACGTCAGCATTGAAAGGATTTCACGCGAGGTGGATGGCCTGGAGGAACGCGTAATATCGGGCTCCATCGGCGATGCGCGTGCCCGGTTGGCGCGGCACCGCCGGACAGCGGTTCGGCTTCGCCGCCATATCTCTGAGCTCAGACTGCTGTTTCAGCGTTTGGAGCGCAACGGCAAGCGGGGCGAGATGCCCGACAGAATTGTTCGGCTTGCGAGCGAGCTTCTACAGGAAAGCGAGGTGCTCGACAGAGACGTGGCGGCGCTCAGCGATCGGACCCGGCAACTCCAAGACGAGGTGGTCACGCTGCTTACCGAAGAGACCAACAAGCATCTTCGGGTCCTCGCGGTCCTTAGTATCCTTTTCCTGCCGCCCACGTTCATTGCCGGTTTGTTTGGCATGAATCTGCGGGGAATGTTGTTTGAGGGCCATGAACTGGGGTTCTGGAGTGCAGCAGTGCTCGCCGTGCTGTCCTCGGCAGCCGTACTCTTAGTTCTGAAGCGTATCGGGATCTTGGTGCGTTAGACATTCGATCCAAATGGCTGCTGTCGAGATAAACCCATCCAGACCAACACCTTCACCAATGAAGCCTGATTAATAGACGCTGCACAATAGAGGCGTCAACAAAGTGTCGCGCAAATCCAATCGCCCGGGCATATTTTTAATCGTATCATGCTAGGCAGCCCGTGATGGCGGGGCGATGGCAATCATATCGTCCGCAAAGCGGGTATCATTAAATTATTGTCGGCTAGCGCCCTGCCCGCTGCGCAGCGCAGCCCAGGAGCAAATCGGCCGGCGGAGGCCGTAAGCCGCAGCCACACCAGGGGTTGCTGCAGCGGAGCCCGCGGTTGATTGTTAGGTCGTGGTCGCTTCGATCAAGCCGGGATCTCTATGGCGCTCTATCCGCGTTGGTTCTCCCGACGGTGCCGGAGGACCGCATCGAGAACGTTCGCGGTTGACGGAGACTCTCAAGCTCGGATTCCAGGTACGGTAGAGGGACGTGCATTTCAGCAAGTCGCTCCCTTAGGCCTCGCGACCCGCCTTGAAGCCGCCGCGTCTTGCTCCTATTGGAATTGTAGTACAGCGTCGCGACTCGGTTACGGGACCATTGCCGATGAAACGCATTGCTCTCTTCTTGGCTACCAATATTGCCGTCCTGATCGTCATAGCAATCATCGTCAGGCTTCTTGGGCTTGAGCAAATCGCAGACGCCAACGGGCTCAATCTCGGCGCACTGCTCGCCTTCTCCGCCGTTATTGGCTTCACGGGTGCGATCATTTCGCTCCTCGTTTCGAAGCCCATGGCCAAGTGGCAGACTGGCGCGCATGTGATCTCGGAACCGTCGAACGCAGATGAGCGCTGGTTGGTCGAAACGGTCGCCAAACTTTCGGCCCGCGCCGGCATTAGGACGCCCGAGGTTGCAATTTATCCCGGCGACGCCAACGCATTCGCAACCGGCGCATTCAAAAACTCCGCACTTGTGGCTGTCTCGACTGGGCTGCTCCAATCCATGACGAAGGACGAGGTTGAAGCTGTCCTGGCGCACGAAGTCGCCCACGTGGCGAACGGCGACATGGTGACCATGACCCTCATTCAGGGCGTGCTCAACACCTTTGTCGTCTTTCTTTCGCGTGTGGTCGGTTACGCGGTCGACAAGCAACTCAACAAGGACGGAAATGGTCAGGGGATCGGCTATTTCGTCACGTCCCTCATCTGCCAAATTGTCTTCGGCGTCCTGGCATCGCTGATCGTTGCTTGGTTTTCACGCCAGCGCGAATTCCGTGCCGATGCCGGCGCGGCAGATTACATGGGGCAGCCGAACAGTATGATCAGCGCGCTAGCTCGGCTCGGAAAGCTTGAGCCTGGAGAACTCCCTCAAAACATTCAAGCGTCTGGGATCAGCGACCGACCGAGCTTCTTAGCCCTCTTTTCGACTCACCCGCCAATCGAAGCTCGCATCGTAGCGCTGAGAAGTCGCTAGCGGACCGCGCCCACGAAATGAACCAGTTTGCCAATCCCGCCGCGGATTTTACGCCAATGAGTAATTTCGAACTCGACCACCGCTAGACCCGCTTTGGGGAACTTTCTTGACAGAGATGCGACCTCTTTGGGCCTGCCATCGCCTACGATTTCAACACAAAGCGAATGAAGCTCGGGATTGTGCCCAACTATCATGACGTGCTTCGGCACCTTGCCGATGTTTTGGATTAGCTTGAGTAAGTTCGCCGAGGAAGGATGATAAAGACTGTTATCATATTCGACCTTTGGCGCCGGGTCGCCGAGCTCTGCGAGAACACAGTCCAGTGTTGAACGAGCACGCTCAGCGCCTGAGCACAAGACGAGGTCAGGGCCCAACTTGTGGCGCTTCAAGTATTTGCCGATCTGTGCAGCATCCTCGATTCCGCTCTTCGTAAGAGGCCGCTCGAAGTCATCCTCGGGAGCGTCGGCCGGCGCTGCCTTAGCGTGTCGCAATAGCGATAGTCTGAGCATTCCCTCCTCCGACCGCCTGCAAGAGCTACGCGCTCGTCAGACGGAGTCAGATTGAAGCTGAGGTTCGCGGAGCCGAAGCGCCGACACAGGACCGTCTCAATGACGAAATGAGTCACCTGCTCGAAATAGACGAGCCGATGGCTGCCGCGGGCGCTCAGATTTCGGGATTGCATGTTAGGAGCGAAACCGAAGAAGCCTTGAAGCGCGCAACGGAGTTCGTGACCCCTACCACGAAATGATCGTGTGGTTGCAGTACTTTTTTAAGCGTGAAGAGCGAGCTGGCAATCCCGTCCGCTAGTTTCGCTCAATTTTCAAAACGGCGGCTTCGCAAGAAGTCGCCCTTATTTTTTTGGGGGCGAAGCAAATCTGTGGTCTGACGGAGGCGCATGTGCAGCGCAGGCCGCGTTCATGAGGTGGTTGTACAATTTACTTAACGTTGGCTCGAAACGAGGTCGTTGCCCCCGCACGTCGTCGTTTCTACGGTGGCGGTTCCAAACTGGAGCCGCCTCTGTTGTATTTGCGATTGGCCGACTGTAGCAGCTGGCCCTTACAACCTGCCACTTCTTTGATCGGTAAAGCCGATCGCGGTCACACCCTGTTCCGATTGGATGATCGATCTGTTCGTCACCACGTCGTGGTGGTCAACAGAACGATGGAGAATACGATGTACAAGACCGGAATGGTTGCAGTAGCGCTGATGATGGTGGCAGCCGTCCTGTCGGCCCCCGCAAGTGCAGGCCGTTGCATTGGACCCCATGACAGCGCGAAAGACTTCTTCGCAGATCAGATGATGTGCCAGTAAACCGATCGAGCAGGCGGGAGCTGCGGGCTCCCGCTTGGTCCCGGCCAACTGACAATTTCCAAGCGGGCGAATGAGCCCTTATGCCCGCAGTTCGGCGTCGCAACATCGCTCGCTGTCAAAAATGTAACCAACACCACGCACAGTTCGAATTGGGTTTGGCTCCCATCGGTTGTCGATGGCGCGCCGCAGCCGGCCAATGTGCACATCAACTGTGCGATCATCGATTTCGGCACCGCAAGACCAGCTATTGGCGATGATCTGTGCCCGAGTGAGTGCGCGACCCTCGTTTTCCATCAAGAACTCAAGCATGCGATATTCCGTTGGGCCAATTCTCACCTCTCGGCCGCGACGAGTCACTCGACGTGACGTGCGATCAAGTTTGATGCTTGAGCCCTGCAAAATGTTGGGGTCGCGTTGCAGGCCCGCCCGGCGGATGTGTGCCTGAATGCGAGCAACCAATTCTCCGACGGAAAAAGGCTCGGCCACGACATCGTCTGCTCCAGCCTCGAGATACAGTACGCGGTCGGCTGGGTTTGTTGCGGGCGTGAGGACGATAATTGGAAGCTGCCTCGTCGCGGTTTGCCCCCTCAAAATGCTGCAAATCTCCAACCCTGCTTTTCTCGAGACTTGGGCAGATAAAATTAGAAGGTCGGGGCGAATTGCGAGGAGGAGGCTTGAATCCCACGCAGTATGTGAGACGGTGAGGCCCGCTGCTTCGACGGCGTGCGCCAGCTTCATAGTCGAGAGGCTTTTATCAATGATAACGATGTGCGGATGCATGGCGCATCTGACATGAGCTAGCTGTTCAGAGTGCCAAACTCTAATGCGCGAGCGAGATTCGCGCTACGGCGTGCGGCAGGTATGTTGTTGACCAATCCCCGTTCAAATACGGGCTGCAGTCACTCAGTCCCCGAAGACGGGTTTGGTGATCATTGGCGGCAAGACAAGAGGGTGAGCCCCGAACAGGGGGGATGTTCAGGGGCTCACTACTGTCCATTGGGCATGGGGGTATGCCGAGTGGGACGGACAGAGGTTTTGCATAGCAACAAGTTACGTCAATCGCGTGACAATTCCGTCACTGTCAAGGGCAGACGCGTTTGATTTTCCTTGGGTGGGGGCTTTTCTCCCCCGTGGTCGTTAGCAAGATCGCTTCCAGCGGATCTGTCATGTTGAGAGTGGCGGTTCCAGTGCCAGGAGCCGTCATTTTGAATTTTGGAGGGTATCGACATCCATACCGCTCGTCATGCGGTCTGACGCGGCGAGTTTATGAGTTCGCGCGCTGGACAGTACATCAGGGTTTGGTCGTGCGGTGGTGACGGCGGGCCGCTAGCAATGCTGATTGCCAGGAAACAGAAGATTTATCATAGCTAGAGAAACACGAAGCGCGTTCAACGACGCTTCATGATTGTCTGTCACGCAAGCTGGGCGGACTGGCAGGAAGCTTGAGCCAGCTGCGCGGACTTTCAAGGCGGCGGCTTCGCAAGAGGTCGCCGTCGTTAGGTTCAGACGACCCGCGATGGATCCTGTGGATGCCGTCGTCTCGTCCCTTTACGGCCTGGTGAGCAAAAGGCATCGTTCCACTGCGCGAAAGCGCATCCCCTTCTTCCGTCTTCCTGATTGGTCAGCAGACGGCGGCTTCGAAAGAAGTCGCCGTTTGTTGTTTGAGGTTTTAGGCTGAGCGCCCATGCAAGTTGATCTCTCAGGGCGCCATTGCGTGACGTATCTTGAAATTCGTGCGGTCTGGCGCCAGAAGTACACAAGCGGGTTGGGACGTGAATTACCCAGCGGCGCGTCCATTTAGAGCGGCAGCTTCGCGCGGAGCTGCCGTTTTTGATTTTGCGGGGGCTGCCTCGTCTTTGCTGTCCCACAGAGCTGACGGCATAAATGCTCTGCAACTGCCAATCAGATACCCCTGTCGTTGTTGGTCTGCAGGACGGCGGTTTGGCAAGGAGTCGCCGCTTCTGTTTAGCGTATTGCGTCTGCTGCATCTGTCGAGTAGTTGCGCGCTGTCACGAAGTTTTCACGCTAGCAAGGCACTACCACACTCTCGCAGCACGACGTATGTCCGACGCCATGGCGGTATTTTGACCCCTGCGTTCTCAATGATGGGCAAATCAATGATCAATAGTTTTCAAGATTTCCAGAAGGTCGGCAAAGTCGAGATGACCGGCTACATGCAGGCCATGGGCGAGTGGAATAAGAGCTGGCAGGCTATCGCTACCGAGATGTCTGACTATTCGAAGCGGTCGTTCGAAGACGGTGTGGCAACGTTCCAGAAGCTCGCGACCGCCAAGTCTCTGCCCGAGGCCCTCGAAATCCAGACGACGCATGCCAAGAGCGTGTACGAAGACTACATGCACCAGATGAACAAGATCGGCGCCATGTACCAGAACCTCGCTAAGGACGCCTTCAAGCCCCTCGAGCGCACCTTGCAGGGATCGCGGTAAGGGTCTGCACGGCCAAACTCATCGTTTCGCGGAACGGCGGCCACGCAGCGGGTCGCCGTTTTCTTGACTGGGTTGTCCTGAGCAGGAGGCGCTGCGGCGTTAATCAATCGGTAACCAATGCCCGCCATCCTGACTAGATGCTTGCGGGCTGGAGGTCGCGAAACTCCAGTGACGCTACATTGAGACGGCGGTTCCGCGAGGGGCCGCCGTTATTAGTTTTAGCTGCCGTTTGATGATGTTTGAGCTCTGAACCAGTTCAACGACCCGCTTCTGAGCTTCTGCGTCAGCCTCGGTGTAGCATTGCGTCGTGCTGAGCTTTGCAAGACTTACCAAACCACGAGCACGGGCAATTGAGTATTGCTCAGTACCTTCTGTGTCACGCTACCAAGCAAAGCCGCCTTGACTCCGCTTCGACCGTGGGACGCCATCAGCACAAGGTCAGCGCCTTTGGCCTTTGCGGTGGCGATCATTGCTTCATATGGAAGAATATTTTCTACCCAAACGGCTGCTTTGCTCAGGCTCACACCATTAATCAGACCCGAACGTAGTCACGCATCGAGGCGATGGAGTTGGGCCAAAGGCATGCCATTGAATTTACAGCGCTCGCACGCCAAGCCGTCTTGTATACCCGCGCCGCCGATCAGCATCCATTAGAGCTGGTCCGCAGCACGGCGCGGCACTGAGGCTTTTGTCAATCAATTCAACCGCCTCGTCGATAGCGAACTTGCTCTTCAACGTCGTGACCACTTTTTTGCGCAGCACCTCGAGAACTCGCCCAGCACCGCCACAAGGGTCTGGCCTTCAAGGCGGAGCCCTGTGCACTTTCCATAGCTCGAACCGTTTGTACGCCCACCGCAACTTGGCCACTGCAAACGACCGCTGCCACCGAAGCACAAAAAATCATCTTCGAACATTCCCGCACTCTCATTAAACCGTCATGCAACCTTCACAAAAACTACCTAACATTAGATTTTTTAGCGGGGGTTGCGTTTGTGCGGCTGGATGATGATTTCTTAGAGGCCAATGGCGGAAAGGGCGCCATCTTTCTAAAGGTCGCCCATCCAAAGGCACTCACAAAGCGCGAGCTTGAGAAGCAAACCTCAGCGACGAGTGACATTGATGATGGCCGCGGAAACTTGGACAGGCTGTTTCGCGCGTCCACAGCTCGCTTAACGCAGGGCATTTCACCACACGCCATGGCGGCCGCCTGGTTCGACTGGTTTTCCCATTTTATGCGTTCTCCAGAGCGTCAAGTTGAGCTGGCATCGCTGACTCTTGAAAGCATGCGTCGTCTGGCTGTCTCTATTTGGGGAGGCCCTTTTCCCACAATCAAAGATCGGAGGTTTTCGGATCCGGCTTGGCAACAATTGCCCCACGCTCTCTGTCTGCGGCAGTTCCTGGAATGGGAGGCTTGGTGGCTGACAGCTACGCGCGATATTCGCGGCATGTCGCACCGGAACTCTGAGCGCGTGGCCTTCATGACGCGGCAATTGCTCGATCTTGTATCTCCCTCCAACAATTTATTTTTGAACCCAGTGCTTCAAAGCGAGATTGTGGAGCATGGCGGATTCAATATCGCTCGCGGTGTCACCAATTTGGCTGAGGACCTAACGCGACAGGCCCTCGGCCTGCTGCCAAACGGCACGGAGGCCTACCGCGTCGGTCGCGATCTTGCCGTGACGCCTGGCCGAGTGATCTTCCGGAATGAGCTTATTGAGCTGATCCAGTACACACCTACCACTGAGCGGGTCTACGCCGAACCCGTGCTCTTCGTGCCGGCCTGGATCATGAAATACTACATCCTCGATCTTCGCCCACAGAACTCCCTTGTGCGATTCCTCATCGAAAGAGGTCATACAGTCTTTATGATTTCATGGATCAATCCCAACCAAGAGCACCGCGACCTCTCCTTCGACACCTATCGCGTCGATGGCGTTATGGCAGCGCTCGATGCAGTTGGAAAAGTGCTCCCTAAGTCAAAAACCCACCTCGTTGGCTATTGCCTGGGTGGCACCATGAGTGCCATCGCAGCGGCTACGATGGCACGCAACGGCGACAACCGCCTCAAGAGCCTTACTCTGCTCGCAGCTCAGACAGATTTCAGTGAAGCTGGCGAACTGATGCTCTTCATGGATGAGAGCCAAATTGCCTTTCTCGAGGACCTGATGTGGGCTCAGGGAGTTCTCGACGCACATCAGATGGCGGGCACTTTCAAGTTCCTCCGTGCTCATGACCTAATTTGGTCAAAAGCTGTACGGGAGTATGTCCTGGGCGAGCGCGATACGGTCAATGATCTTGCGGCATGGAACTCTGATCCAACTCGAATGCCCTATCGCATGCATTCTCAGTACCTCAGGAGTCTGTTCCTTGAAAATCGGCTAACGGCGGGGCGCTTTGCTGTTGAAGGACGCGTGGTTGCACTGAAAGATATTGAGGTGCCTATGTTCGTCGTTGGAACCGAGACAGATCACATCGCTCCTTGGCGCTCCGTCTATAAAGTCAATCTTTTTACCGACAACGAAGTCACGTTTGTGCTAACCAACGGTGGCCACAACGCTGGGATCGTCTCCGAACCGGGACATTCCGGACGGCACTACAGGTTTTCCGTCCGCAACCCTGGCGACCCTTATTCGGATCCCGATACCTGGCGCAAGCAGGCCGGAGACCGAGCAGGTTCCTGGTGGCCAGCTTGGGAAGCTTGGCTTCAGGCCAAAGGCAGTAGCTCCCAGAGGAAGCCGCCGACTATGGGGGCACCAGAGCGAGGCCTGCCTTTGCTTGTTGACGCGCCGGGAACTTACGTGCTGCAGCGCTGAGAAAGATCGCCAACAACGCTCTTAGTCGCGGCCATTATCCGCGACGGCGATTTGCGCAACGTCAAGACCAGCGGACGGGCAGATAGCCCAACTGATACTAGTTATTGGTTATAGCGACCGAGGCAAGCGATGGAGATGCCCACAAGTTCCTTGGGCCCTGCAGTTCATTTTGGTGCCCGTCCGAACCACAGTACGACAAACCTCGCCAAGATTGAGATTGAGGGTGTGAATTTCTGGTACGGCGCCAAGCAGGCCCTCAAGGACATCAATCTCAGCATTTATGAGCATGAGGTGACCGCATTCATCGGTCCTTCTGGCTGCGGTAAGACGACACTGTTGCGGTGCCTCAACCGAAGCAACGACATCATACCCGGCGCACGACTCG
>Ga0209254_10003228_pt1 | contig 14893 bp, 20 predicted proteins | sample FrelakmetDIP11DI_FD_187148 | JGI IMG/M metagenome (GOLD analysis project Ga0209254, IMG submission 187148) | Freshwater lake sediment microbial communities from the University of Notre Dame, USA, for methane emissions studies - DIP11 DI (SPAdes)... | ecosystem: Environmental > Aquatic >...
ACAAGCACGAGCAGAACTGCCAGTAGAACCCGAACGTAGCGCCTCGCGATCACGGGAACCTCTCTCCGTAGCCCTACCCCATGGTAGCCGTGCGGGTACGCGGGTTCAAGAATGGGCACCCAGCCGGCGTGGGCTGCGCGAGATCGGGCGCGGAGAGGCGCATGCGTTGCCGGGCCAAGCGGCGCCGATCGGCGAAGCCAGGGAGGCGCCTCTACTCGTTGTGGTCTTTGACCGCGAAGCCCTGGCGTTTGAGGTGCTCATCGCGCCGCGCCTGGCCGAGGTCGTCGTGGACCATCTCGGCGACGAGCTCGTGGAAGCCGACGATCGGCGACCAGCCCAGGCGCTCGCGCGCCTTGCTTGGGTCGCCGATAAGGCTCTCGACCTCGGTGGGCCGGTAGTACCGGGGGTCGATGCGCAGCACGACCGCCCCCGGCTGCACCGGCCCTTCGCCGTCCGCCGGCGCAGGGTCGTCGCCGCGCCCGCCGCGCGCGGCGGCGAGCCGACGCAGGTCGACGGTGTCGACGATGCCGGTCTCCTCCGCCGCGCTGCCCTCCCAGCGCAGCGTCACACCGATCTCCGCGAACGCCAGCTCGACGAACTCGCGCACGCTGTGCTGCTCGCCGGTGGCGATCACGTAGTCATCGGGCTCGTCCTGCCGCATCATCAGGTACATGGCCCTCACGTAGTCGCGAGCATGGCCCCAGTCGCGCTGCGAATCGAGGTTGCCGAGCCAGAGCCCGCGCTCGAGGCCGAGGGCGATGCGCGCCACGGCGCGCGTGATCTTGCGCGTCACGAACGTCTCGCCGCGGATCGGGCTCTCGTGGTTGAAGAGGATGCCGTTGCTGGCGTGCATACCGTAGGCCTCGCGGTAGTTCACGGTGATCCAGTAGCCGTACACCTTAGCCGCGCCGTAGGGGCTGCGCGGATAGAACGGCGTGGTCTCGCGCTGCGGAACCTCCTGCACCTTGCCGAACATCTCGCTGGTGGAAGCCTGGTAGAAGCGCACCGTGTCGCCGAGACCGAGGATGCGCATGGCCTCGAGCAGGCGCAACGTGCCGAGGGCGTCTGAGTTGGCGGTGTATTCGGGGGTCTCGAAGGAGACCTGAACGTGGCTCTGCGCGGCCAGGTTGTACAGCTCGTCGGGCTGGGTCTCCTGCACGATGCGGATGAGGTTGGTGGCGTCGGTGAGATCGCCGTAGTGCATGTGGAAACGGGCGCCGGGCAGATGCGGGTCCTGGTAGAGGTGGTCGACGCGCTCGGTGTTGAACGAGCTGGCGCGTCGCTTGATGCCGTGGACGGTGTAGCCCTGGTCGAGCAGGAGCTCGGCCAGGTAGGCGCCGTCCTGCCCGGTGATGCCCGTGATCAGCGCCGTCTTGCCCATGTGCCCCCCGTTCGCAGCGCCCACCGCAGGCTCAGGCGCGGTTCTCCAGATACCACTCGTAGGCGCAAGCGATGCCGTCCTCGAGGCCGACGGTCGGCGCCCAGCCGAGGCCGCGCAAGCGGCTCACGTCCAGGAGCTTGCGCGGCGTGCCGTCCGGTCTTGATGAGTCCCACTCGACCGGCCCATCGTAGCCCACGATGCGCTGCACGAGGGCGGCGAGCTCGCGGATCGTGAGGTCCTCGCCGCAGCCCACGTTGAGCATGCCGTCGGGGACGTCGGCGGCGTGCACGTGCTCGAGGCAGAAGACGACCGCGTGGCCGACGTCGTCGACGTACAGGAACTCGCGGCGCGGCGCGCCGCTGCCCCAGAGCCGCACAGGCCGCGCCGGCTCGCGCCCGCCGGTCTTCCCCTCGTGGAACCGGCGGATGAGCGCCGGCAGCACGTGGCTGGTCTGCAGATCGTAGTTGTCGCCGGGGCCGTACAGGTTGGTGGGCATCAGCGACAGGTAGTCGGTGCCGTGCTCGCGATTCAGGCTGCGACACAGCTCGATGCCGGCGATCTTGGCGATGGCATACGGGCGATTGGTCTCTTCGAGCGGCCCCGTGAGCAGGTACTCTTCGCGGAGCGGCTGCGGAGCCTCGCGGGGATAGATGCAGGAGCTGCCGAGGAAGATGAGCTTGCACACGCCCGACGCATAGGCTTCGCCGATGATGTTGGTCTCGATCTGCAGGTTCTGGTAGATGAACTCCCAGGGCTGCTCCCAATTGGCGAGGATGCCGCCCACCTTGGCCGCGGCGACGATGACCACCTCGGGCTTTTCGGCGGCGAGAAAGCGCCGCGTGGCGTGCTGGTCGGTGAGGTCGAGCTCGCTGACGTCGCGCACGACGAGGTTCTCGTAGCCGGCCTCGTGCAAAGCGCGCAGGATCGCGCTGCCGACGAGGCCGGTGTGCCCGGCGAGGTAGATGCGCAGTCGCTTGTCGGCTCTCTCGGCCATCACGTCAGAGTTCGCCGTCCACCAGCTCCGGGTGCCGGCGCAACCAGGCCAGTATGGCGTCACGCACCTGCAGGATGTCGGCGCGGCGATACGCGCAGATCGCGAACAGCTCAGCCGTGCTCACTTCGTCGTAGAAGTGAGTCAGGCGATTCCGATAGCCGGCCATGTCGACCAGGATGTCGCCGGACGCCTCGTCCAGGACCCCGGCCCGTCGGAGCGCCAGCGCGATCTGCTTGTATTCGAGCGTCCGCTCGCCGAGCCCTTTCGCCAGAACGTGGCGCCCCAGATCCAGCAGTGCCTCCAGGGCGCGGCGCAGGTACGACTCCGCGGCGGCCGCATCGCGAGGATCACTTTGGAAGGTCTCCAGGCTCGTCAGCGGCAGAGTGGCGAGACCGCGAAGCATGTCGTCGACGAGGTTCGACTTCTGCATGACGATCGTCACGCGGACCTGCGCTGGGCTCACGACCCGCTCCCGACCGTCTCGCGCCATTGCTCATGAAGCAACGGCGCCAGGTCAGCCGCTCGGCGCAGATAGTAGAGCTGTGCCTCGGCTTCTGCGTCGAGGTCGATGGCCAGCAGGAGCTCACCGCGCACTACGTCGGCGGCCAGGAACGCATTGGCCTCCGGCAAGATGACGAGGTCGACGCGGCGAGCGCCCAGCAGAGTCTCAAGCCGCTGCGTGATGCGGACTCTGTCCCTGGCATCGAGTCCACACCCCCGCAGCAGGTCGACGCCGACGTCCACGTCGGAGTCAGGATGCGCCGCGACGACCGGACTGCCGGACACGCGCGCCGCGACCTCCTCCGCCCGGCTGCCGAAGACGTAGATCGCCAGCAGCTTGTACTCGGCGGCCAACGTTTCGAGCCCAAGGTGGAGGTTCTCGTCCATGCGGCCATTATGACACGCGCGTCAGCCCTGCGGCGCGGCCCCCACGGCGTGCCGGCCGCGCTTCTTGCTTGCACCTCCGGCGTTGTCGTAGTACCGATAGGAAGCGTAGTACCCGCCGCTCTTGGCGCCGTCGATGCGCAGCACGATGCCGAGGATGCGGCACGGCAGGCGCACGAGCTGGTCGGCGGCCTGCTGCAGCATGGGCCGCTTGGCGACGTGCATGTCGACGAGGAACACAAGACCGTCGACCATCGACGCCAGCGCCGGCGTGTCACCCACGGCCAGCATGGCCGGGGAATCGACGATCACCACGTCGGCCTCCTCGGCCAGCGTCTCGATGAGCGCCGCGAAGCGCTTCGACGAGACGATCTCGCCGGGGTTGGGCGGCAGCGGCCCGCTGGTGAGGACGTAGACCCGCGACAGCGACTCACTGCCCCGCGCCCACGTCTTGAAGTCGACGTCGTTGGCGCCGGTCACCGGATCCAGGTAGACCTTCTGCAGAGACTCGTCGAGGCTCGTCTGGCCGGTGACCACGGTACTGACTCCCATGCGGTTGTCGAGGCCGAAATAGGCCTGCTGGCGCGGGCGCCGCAAGTCAGCGTCCACGATGAAGACCTTCTTGCCGCCCATGGCCAGGGTGACAGCGAGGTTGGCCACGCACACGCTCTTGCCCTCGCCCTGCACGGAGCTGGTCACGAGCAGCGACCTGACGTCTTCGTCGACGCGCATGAACTCGAGGTTGGTGCGCAGCAGGCGGAAGGCCTCGGCAGGGTGCCCGTCAGGGTGCGAGAGCGCCACCACCGCGCTCTCGCCGAGCAGCCTCTTGGAGATGCGCGGGATGCGCCCGAGGATGGGCAGGCGCAGGATCCGCGCCGCCTCGTCGGCGTGGCGCAGGCGGGTGTCGAACTGCTCCAGCAGAAACGCCAGGCCGATGGCCGCGAAGAGGCCGACGCCGAAGCCGAGAATGGCGCTGCGCAGCGGCTTCGGCGACACCGGGGTCTCGGGCACCGTGGCCGGCACCAGCATGCGGAAGTTGCCCGTGGCGGTGGCCTCGAGCAGCTTGAGGTCCTGCAGGCGCTGCGCCAGCACGAGGTACTCGGTACTCTGCTTGGCGGCGCCCTCGAAGCCGGCGAGCTCCTCCCTGAGCGCATCGATGCCGGTGGTGATCTGCAACTGCGTGCGCTCCTTGCGCCAGGAGATGTAGGCGCCGGCGTAGGCATTGGCCGCAGCCGCGGCTCGCTCCGGGTAGGGGCTGGTCGCCGTGATGCGCACGACATTGCCGGACGTCGCGGTGGAGCCGGCGGCGGCGTCTTGCACGGGGGCGGCGCTGACCTCGATGCCCGTCACGGCGACGCCCTTCTCTTTGAGCACAGCCTTGGCACGGCTCTCCATGTCGGGGCTCGCCAGTACGCTGCCCACGCTGCGCAACTCGAGAGCGCGCTCGTTGGGGTCGGTGTAGCCCTGCCCGGTGAGCGGGTTGCTGATATCGAGGGGCTTCTCGTAGATGAGGTCGGCGGAGGCCTCGTACAGCTTGGTCTGACGGTACGAGAAGTAGAAGGCGGAGGCAGTGGCCACGACGACGACGAGCAGGATGATCCACTTGCGGCGCCAGAGCACGCTGAGGTAGTCGCGAAGGGTGAGGCCCTCTTCCTCAGGCTCTGGCACAAAGGAGGGCTGTTGATCGGCCGCACGGGCCGGCACTCCGGCGCCGCTGTTGTAGCCCCCGCCGTTCAGCTCATCTCTGCGCATCTCACCTCACGAGAAGTTGTGGCGCGGTCGAACGCCGGCCGAAGACAGCGCGAGCGCCGGCGTCAAGCTTATCAGCTGAGACAGACGCGGAGGAATCGCCGCGCTCTATGGCGCGCGGCGTTCAGCGGCACAGGGTAGTGCGCTCGCAGGGCCAAGACGCTCGGCCTCGAGCGCCAACGCGGCATCGAGTGACACGACGACGGCTTGGGCCGGCGCTGGACGGTACGCCTCGCCCACCGGGGAGGACGCGAGGAGCTCGAGCCAGCCACACGAGTCGACCAGGATCACAGCCGATCCCCGTGGTCGCGCGGGTCGCTGGTGTCTAGACCCGAAGCATCCCGAACGCTTCGCTCAGCGGTCTCACGGGCACCGCTACCACTTGTCCATCGAGCTCCCAGACCTGAAAGAGCTGGCCCGGCTTGAGATCGAGGCCCACCCGTACTTCTTCCGGCATGACGATCTGGTACTTGCTCGAGAGCTTGACCTGGGTCATGACGGTCCTCGCAGGGTCGGTATCGTCAACTACTGCGTTCAACGGTACCACTATCGACTACCACCTTTAGCGCTCATGAATAGAGCGACACAAAGACCAGATAAACGGCCCCGCTGGGTGGGTGCGCGCCGTGTGGCCGGAGGGGGCACTCAAATCGCGTATGTTTTGTACACGAGTGCTGTTTCGTATGCGAATTGAGGTGGCCAGAATGACACCAGCCCGCATTCTGCGCCGGAACGCCCCCGGAATCTGCGCGAACGCGTGGATGGGGCCCCCTTGGGCGACGCGAACAGGCGAGCAGCATGCAGGCCTCGCGGTCACTCAGCGTCGCGTCGCCGCCACCGACGAAAGCGGCAGGAACATGGCCACGGGCTGCGGCCGGATCGGCGAGTGCCCGCTGGCAAGGTCGAGCTCGCTGAAGCCCAGATCTGCGTAGAAACCAGCACGGGTAGGCAAGGCGTCGACCACGACGCCGATGCAGCCGGCCGCGGCCTGTACCACGAGTGGGGCGCCCGGCGGGCGCCCCTGCAAGGCGCGCCCGCGGCGGCGGCGCGGGGTAGTGCGAAAGGGGAAGACAAGGATTCCCTGACTTTCACGTCGCGCAAGGCCGTCGGCAGGCTCGCTCGCTGAAGGGGAAGACAAGGAGTCGTTATCTTCCCCCGCAGCACTACCCCGCCGCAGCGGGTCCCACGGCTCCCACGGGTGCGGCGGGTGCGCAGCACCTCGGCGGCCTCATGCGCCACGTTGTTTGTGGCGCGACGGCGCCGACTCGAGCAGCCGCTGCGCCTCAGCAGCCGTGAGCACCTCGCAGGTGCCGGACATGGCGGCCGCCAGGGCGCGGTCTCCGGTGATCAGCACGCAGGCAGGAAGGGCGAGCGCGAGTCGCGCGATGTGTACGTCGCCCGGCTCCGCCCCGTGGGGCACGGTGATGGGCGTAGGATCCTCCGTGCTCGTCGCTGGCGCGCACCCGATGTCCACCTCGACTGCCTCGAGACCATGCAGTGCCATGATCGCGGGTCTCAGCAGCACGCCTCGGTACTCAGCAGGCAATTCGACGGAGAGCGCGAAGCCGAGCTCGGCGGCCAGCATCGCCTTCAGGATCCGCTGCGGCGGGGCGCCGTCGGCACGACTCAGGAGGCCGCCGACCATGACGTTGGTGTCGACGACGCAGAGGGGCTTCAACCGGTGCGTCCGGAAGTGTCGGCGTCGGCCTTTGCCTGCCGCTCGGCGCGCGCCTGGCTCTTCACGCCACACGCCTCGGGACTCTCGTCGATGATCGCGGTGATGGTAGCACCGCGCCGCGCGGCCGCCTCCTTGACGGCCCTGTGACGCTCTTCGCTGAGCGTGATACTGAGACGAGGCATCGCTTCCTCCAGACCGGAATCGGGGACCAGTGTGCATGTGCACCAATACACCAGAGCACCAACCAAGCACTTGGTCAAGATCGCGTGCAGTAAACGAGGGTGACGTTGGCGAGCGCGGCCCGGTGAAAATGAGGCCGCCGCGCCCGGGATACAGGTGGACGTCCGCGCCCTCCGCGCGGCGAAGACCGCGGCTCGCCTGCTACGCGCTCTCGCCCGGCGTGCACCAGCGAACATCGCGGAATCTGGCGAAATCGCGGTCGTAGGTGACCACCGTGGCGCCGGCCTCGATGGCCAGGGCCGCGATCACCGCGTCGCTCACCAGGTCGCCACGCGCATCGGCGGCGCGGCAAAGACCCTCCAGAAGGCTCAGGTGCTGGCGGCCGGGGTTGACCCAGATGGTGTCCGGGTGGGCGGCGAGATGTGTGATGAAAGCGAAGACCTCGTCGTGCGTGCTCGGCGGAGCAAACACCCTGTGGCTGGTGCCGACTCTGATGAGGCCCGACACGACGGGCAGGCACAGAGCCACAGCCTCTTCCCCACCGAGAGCCGCGACGAGCCAGGCACGCGCCTGCTCATGCCGCGGCGCCGCTGCGCGGTGCGCGGCCACCAGCACATTGACGTCGGGCAGCAACATCTCAGCGGAGCTTATCGAGCGGCAGACCGTCGTCCAGCAGCCGCTGCACCGCTGCATTGCTGAAGAGGTCCACGCCCGGCAAGACTGTGCCGCCGAGGACGACCGGCAAATCGGCGCCCGACGTGGCCCCGAGCGCGCGGCGCCGTGCGAGCTGCTCCCGCAGGGCGTCCTCGATGACCCCGCTGAGCGTGCGATGCGTGTCGGCAGCAACGCGTTTGAACTCAGTGAGCACATCGGCGTCGATGGTGAGTGTGGTACGCATGAGTAGCTCCATGTGTCGAAGCATAGGGCGGCTGCATCGTAGCATCAATGCACCTCAAGGGTGACGTTGGCCACGCCCCATCGAACGCCGGCCAGTCTGCGGCGGCAGCGCCTTTCCATCCTTGCTGTGGTGAGTGCTCACTTCATCGACGATCCGGCACAGCTCCGCCAAGACTCCCGGCTCGTCGTCTACGTGGCACCCTCCAGCGACCTGGCGTGAGCTGGCAGGGATACTTCTCGACGGTCTGGGATGCCTACCTGAGCTATGCGAAGCTGGTGGTGACGAACAGCATCGACAGCGACGAGGAGGTATGCGTCATCGCGGACTACTTTGGCAAGCCCAAGAAGTCGCCCAACTACTTCGAGTCCGAGGTCGCCGGGTGCGTGGGCAAGAACGGCCCTAACCCCGGACGCGTGTTCAACGCTTGCATGCTTGATTCGGGCTCGTCGCTATCACTACAGGTCGTCGACCTGATCCTTGGCGGCGTGCGCCACTCGTTTCTGGCGAACCGCGAGCCCGGGGCGCCCCGGGATGCGAACAAGGATGCGATCAGCTTGAGGATCAGGCAGCACGTTGGCCCACAGATCTTGGCGGCCAGTTTCACGGGCCAGAAGCCGCGGTACTTCGGCGTACGGGAACTCACGCCGTAGGCAGCACAGAACGCGGAAACGCGAGCTCATCGGCCCAGCCGACGCCCGCGCTTCCACCCCCATTATACCCAGACAGGTAGGAGAGACAAGGTCAACGAAGGGTTCACTTCGTTGCACGGCCGTGCCTCATGCCCGTGGCGATTGCCCCGTCGACGCCTTTCTCGGCGGTTCCGGCCATCGTCGCAGAGCAGTGCGGGCAAACGGGTATCGGCCACGACTCCCCAGATGCGATTTAGGGAGCCGTGAAGCCGCCGACGGAGAGACCTACACGCAGGCCCTCGCTAATGCGGAGGTCGTGATCCGCGAGTGGATCGAGACCGCACGGGAGCTGGGTCGACCGATCCCTGAACCCAAAGGGCGCCTGCTGTATGCGTGAGTGATCACGCAGGATTCATCTTTGCCGACTTGCGATCTGCACGAGCTCGTCGCGCTTGAGGCCCACGAGGCGCTGCGCGGCGTGGCCGTCCCACGCTGATGGATGCCGGCCGCCGGGGTCTGCGCGTTCATCTGCGGCGAGATCATGCCGGCGTCGACGAAGGGACTGAGAGTGACGACCAGGAGCATCGCCTTCATGGACGAAAGTGGAGTGCTCGGAGGCGCAGCCCAGCGCTTCTTCACTCTCGGCATGATGAAGACCGCTGCCTGCGGACCATTCGGCGACGCGGCTCACCGCGTTCTGGATCGCGGGATCTCGATGGTTCCCGGCGGTGCCCCCGGTTTCGAGTTCAAGTTCAACTCGGTCACGAGCAGCAGTGTGCCCTTTCACCTGGAGGTCATCGACGTATTCTTCGCGCAACCCTCCTCCTACTTCTACGCCTTCGTACTCGACAAGCAGCGACCTGGCGCGAACTGGCAGGGATACTTCGCGACGGTCTGGGATGCCTACCTGAGCTATGCGCAGCTGGTGGTGACGAGGTCGCTCTGCGGCAGCCCACGACACGCGTGCCTTGGCCGGTTCTCCTGAAAACGCATCACGTCTCTGTGCAGAAGACGGGTGAGGCGGAAGCGGATCGTCGCATCGACCTGATCAAACAGCTCGAGGTCGAGATCCTGTGAGGCATGGTCGAGTCGAGCGTGCCGAGTAGCCAGCCGGGGTCTTGACGTACGCTGACCCGTTCAGGCCAGGCGTCAGGTGAAAGCGGCGTGCGACACAATCTTCCAGTGTGGCCGAAGTGGCTGCCGTTCGACGCGCTGTGGAAGAGCCCCACCACCATGCTCGCACACGATCACGTCACCCGCGACGACGTAGCAGCTGAGCATCGTGGGATGTCATTCAATGACTCTGTCGTAGTCGGCGTGGCTGCCTATCCAGAACCACAACAGGCCTTCAGGTATGTCAACGGCCAGTGCCCGATAGTGCATCCCAATACGCACTGATCTGTGTCTGCCAATCCTCTTGAAGTGAAGGGACGGGTGAGACGGATTCTCATTCAGAAGGGCATACTGCGCATCGGCGAGCTCTCGAACGTGTTGTGGCAATCTGTGGTAGCGGTCCCAGAAGGCCTGTGAGGCAAAGTGGTTCAAATGCGTCTTGTCTTTCCCGCCCCATGATCGTCGATGGCGCTTTGCGCCAACCTGTCCAGCTTGCCGGCCTCGCTATCGATCTCGATCTGACGATCCCATTCGGCGGCATCGAATTCGATGAACCACGACCGAAAAGCGGCCAGTTCATCTGGGCTAAGCTGCTCGACGGTCTGCTCCAGCTTCTCAACCTGTGTCATGGTCACCCTCCTTCGTGGCGCGCCCGGATCATGGTGTTCAAGCGCCGCCCGTTCCATGCAGCGTGGTCTTGGTTGAGCGTCGCGGTGCACACGCCACTGCAGGGTAGCCGGGCACGACAGGTGAAGCAAGCTGCGGAAAGTTGACGTTGTGATGCAGGGAGAGGAACGCCCAGCCGAGCCGCCGCTCGCCGCCATGTCACCTAGCCACGGCCCGGCGGTAGGGCTTTTCGTGCCGGGCCGCGATACGGTCCCAGTTGTAGCGGCCTCTCACCCTCATCGGCTCCGCTGACGGAATACGTTCGTGCGCAGGGCACTCAAATCGCGTACGTGTCGTACATAAGCGCAGATTCGTAGGTGAATTGAGGGGGTGACGAGAGCCACGCCGGCCCCGCGCCTCCGCCGCCCGCCCCAGCCCGGCCAGTCAACCCGACGCGGAAGTCGCCGTGGCCGGGACTCGTCGGCTACGCGACGTTCTGCATCTTGTTCGCGAAGTCTTGCCCTGAAGCCGGCGGCAGCAGCGCCTTGCCATCCTTGATGTAGAGAGCGATCACCTCATCCACGATCTTCACGTATCTCGTGCTGTCGTTCATTTCGTCGCTTCCTCGATCACGAGCTCCAGACGCACGCTCGCCAGGTGGAGAGCTCCCGGAAGGTTGACGCTCTTCTCAGACCTGCCGGCCGCTCAGCGTGAGCCGGGCATCGAGTGCGCGTGCGAGGACAGCCAGCGTGCGCGCCGTGGGGTTCGCTACGCCTTGCTCGATGCGGCTGACGACGCTTTGGTGCAGACCTGATGCGGCAGCGACCTGCTGCTGCGTGAGGTGCAGCTCACGGCGGCGGTCGATGATCTGCACGACGAGGTCGAACCGGTCGCGGAGCTCGTCGAGGTGGGCCCGCCCAGCCGGGCCTTCCGCCTCGGCTTCAGACTCAATTTGGCTGAGCAGGTCTTCCCAGTCCGCCATGTTTGACCTCCGATTCTACGGTCGCAGTATGACATAAACATCATAGTCGTTCCAGTCAGAGAGAATCGCGGTAAGCGTCTGTGCGCGCCAGGACGCGAAGGCGGAACTCGAACAGCCCGTCTTCGAGCTGACGCCCGAACTCGGTGTCACAGACGCCGACCCAGCGAAGGACCGACTTGTCGCCGTGTGGAGTCTCTTGGAACACGATCGCGAAGGAACGGGGGTCGCACATGGGGCAAGACCACGAACAACGCGAGGGCCTTTCTGGATGACAACGAGCGGCCGGCAGTGACGTTGACGCGCCCAGCCCTCCAAATACCCGTAGCCGACTACTACGGTGCGGCAGGTGCTGGGCAATCAGTGCAAATAGTCGTCGGTGAACGTGTCGCACCCTTCGTGCGCTGCCCAAATCTCATCGAATCCCGTCAGCTCTCGACCTGCCAGTTCCCGGGCGAAGCCCCCGGTCGCCCGGCTTTCCCGTGCGCCGCCCGGCCGACGGCATGCCCGGCCTCCCGGCCGACGGGGTGCCCGACCGCCGGGTCGACGGGAGGGATGGCCGGCTTCTCAGGCGTCGGCCCCCGGCCTCCGGCTGCTCTGGCGCCGGCAGCGGCGATGCGGCGGGCAGCCTGCCGAGTGTCGGCGCACGCGGCTGCCGAACTCCCTCCCTGCTCAGATGGTGATGACCGACTGGATGACGGCGCCATCGCCACAGGGTCGCCGACTACGCGATGTTGAGCATCGTGTTCGCGCGATCCCACCCCGAAGTCGGCGGCGGCAGCTCCTAGCGTTACTTCAACTCCACGATCCTCACGTAGCTTGCGCGGCCGCCCGCGAAGAAGTCGCCGAGCACACGGACGACGTGGCCGAATGTCCACCTCCGGCCTCAAGCATCGTCTCCCACCACCGCCCTTCGTCCACCTGGCGGAGACTCACGACGCCCGTCAAGATGCGCGTCATCACGCTGGATATCCGATGGTCTTCATGAGCGCGGCTCACGGCTGAGCGTTGAGCCGTCAGGCGCATCACCGCGCGTGTTGTTCGGCACTGCCACGAGGAGTACCCTACGTTCACGATGACCGTGACTCTCAGAGCCCACTACGACGGCGAGCACATCGTGCTCGACGAACCGTTCGATATTCCGGCCAATGCTCCCTTGGCGGTCACTGTGCTCGCACCCGATTCGTCCGAGCATGGTCGCGAACGGGAACGGGCGAGCTGGGCAGCCCTGAGCGCCCGGAGCCTTGCGCGAGCCTATGGCGACGACGAGCCGGAGTACACCGTCGCCGACCTCAGATCGTGACTGAGGGCGACGTCGTGCTCACGCCTCTTCCGCAGGCGGACGGAGAGGCCAAGCCACGCCCGGCGATCTTGCTTTGCCAAGTGCCTCCGTTTGGCGACTGGCTCGTCTGCGGTGTCAGCACGCAAGTTCATCATGAGGTCGTCGGCTTCGACGACATTATTGAGCCGTCGCATACGGACTTCGCCGGCAGCGGACTCAAGGCGCCTTCTCTCATCCGTCTGGGCTTTCTTGCCGTACTGCCGTCGACGGCTCTGCTGGGGGTGATTGGCTCGATCTCTGCCGAACGTCACGGGCGTCTGTTGCAGCGCCTCGGAGCGTTTCTCCAATCCCCAAGAAGCGCCTGACACACCCACCCTGCCCCCCACCCCAGCCCGAAGTGCGCCCGTACGCTCGCCGGCAGGCACCGGTCGAGGGCAATCCGCGGCGCCCCACGCCTTCGCTGGATGGATGCGGCATGGGTACGTGCGCGGGGCACTCAATTCGCGTATGTTTCGTACGAAACTATCGTTTCGTATGCGAATTGAGGGGCCTTGGGACTGGTCACCTTCTCCCGACTTCCCACCAGGTCGGCACGCTTCCCGCTGCCCATCGTTTGCGATCAGACTACCTCACCCGGGTTATGGACCATGTCATTTAGGCCAGTGACGGTCCCGACGTACGCTTGCTTGAACACGCGTCGAGACACCAGCCGGCCGCACGCCGTCGCCGGGGCTCGCCGGGACTCGTCGGCTACGCGACGTCCTGCATCTTGTTCGCGAAGTCCCGCCCCGAAGTCGGCGGCGGCAGCGCCCTGCCATCCTTGCTGTAGAGAGCGATCACCTCATCCACGATCCGGCGCAGCTCCGCAAAGACTTCCAGCTCGTCGTCTCCGTGACACCCCCCATACAACAGGCCCGGGGAGCTGCCCACGTAGCACTGGTCCGCGTCGGACCACTCCACGATCTTCACGTATCTGGTGCTGTCGTTCATTTCGTCGCTTCCTCGATCGCGAGCTCCACTGCCCGCAGTTGGTAGTGCCTGGCGTCGTCACCCGGCTGTCCGGATATGGTCACAGGTCTGGTGACTTTGGGGTGGATGAAGTTCCGATGGCTGCCCTTGCCTCCGCGGTCGACGAAGCCTGCCTGTTCAAGCCTGCTGATGAGCTAAGTCTTGGTGGCATCGACTCGTCCATTCACTATACCCATTGGCGGTCCCGGATGCGCCAACGCCGATGCGCGGCGCCACGGGCGGGGCGCAAGACGGTGCGAGGCCATGACCACGAGGGTCACACATAGACCAAGACTACGAACAACACGAGAGCCTGTCTGGATGACAACGAGCGGCCGACGGTGACGTTGACGCGCGCTCGAGGTAGACGTTGGTCGATGCGCTCCGCGCTGCTCACGTCGCCGGCGACGCGGCGGCGTTTGGGCGGATGCCGCCGCCCCCAACCCTACCGCGTGATCGTCAAACGCCCCGTGCTCTTGGCGCTGCCCAGCTTCGCACCTGCCCACCAATGCTCGACGACGATGCGGTAACCCTTGCCGGGAGGCGCGTTCACTTTCCAGCGCGCCGAGTATGACGTGGCCCCGGCGACGGCCTTGACCGGCGTGGACACGCCCGTGACCCGGTAGAGAGTGCCCTTGGCGCTCAGCGCCCACACCCGAAAGACGCCGGCGGCGACCGGCTCGGAGAGGCGCCAGCGGACCGTCTGGCTGGTCCCCCTGCGCCAGCTCACGGCGCCGCTCGGCTTCGTCACGCTGAGGCGCACCGGCGCAGTGACTGCGACCCTGCCGGCGCTGCGCGCCTCGCTTTGCACTTCGCCGGCATCCGATTCGTAGCGCACGAGGATCTGGTAGGTGACCATCGCCGGCAGAGCGACGGTGTAGCTCCACTCGTAGTCAGTGCTGCCGGCGAGCGCCGCCACGGGCGCTCCCGGCGCGGTGAGCTGCGTGAGCTCGCCGGAGGGTGAGGAGGCCCACACCGTGAAGCGTCCGCCCTCGGCGGGCGCGCTGAGAGTCCAGCGAATCGCTTGGACGCTGCCGCGACGCCATAGCTCCCCGCCGCTGGGCGAGGTGATCGTCACCGTCGGTCCGGTGTCCACCGCGAAGGTGGCGCTGATCGTGTGGTCGGCCTGAACGTTGGTGAACTGGTAGGCGGTGCGGGCACCGACGCTTTGGCCGTCGACGAGCACGTCGGCGACGTGGTAGCCGGGGTCGGGGATGATCGTGAAGAGCAGACTGCCGCCGGCGGCGACGATCTCCGACGTCGGTGGGCCGATCCAACCGTGGGCGCCAGCCGAGGGGGTGATGGTGAACGGGCCTTCGCCGTCAGCCGCGAATGTGGCGCTGATCGTATGGTCGGCCTGCACGTTCGTGAACTCGTAGGAGGTGAGAACCCCGACGCTGTTGTTGTCGACGCGCACCTCGGCGATGTGGTAGCCGATCTCGGCCCTGATCCTGAACAGTTTGCTGCCACCGGCGGACACGGTCTGCTCCTCGAGCGGATCGACCACGCCG
>Ga0209254_10003229_pt1 | contig 14890 bp, 13 predicted proteins | sample FrelakmetDIP11DI_FD_187148 | JGI IMG/M metagenome (GOLD analysis project Ga0209254, IMG submission 187148) | Freshwater lake sediment microbial communities from the University of Notre Dame, USA, for methane emissions studies - DIP11 DI (SPAdes)... | ecosystem: Environmental > Aquatic >...
GTCGAGCTGGTCGCTGGTGACGTGCGCGGGCTCGCCGTCCACGTCGCGGCTCGCGTGATGGCGCAGGCCGGGCCCGCCCTGACGACGATAACCTCCCCGGCCACGATGCCGCCCCTTGGATCCTTCGATCTTGGCCCGCCTGGCGCACCGATCGAGGGATCCGGCAGGCGTCTCAGTGGTACTGCTCTGTGGTGTAGTGACCCGGCTCGTTGCGGCGGTGCCGACGCATACCGCGGGCCTCCAGGAAGGCGCGAACCTCCTTGATCATCTCTGCCTGCCCGCACAGCATCAGGTGACTGTGCTCGGCCTCGATGGGAACCCCGGCACGTCCCTCGACCTCACCCGCAGCCAGCAGGGGCGGGATGCGCCCGTGCAGCATCCCCTCCCGGCGTTCGCGGCTAAGGACCGGGACGAAGCTGAAGCGCTCGCCGTGAGCGTCGCGCAAGGCCCCGAGCGTGTCCCCATAGGTCAGCTCATCGGAGCTGCGCACGCCGTGGACCAGAAGGACTCTTTCGAAGCGCTCCCAGGGGTCGGCGGTTCGCAGAATGGACAGATAGACGCCGAGGGCCGTGCCTGTCGCGATCAGCCACAGATCGCGCGCCGCGGGCATGGCGTCCAGGGTGAAGACGCCGCTCGCCGTGGACGCGATCCACACCTCGTCGCCAGGGTTCAGGTCCGAGAGCCGGGGGGTCAGGGGCCCCTCGGGGACCGCGTTGAAATAGATCTCCAGCGGCCGCTCCTGAGGCGCGTTCACCAGGGAGTACGGGCGGCCAACCCGCTCTTCGCCGATGTCCAGGGCAACCTGGGTGAATTGCCCGGCCTTGAAGTCCGCCACCGGAGCGTCGAACTGCATACTGAAGAGGCGGTGGTTCCACTGCCGTTTGGCGACGACGCGCCCCTTAACCCAGTCTTTCACGGGCGGGATCTCCTGCTTGTGGTGTCTTGAAGGGTGAATTTGACTTCCGGAAGATCGGTCCCGCCTCCGGACATTTCAAAGGCAGCCCTTCCACGGCGACCGAAAACCTTGTCAACCTCCGCAACGCCCGCACCTGAAACCAGACCAGAACACCTGGACAAAACCGGAGATTGCCCGATGAACGCCCTGACCACCCTGTTCGCACTCGGTTCACTGTTGGCCACCGGACAGGCCGCGGCGACTCAAGCCTGCCCCCCTGCGCTGGACTTCGACATGCGCCGCCTCGCCTCCGACGAGCACGTCAACCTCTGCCAGGCTTACCAGGGCCAGGTGATCCTGATCGTCAATACCGCGAGCAAATGCGGCTTCACGGACCAGTACGAGGGACTCGAGGCCCTCTACCGCAAGTACAAAGACCGGGGCTTCGTCGTCCTCGGCTTCCCATCCAACGACTTCATGGGCCAGGAGCCGGGCACCGAGGCACAGATCAAGGACTTCTGCCGACTGACCTACTCGGTGGAATTCCCAATGTTCGAGAAGACCCAGGTCGCCAAGGGCCGGGCGAGCCCCTTGTTCCAGCGCCTGGCCGAGCTCGGCGGCGGGTACCCGAAGTGGAACTTCTACAAGTATCTGATCGACCGAGAGGGGAAGCTGGTGGAAACCTGGTCCAGCTTTACCGCCCCCGAAAGCAGCAAGGTGGTCGCCGCCATCGAGCGGCTTCTGTGACGCCGACGGGATCCCAGGCCCCACGCTCCTTCGGACTCATCGTCGTCGGCGACGAGGTCCTGGTGGGGGGGCGAGCCGACGGCCACCTGGCCCACTTCAAGGTCCTGCTGGGCGGTCGCGGCCACGCCCTCGCCTGGCACTGGCTGCTGCCAGACGACCCGCAGACGCTGACGGCCCACCTGCGCTTCTCCCTCGCCGGTCCTGTCCCAGTCTTCTGCTGCGGTGGTATCGGCGCCACCCCCGACGACCACACCCGAGCCTGCGCCGCCGCCGCGGCGGACCTGCCCCTCACCCGCCACCCCCAGGCCGCGGCCCACATCGAAGAGCGCTTCGGGGCGGAGGCCTACCCCAGCCGCATCCTCATGGCCGATCTGCCCGCGGGTTGCGATCTGATCGAGAACCCGTACAACCGGATCCCCGGATTCAGGCTGCGTGAACATTACTTTCTGCCTGGCTTTCCCCAGATGGCCTGGCCCATGGCCGAGGCGATTCTCGATACACGTTACCCCGGCCTCGCCGAGCCCAACCGCGAGCGTGCCGTGCGGGTCACGGGGGTCCCGGAGAGCCGGCTCGTCCCGCTGTTACAGCGCCTCACCCAGACCCATCCAGGGCTCAAGGTCTTCAGCCTGCCGCACCTGCCTAGGAGCCGAGGAGAGGTCGGGTACATCCTGGTTGGGATGCGCGGTCGGCAAGGGCTCGACGCAGGCTTCTCCGACCTTTGCGCGGGACTTGCCACCGAGGGCATCGCCTTCGTCCCGGCAGTGGATGGCCCCACTGTCTGACTGTGGCGCCCAGGTCCGTCACAGCGCCAAATGTGAAGCCCTTCGCCGATTCGGACATGTGGCGGCGGGCGAGCGTGGCAGCAGCATCGCCACTGCGACCGGGTTTGCATCAACCCACTGCCGCCGCCGCTAGACTCAGGGCCGAACACCATGGGTGGCGAGCATCCATCGCCGGTGGTGGTCGGCTGCGGTGGCCGCTGACCGGACGAGGTCGAGCCTGAGCGCAATACGGGCACCCCGTCGGCGACGCCCACCAGCTTGGCCGGCACGACGACCGCTGTGGGGCCTATAGGTCGAGGACGTTGCACCATGCCTGAACGCGAGACGACGAATGTTGTTCGATTCGAACCGCTCGGCCGATCCATCCCGGACGACTCGCCTCACAACGGGCGAGAGCTGCTCGCCGGATGCCGCGACCGGCTCGCTCACGGCGCGGCCACCGCGTTTGCTGAACACCTGACCAACGCAGCGGACAATCTCCTTGCCTTCGCCGACCGCGCGATCAGTACGGAGGCGGAGCATCGATTCTTTGCCGCCCACGGCATATTGGCAAAGCGTGGCCAGGAACTCCTTCAACGCTTCCGCCTCGATTTCATCTCGGCCTGCGACGCGGCCTTGCTGACGCTCGACCGACCGAGAATCCAGCCGGCAACGGAGGATGCCAGCGAGCTCTGCCTCGTTGCAGACGACGATTTCGAGCGCGAGCTCACCATCGGCAAACTGTCAGCCCGGGCCGATTACAACTGTTCTCAGCAACTGACAGCCCTCGAACGGCGTGTCGCCGCGCTCAGACAGGGGCGACGGGTTACCCAGGTAGACAATCCCCTCTGGCCCAAGGCGATCTTCACCGCCTTCCTGGCGGCCTGCCAGGATCAGGGGGCCAGCGACCAGGTGGACCTGACCCTGCTACAGGAGTTCGCCCACCAGATCACCAACGCCCTACCCAACGTCTACCAGGAGATCAACCGCTACCTGGCGGAGCATGATGTGCTGCCGAACATGCCGCTCGGTGCCTCGCGCCCCGTCGACATGGGGGCGCCACTCGCCGACCGCGCCAAGACGGCGGGCTCTCCGCAGGTATCCGCAGCAACGGAATCGAGGGCGCCGGATCCAGGGCCGACCGCAACTCTCGCCGAAACTGGCCTCGCAATACCTGGAGACGTCTTCACCCAGCTCGCGGATCGCCTGTTGGAATCTCAAGCGTTATCCCTTCGGCCCCCTCCCAAGGCGCCAAAGCCCGCATCGGACCCGACCTACGGCCCCGCGCAGGTCATTGAGGCGCTGACACAGCTCCAAAAAGGGACTGCCGATGCCCAGTGCCTCCCGGGAATCGATCCGCAGCAGGTCGATCCATCTGCGGGAGACCTGTTGCGCCGCATCCGAAGCACCCCGCTGATCGCCTGGTCCCAGCCAGTGGACGCCATCACGGTGGACGTGGTGGCCATGCTCTTCGATCTGATCCTCAACGATCGCGAGTTGCCGGGCGCGCTGCGGGCACAGATCGGCCGGTTGCAGATTCCGGTCCTCAAGGTCGCAATGCTGGACAAGGGGTTTTTTTCGAATCGCCAGCATCCGGCGCGCCGGTTGCTGGACGGCATTGCCGGCGCCGCCACCGGCTGGGAGGAACAGGAGCTACCGCGCCTCACCGAGAAGCTCCGCATGATCGTCGAAGCGGTACTGGACGGGTTTGACGAGGACGTCTCCATCTTCTCGACCCAGCTCGCGGTCCTGGAGGCCTTTCTCGCGGACGAGGAGAAGCGAGGCGCTGAAGCCGCACGCAAACTGCAAGACGAGGTTGAGCAAGAAGATTCCGACGCCCTCGCGCGTCAGGCGGTCGCCGAGCAAATCCAGCGCCATACCGCCAACCAGCAGCTGCCCGATTTGATTCGCGACTTCTTGGAACGTCTCTGGCAACAGGTGCTGGTCGAGGTCTATCGGCGTTCCGGCGCGTCGAGTCAGGGGTGGAAGGACGCCATCGCCACCATGGACGCCTTGGTCTGGAGCGTAATCCCTAAGACGGCTGAGGAGGAGCGTCGCCGTCTGCTCGATACCCTGCCTGGACTCCTGCATCGGCTTCGCGGCGGGCTGACGTCGGTTGGCCTGGCAGACGAATGGGACGGGTTCTTCACCCGCCTCGTCCGCATGCACGTCGAGGCGATCCACCCGGACCAGGCCAGGACCGAGAGGCCGGTGAAGGCCGTCACTCAAGGGCAGGCTCCGGCCGCCCTGCAGCTCAGGAGCCCGCCCCCCGCGGCCGCGAGCACCCAACCCAAGGACACCGTGCGGCCCCCGCCGGACCCGCAGGCGAGCGGGGAAGACCCCTATCTGGAGCTCGCACGCGGGCTCAGCGTCGGGTGTTGGATCGAGTTCAGGAGCTCCCGGGGAACCAAGCGCGCCATGCGCCTGAATTGGTGCAGCGAGCAGCGCGGCGCCTACCTGTTCTCGAACCTGCAAGGCGACGACACGCTGATCGTGGCGACCACCAGCCTAGGGGAGCAATTGCGCGATGGGTCTGCACGGATTCTCAGCCGAGACAGCCTGACCGAGCGCGCCGTCGACAGACTCCTGACCAGGGTCGGCGCGAGCCCCGTCCCCAGCCGCAGCGTCTGACGCAAGAACGAGCAGTAATACGCGGCTTCGAACCGCCAGACCAGACCCATCCAGAAACTCAGGCGCAGGGCTAGGCCCGTTCCACTGGAAAGGCGAGGACCTGATCGATGTGCGTGGACCCCGTCTTGATCATGAGCAGGCGGTCGAGCCCGAGTGCGACGCCGGCGGCCGCGGGCATCCCGGCGTCCAGGGCGGCGAGGAAGGCCTCGTCCGCGGGAGGGCAGTGCCGCCCGGCGGCAGCTCGCCATTGCAGGTCCCATGCGAAGCGCCGGCGCTGCTCCTCCGCTTCTGTCAGCTCGTGGTAGCCGTTCGCCAACTCCAGGCCATCCAGGTAGAGCTCAAAGCGCTCACCAGCCGGTTCTGGGCCCGGGCGGACGCGCGCCAGGGCCGCCTGACTCGGCGGGTAGTCGTAGACGAAGGTCATGCAGCCGCGGCCCAATCCCGCCTCCAAACAATGCGTGAGGAGCAGGTCGAGCCAACCGTCGGGCGAGAGACCGAGCCCATCGACGCCTCCAATCCCGTGATCTGCCGCAGCCCGGCAAAGGTCGCCCAGGTCCGCGTGCCAGGGGTCCAACTGCAGGCGCTCTCGGAACAGGTCGCGATAGCTCACTTCTTCCACGGCGAGCCCAGGGGCATCAAGGACGCAGCGCACCAGATCGGCCACCTCACCCATGAGGCGGCGGTGATCCCAGCCCGGGCGATACCACTCCAGGAGACTGAACTCGGGGTGATGAAACCGCCCGCGCTCGCCGTTGCGAAAGACCTTACACGCCTGGTAGATGGGCCCGCAGCCCGCCGCCAGCAGCCGCTTCATGGGAAACTCAGGGGACGTCTGGAGATAGAGCGGCAGCCCAGCGGCTCCGCCCGGGCCGTGCCACCGGGTGCTCAGGCTGTCCAGGGCTGGGTCGCTGGCCGCAGCGCGGGAGGCGATGGGTGTCTCGACCTCCAGTACTCCCCGCGCGGCGAAAAAGCGACGGATGGCCTGAAGCATGCCAGCCCTGGCGATTAGGACCTGCTGCGAGGCGGTGGGGCGCCAGTCGGCGGCGTCACTCCTTGACGCGGGAGACATACTCGCCGGTGCGGGTGTCCACCTTGATCAACTCGCCGCTCTGGACGAACAGCGGCACGCGCACCACGGCCCCGGTCTCCAGGGTGGCGGGCTTGCCGCCGCCGCCGGAGGTGTCCCCTTTGAGCCCCGGGTCGGTATCGGTGATCAGCAGGGTGACGAAGTTGGGCGGATCAACGCTGAGCGGGGCCCCGTTGTACAGGGTCACATTGCACATGTCCTGTTCTTTGATCCACTTGGCCGCCTCACCCACCGCGTTGGCGTCGGCGGTGAGCTGCTCAAAACTCGCAGGGTCCATGAAATGCCACAGCTCGCCGTCGTTGTACAGATACTGCATCTGAGTATCATGGACATCCGCGGCCTCCGCCGTGTCGCCGGACTTGAACGTCCGTTCCACGACGCGCCCCGTCTTGAGGTTTCGCACCTTGACCCGATTGAATGCCTGGCCTTTGCCGGGCTTGACGAACTCGTTCTCGATGATGGCGTAGGGATCCCCGTCGAGCATGATCTTCATCCCGCCGCGAAACTCGCTGGTGCTGTAATACGCCATGCCGCCCCCTGTTAACCCTGATTTGAAACCGCGAATGGTAGCGCGAAGCGGTCCGGGATGGCAGGGGCAGGATTGGCAAGGGCCGGATTGGAAACACGAGCTGCGCCAGGTCTTTACGCGCCCCGAGGCCTTGCGAGCCTTTCTGGGCTTGCCGGCGGCAGACCAATGCGGCGACGCCGCGAGTGCCGCGCAAGGGTTTCGCATGCTCGTGCCGCGCGGCTATGCCGCCCTGATGGAGCCGGGGAATCCAGACGACCCCCTGTTGAGGCAAGTGCTGCCCCTCCCCCTCGAGGACGAGGTGCGCCCCGGCTTTTCCGTCGATCCCGTGGGCGACAGCCGTGCTGCGCTGGCCCCTGGGTTGCTGCAGAAATATCGGGGCCGTGCCCTGCTGGTCAGCACCCCGGCGTGCGCCATCCATTGCCGCTACTGCTTTCGCCGCCACTTCCCCTACGCGCACGGTGCCCTGAGCGCGGATGGCGGGGCCGCGGCGGTCGCCTCCATTGCGGCCGACCCAACCATTACGGAGGTCATCCTGAGCGGCGGCGACCCCCTGATGCTCGATGACGAGCCCCTCGCCGCCTTGATCGAGACCCTGTCGGCCATTCCCCATCTGGAACGCCTTCGCATTCACACCCGGCTGCCCGTGGTGCTGCCGGCCCGGATCACCACGGCGCTCTGTCAGGTCCTTGAACCGACCCGACTTCACGTCGTTGTCGTCATCCATGCCAATCACCCCCGGGAGCTCGGCGATGCGGCGGGCGAGGCCCTCGACCGACTGCGCGGCGTCGGTGCGGTGCTCCTCAATCAAAGCGTCTTGCTGCGCGGGGTCAACGACACCCCCGACACCCTGTGCGACCTCAGCGAGCGGCTCTTTCGTTTCAGCGTCGTGCCCTACTACCTGCACCTGTTGGACCGCGTTCAGGGAGCAGCGCACTTCGAAGTCCAGGAGGCAGAGGCGAGGCACCTCATGTCGGCGCTCCGCGTACGCCTGCCCGGCTACCTGGTCCCACGTCTGGTACGGGAAGAGGCCGGGACTGCGACCAAAATCCCCATCGCCTAGGGCAAGGCTGGTATCCTAAGGAGGTTCCCCTCCATGGGCCCGCACCGCGCATGCAGGAATGTTGCCAGCCCCCTAGAGAGTTCAGCACCGCCGTGCCCGATACCGTGAACGTCCTCATCCTCACCTCCCAAGCCAATGAAGCGCAGGACCTGATCACAGCCCTTCGCAACGGCGGGCTCCCAGCCCACGGCGTTCACACCCAGCACCCGGAGCAGCTTGCCGAGCTCGCGGCCGCCGAGTCCTGCGACCTGATCCTTTGCTGCGTCTACGACTCAAAGATCGATCTTCAAGCGGCACTGACGCAGTACCAGACCCTGGGCCGGGATGTCCCGCTGATACTGATTGCCGATGGCCAAACCCCGCCGGAGACATTGATCCAGGCGATGCATTCGGGCGCGCGGGACCTGACGGAGCGCGACGACCCCAGCCGCCTACCATTGGTCGTCGCGCGCGAATACGGAGACTTACAGGCGCGGCGCACCTTGGCGCAGCTTCGCGAGCAGCTTGAACGCTGCGAAGAGCGGGCGCGCACCCTTGTCGAGGCATCGGACGAAGCGAGCGCTTTCGTCCAGCAAGGCATCCACCTCTCCACCAACCGGGCCTATCGCGACCTGTTCGGCTTCGCGCAACCGGAGGACCTTGACGGCTACCCCATCCTGGACCTGGTCGCTCCGCAGCACCAGGCGGAGGTCAAGGCGTTCCTGCGCAAGCACGAGGCAGGTGACCCAGAGTGCCCCGGATCCTTGGACCTGATCTGTTTGCGCACTGACGGCAGCCGCTTCGACGCGGAGCTCTCTGTCACCGCTGCCGAAACCGATGGCGAGCCCTGTCTGCGAGTTGCCGCCCGTGTCAAACCGACGTCCCACGGCGCGGGCAACGCCGCTGCCGTCGACGCCGACACCGGCCTGCCCGGCCGGGCGGTGCTCATGCAAGAGCTGTCCAGAAGGCTCGCCGCAGGCTCCGGGGGTCCACTGGCCCTGATCCTGCTACGCGTCACCGGGCTGGAGCGCGTCGCCGAGGACCAAGGGCTGTCCGCGGCCTTCAAGCTTGCGGCTCGGGTCGCGACATCGCTTCGCGGGGCCGTGCCCGAGGGCGGCCTGCTGGCGCGGGTGACCGATGACGCCTTCGCGCTGGTCGTCCAGGCCGCGACGGCGGCGCACGCCCACACGATCGCCGACGACGTGCGCCAAAGGGGGTGCCAGGCGCTCCAGTCGCGCCACGAAACGAGGGCGCCGACCTCCTGCGTCGCCGGCTTGGCCCTGGCAGGTCCCCAGGACAGGTCGGGCGCGGTATTGCTCGACCAGGCCTTCCACGACACCAAGATCCAGCGCGCAAAAGACGCGTCGCCAGAAGATGCCCGCCAACCCAAGCCGTCCAGCCATTCGGCCACCACCCCACCGGCCACCCCACCGGCCGCCGCCAGACAGCCCGCCGGCAAGGCTACCCGGCCACAGTCACCAACGCCGAAACCAGGCGAAGCCAGTGCAGCAGCCCCAGACCCCCAGGTCATGGCCGCCCTGGTCGGCGAGGCATTGAGCGGAACCGGCAAGGCGGAGCTGCGTCTGGTCTACCAGCCCATCGTCAGCCTCATGGGGGACAGTCAGGAGCATTACAGCGTGCTCGTGCGGCTGCTCGATGCAAATCAGCGGCTCTACGAGGCCAAGGAGTTCATGGGCGCAGCGGCGGCCGGCGGCCTGGTGGTCAAGCTCGACCGCTGGGTCATTCAGCGGGCCATCGCCGAGCTTGCCAGCCAACGCGCCAACGAGCACCGGATCAACTTTTTCATCAACATCGCTGAGGAGTCCCTCCACGACGAGGAGCTCATCATCAGGATCTGCGATCTCCTGAGGGAGTCCGATGCCCGCGGAAGTTGGCTGACGTTCCAGTTCCCCGAGGAAGAGGCGCGCCGCAATCTGGCGACACTGACCGTCCTCGTGGAGGGGCTCAAGAAGATCAAGTGCCGAATTGCGCTGACCCGATGCAGCCAACTCGAGGGCCCGCAGATGTTGATGCAAAGTCTGCCTGTGGATTTCTTGCTTTGCGCACAGGACCTTGCTCGGGGACTGGCCGAGGACAAGACCAAACAGCAGCAGCTCAGTGCGTTTGCCAACCTGGCTCAAGAGTTCAACGTCAAGAGCATCGTCACCGGGGTGGAGGACGCCCCTGCCCTCACGGTTCTCTGGACCGCCAAGATCGACTACGTCCAGGGGAACTTCCTGCAAAGGCCGTCCCCGTCCCTCGAGATCAACGGTTAGCCGCCGGCCCTCGCGTTAGCTACGCCGTGGGGCACATGGCCGGTGGCCACCAAGGCCCGCGCCGATTCGCAGTGCACCTCCTGATCATCGAAGAAGATGTCGGCGTTGAATGCCTGGAGGAACCGGGTTTTGTCGAGGCCGCCGAGGAACAGGGCCTCGTCGATGCGGATCCCCCAGTCGCGCAGGGTGCGGATGACCCGCTCATGGGAAGGCGCCCCGCGGGCCGTTATAAGGGCTGTGCGCAAAGGCGAAGCGTCTGCCGGAAACAGTGCCTGGATGCGGTGCAAGGCCAGCAGGAAGTCCTTGAAGGGTCCGCCGGGAAGCGGCCGATGGGCCGCAGCGGCCTCGGTGGCATTGAAGGCGGCAAGCCCGTGCTGGCGATAGACCTGCTCGGCCTCGTCTGAGAACAAGACGGCGTCCCCATCGAAGGCGATCCGCAGCTGGGACTCCCCCGGCGCGGTCGAGACCGGGCGGGCAGGAAGGATGGTGGCCGCGGCGCAGCCTGCATCCAGGGCAAGCCGGACGTCCTGAGGATCGGCCGACAAGAACAGCTGGGCCCCGAAGGCCGAAACGTACCGGTACGGACTGGCGCCCCCGGAAAAGACGGCGCGTGCGATGTCTAGCCCATGATGGCGCGCCGAGTTGAACACACGCAGGCCGGTATCGGAGCTGTTTCGCGACAGCAGGATGACCTCGACCAGACCAAGGTCGCCGAGCAACAGGTTGAGATCCAGCAGCTTCTTCACCAGGAAGAAGGCAACCCCAGGCTCCAGGGCTTCGCTTTCCCGGTCCACCTGATACCGACAATAGGCCTCCACACCCTCCGTCTCAAAGACTTGGTGCGACTCGCTGAGGTCGAACAGGGCGCGGGACGAGATGGCAATGACAAGGCGGACCGCGCCAGGCTGTGACTCAGTCATGGGCGGCTGTTCGACGATAAATGCCGTCGCGTCGATTCGAGCCGCGACGAGGCGATACTGGCATCACGCGACGGCCAGGAGCCTGGCGATGGGCGCGCACATACCGGGCGCGGTCACCAGGGCATAAAAGAGTTCATAAAGTGCATCGGGCGGCTGACATTGCGGTTGAGTACCGACATATCGTCGCGCATGACGGCCATGCTGAATGTCATGGACTGGATGGTGCGATCCATGGACTCCAGACTGCTCAGCATGGGCTCAAGCGTGGTCACGTCCCGCGCCATGGACTCGACACCCACCGCCATGGTGCGCACGTTGGCCGACATCTGCCCCATGTCGTCGGACATGGACTGCATGTTGCTGGCCAACACCGTCATGTTGGAGTCCACGCTGATCGCCAGATAGTGGACGTCCTTGGCCAGACTGAAGACGAGGTAGAAGCCGTACGCGGCGAGGATGATGAAGGCAAACATAGAGGGATAGACGATCAACTCCCAGCGCTTGGCGCTGGTCTCGAACGCCTGGGACAGGCGATCGATCGCGTAGGCGTTGATCTGGGACTCGGCCGGCTGCGGACCGCTGTCCTTCAGGGGTGGAAGCGGCTGCGGTTGCCCGCCGGACCCGTTCTCGCTGTCAGCCATGATGAACCCGTAGTGAGCGCGGTAGCCCCCGCGACAAGTCGCGAAAGCTTAACATAGAAACCCGGGGGCGCAAGGCGGGCCCGTCGAGCCCGCTTGACCAATGCCGAAGGCCAAGAGACGCGCCCCGGTCGGAGCGGTGTGTCAGCTCACGAGGTGGGGATAGAGGGCCGCCGCAAGGGAGAGGAACTCCTTGGCCGCCTTTCCCCGGGGCTCCAGCTCGAACACCGCGAGGCCCTCACTGAACGACCGGCGAAAGACCGTCCGCTGGCCGAGCCGAGACTTGATGAACTTGATGCCGGGGAGGGAGACCAATGCCGCAGCGGCCTCATCGGTTTCGCGCACGGCGTGGTGGGTATCCCCGCGGTTGATGAAGCCGTAAACGGCGGGAGCTTTGGGCCGCTCGGCGGAGCCAATCAGGTGGATGTACCGCTGGGTTGACCAGATGTCCGCCTGCGACGGCGGCACGGGAACCACGACCCGATCGCACAACTGGAGGGCACGACGCATGGCGTCCATGTCGGAGGTCCCGACGTCGATGAGGGTCTCGTCTGCGGCAGTGAGGCGTTCCGGAGTCAGGGCGCCCTTGTCCTGGATGCGCAGAGGCGGGTCGAAGCCCTCCTCCATGCGTACATCCCCTACGTCCATCAGGGTCGCCTGGGGATCGGCGTCGATGAGCTGTACCTTGACGTCCGCCATGGCCAGCCACACCGCCAAGTTGAAGGTGACGGTACTCTTGCCGGAGCCCCCTTTGAGGCTCCCGATCACAGTGATCATGCGTTATCCCCCGGTCGCTGCCCGATGGCGGGTCCTGACGGCCCCTTGGTCATTGCCCCTCCGCAGCCCAATGGCAACCCCCGATGACGATCGCCGCCGGGGGCCCCCGCCAGGCCGCGACACTCACTTGGGCGCTGGTTTGGGCGCTTCCGGTTGGGGTGCGAGCGTGTAGCCGGCCGGGACGACGAAGAGGTCGTCGGGCTGTTTGCCAATGCGGATGTTCTTCAGCTCGCTGACGCCACCGCCAGGGAATTCCTGACGGACGGCGAGCTTCAACTCCGGGTCATACCACTGGAAGCTGCGCGTGGCCTGGCGACCGGGTGCCTCGACGACCATCTCCCACTTTTCCACCGCGCGGCCGTCGATTGTCTCCTTGCCCTGGAGGCTGAGCGACATCTTGCCGCCATCGGGGAATTCTTGCCGCAGCGGGATGCCCCGCGCCTTGTCGATCCATTGGATGCTGGTCACAGGCTTGCCTTGTTGATCGCCCGTGATCTCCCACTTGATCGCGGGCCTGCCGGTCATCGTCTCTTCGCCCACCTTCCGGCAGGTCAGACCGGCCGCACCGGCGCAGGGGTCGGCCGCAAACGCCGCCGGGTCTGGCGCGGGCCCGGCCTGGTCCACACCGGCCTTGCGCTCCAGATAGTTCTTCTGCTCCGGGAAGAGGACCCATTCGACCCTTCGTTTCTCGTCTGTGATGCGCACCAGGTTCTGCCCCTGCGCAGCCATCTCGATACGCACCTTGCCGTCACCCACGAACATCTTGCCGGACGAAACCTGCCCGCCGGGCCCGCGCTGTTGCGTGTCGGCGGCAAACTCCGCCCCGGCACCCCAGGCCTGCCCACAGGCAACAGTGAGAGACAGCACGAGAAACGCTCTGAACTTTACGCCTGACGTGATCATAGGACCTCTTTCCTCCAAACATCGTTCGTCTATAGGTACGCGCCGGCCAGGGCCACCTTGGACTGGCCAGCGCAGGACAAGGCGACTCGCGGCGACCGCTTCTTTCGCTTTCCGCCCGCCACACACCCGAGCCGCTCTCCCGACGTCCCGCCGGGCAGGACCACCGGACCGCGCGGACTCCAAACCGGTCGCTCCCCCAACAAGTACCCGCAGGCTCAAGGGCGCTCGCCGTAGTAACGACGAAACCAGGAGTCGGGTTGGTAACCGAAGGCATCCGCATCGGGCGGGGCGGATTCACCCTGCTCAGCCGCCCGCCGATCATCGGGCCTGATGGGTCGCCAGCCGTCGCCGCCGGCGGACCGTTCCAGTTCCTCCGGGCTCACGGGACGAAACCGATACCCCGGGGCAGACGGTGACTCGTGCCAGCGCGCATCGGACACCGCCTTGTCACCGCGAAAACGGAAGCCCTGTGCCACCCCAGTTCCGGCATGCGCACCTTGCTGCGGCCCCGCGCCCCCAGGCAAGGCCGGGGGTAACGAGCCAAGATCGGGCAAAGCCCCATAGGCAGGAGCATCCGGGCTGGGGTAGCCCGTGTAGCCTGGCGGTGGCGCTGGGGCGCGGCCGGGGTCCCAGGAGCCATCGGGGCTCGGCACGACGTACTCGAAGCTCGGCTGGTCGCCTCGCACCTGCGGGTGAGCACCATAGGCACCGTTACTCATTGGTGGGTAACCATACGCCGGGTGGATGCTGCGGTCCGGCCCTGCCCCGACCGCCGGTGGCTGCGCCGAGGCGGGCACAGGATGCAACAAGCCGACGAGGAGCAACAGACACAGATGTACGACCGGACGAGCACGGACTGTGCGACAACCGATACTGGCCTGATGCATCGGTCGATGGAACCTTAAGGTGCCCGGCGCGACGACGGCATCGGACGAGACGCCACGGCGTGGAAACCCGCGTGCCTTCGGCGACCCCGGACCAGGCGCCGGCCGCCCACAAGGGCAGGATCCAAACGCCAGTCCATCGACCGCTGGGGACGACCGATGCCCAACGCCCAGGGCACCCGCCCGATCGCAGCCCTGCCAGTCCCTGGGGTCTGGGACGCCCATCCCGTTACTCGAAGTCCGAACCCGAAGCGTCGTCGACCTTTAGGCGAATGCCGCGCCTGTTGCCTTTCTTCTGCATGCCGGCGGACCTCGCCGATGTCGACTTGTCGCCGGCAGGCGGTTTTGGCGCATCTGACGCGGTGGCACCTGTGCCGGTCCCGTTGCGGATCTGTGCGGCAGAGGCACCGCCGTTCCCGCTTGCGGGCCGCGGGGTGGGCTTGTTCTTTTCAGGCCTTGGCTCGGGCCCTGGCTTAGACGACAGCCCCGCGTTGCCGGCTGGGGAGGGCTTCTGAGTTGGCGGCTCAGTCGACCTTGGCTTTGCGGCAGGCGCCGATGTGCGCGGCAACCTGGCCGCTGGCCTCGCGACAGGCGCGGCTGGAACCACCGCCGTCGTCGGGGCGACGGCGTGAACTGGCTGCGCCCCCACGGCTGGTGCAGGCTGCTTTTGCTCGCCGACTGGGCTGGAGGCGGGCGCGGGGGCCAGTGCCACCGGGGCGCTCGGTACGGTCGCCGCGACCGCCGGAGACACGGGCGCCGACGCGGATGGAGCAGGCGGGACCGCCGCTGGCGCCGCTTGGGCG
>Ga0209254_10003230_pt1 | contig 14889 bp, 12 predicted proteins | sample FrelakmetDIP11DI_FD_187148 | JGI IMG/M metagenome (GOLD analysis project Ga0209254, IMG submission 187148) | Freshwater lake sediment microbial communities from the University of Notre Dame, USA, for methane emissions studies - DIP11 DI (SPAdes)... | ecosystem: Environmental > Aquatic >...
GGGCGCAGGTGATTTGAGGGGAGCTGCCTCTAGTACGAGAGGACCGGGGTGGACAGACCTCTGGTGTGCCAGTTGTACCGCCAGGTGCATTGCTGGGTAGCTAAGTCTGGCAGTGATAACCGCTGAAAGCATCTAAGTGGGAAGCACGCTCCAAGATTAGATCCCCCATCTCCTCGTGAGAGTAAGGCCGCAGGTAGACTACCTGCTGGATAGGCGGCGGGTGTAAGCGCAGTAATGCGTTCAGCTTAGCCGTACTAATGGCCGAGGGCTTGATTCACCAATGTGAGTTCGCGGGGCCCTAAACATCCTGTTCAGTTCTTAAAGTGTCAATCGTTTAAGAAAACAATAAGGTTCCTCTGGTGACTCTAGCGGAGGGGAAACACCCTGCTCCATACCGAACCAGGTAGTTAAGCCCTCCAGCGCCGATGGTACTTGGGACGCAAGTCCCTGGGAGAGTAGGTCGTTGCCAGGGGAACCTTTTTGCATTTTCTGCGTATAGACAAGAAATCCGATTTCTCCAAGAAATCGGATTTCCAAGATAAGGAGGAAGGACAAATGAGCGAGGAACAGAAACCGACCGGTGACGTTTTGGGCGAACTGAAGCTTTTCGGCCAGCAGTTGGGCAATGCCGTCAAGTCGCTGTGGGACAGCGACGAGAGCCGCGGCCTGCGCAAGGAGATCAGCGAAGGTCTGAGCGAAGCGGTCCATGAGATGGACAAGGCGGTCAAGACGGCCCGCGAGAGCGACGCCGCCAAGGAGTTCAGCCAGGAGGTTAGGGCGACCGTGGACAAGGCCCGCGAGTCGGACATTGCCGGCCAGATCGAAAAGGGTCTGGTCGCCGGCCTGCACGATCTGAACACCGAGATCGGCAAGCTGCTCAGCTCGTGGGAGGCCAAGAAACCAGACGAACCGTCCGCGCCGCCGCCCGACGCTGAGGCCAAGGGATGACCTTTGACGCCCTAAGAACCGGCCTCACCGGGCAGCTCGGCCTGGTCGTCACGGAAGAGCACACCGCCAAGCACCTGGGCAGCGGCAGCGTCCAGGTGCTTGCCACGCCGCAGATGATCCTGCTCATGGAACGTGCCAGCGTCGCGACCGTCGACCACCTCCTGCCCGAAGGCTACCGCACTGTCGGCGTCGGCCTCGATGTGCGCCACCTGGCCCCCACCCCGGTCGGTTTTGAGGTGCAGGCCACGTCAGAGCTGGTCGAGATCGACGGCCGGCGCCTCACCTTCCACGTCCAGGTCCACGACGGCATCGAGATCGTCGGCGAGGGCACCCACCGCCGGGCCATCATCGACGTCGGGCAGTTTGCCGAGCGTGTCGCCACGAAAGCAAACAAGCTCCTCTCCCCAGAGGGGAGAGGGTAGGGTGAGGGGGGTCTATACCGCCTGCGGTCCACCGGCCCAGCGGCGTGTCACACGCCACTGGGCCGTTTCTATATCCCGGCACAGCTCCCACGTCTCCCCGCCGGCCGTCTGCACCAGGTAATAGCGCCACGTATGGCCATCCTTCGTCTCAACCCGCTGCCGCCCCCACGACTCGACCAGGTAGCGGCGCGACTGCCAGATAAACCCAAGCGGCGTGGCCGTCCCATCCGGCCGCATCTGCACGTCCACACCAACCGGCTCGTTGATGAACTCGACCATGATCCTCTCCGGTATGCCCCAATGATCTCGAAAACCCTTGGAGCCTCGCTTTCTCAGATAGTCGGCCACCAGCCGCAGCGCCGCCTCGGCCGACGCCTCCTTGTTCTCCAGCCGCCCTCCCGTCCACAGGTGCCGCTCGACCAGCTCGACGTCCGGCGCCGAGGCGTCCACACCCGGCGCCGACAGCGCCACGTAGGTCAGCCCTACCGGCTTGTCCGGGGTCACGCCCGCCGGCCCGGCAATCCCGGTGATCGCCACCGCCACGCCGGCCCCCAACCGCTGCCGCGCCCCTCGGGCCATCTCCCGCGCGGTCTCTATGCTCACCGCGCCATGCGCGGCCAGCGTAGCGGGCTGCACCCCCAGCAGCGCCTCCTTGGCCTCGTTGGCGTAGGCCACGACCCCGCCTACATAGTAGGCCGAGCTGCCCGGCACGTTGGTGATCCGGTGGGCGACCAGGCCGCCGGTGCACGACTCGGCTGTGGCCAGGGTCAGGCCTTTCTTAACGAGCAGGCTACCGATCTTTTCTTCAAGCGTTTTGGGTGTCACGCTCCCAAGGACCTCCGTGTACTGTCTCTAGCTGCCCCCACGTTGATGCAGGCCACCATGGATCGGCATTCCTCGCCTGCACTGCGTCCCGGCTCAGCATGGCAGGCGGGGCCATCAGGGCAGGGCCACGATCTGGTACAGTTGACCGCTCTGGAGGTCGGCGAGGTATAGCTCACCCGCCTCGTCCTCACCAAAGGAACTCGGCCCTATGTCGGCCCGCCCCACTTCGGCCATGCGCCACTGACCCTGCCCGTCTTGGGCGAGTGCCCAGATCCGGCCACTGCAATAGTCACCAAAGAGATAGATACCATTCAGTGACGGAAACTGCTGGCCGCGATAGACATAGCCACCTGTCACCGAACAACCCTGCAAATGGTCGTACTCAGCCACAGGCAGAGTCAGCCCGGCGCGATCGCAGGCCGCGCCGGCCGGGTAGCAGTGCAATCCCTCCATGATCGACCAGCCATAGTTCTCGCCTCCTGGGCCGCCGGCCGGCTGATAGTCGATCTCTTCGTACTCATTCTGACCTACGTCGGCGATGTAGAGATCGCCGGTCAAGCGGTCGAAGGAAAAACGCCACGGGTTGCGCAGGCCGGTGGCCCAGATCTCGGGGCGATAGCCCGGGCTGCCTACGAAGGGATTGCCGGCGGGCACGGTGTACGGCTGGCCATGATCGACGTCCAGCCGTAGCATCTTGCCCAGCAGGGTCTGCGTGTTCTGCCCATTGCCGGACGGATCGCCTGATCCGCCCCCATCCCCGAGGCCGGCGTATAGCAAGCCGTCCGGTCCAAAGGCCAACTGGCCGCCATTGTGGTTGGCTGCCGGCTGGTCAACCGTCAGGATGACGACTTTGCTCGAAGGATCAGCCTGTGCCGGATCCTGGCCCACCACAAAACGAGAGATGACCGTGTCACCCTGGCGGTCGGTGTAGTTCACAAAAAAGAACCCGTTGCGCACATAATCGGGGTGAAAGGCGAGGCCCAGGAGCCCCTGCTCGCTCCCTCCAGAGCCCACCCGGCCGGCGATGTCGAGAAACGGCACACTGCTCAGCTCGCCATTCTGCAGCACGCGGATCCGCCCGGGCTTTTCGACGATGAACAGCCGGCCGGTCCCATCTGCGGCGTTGGCGATATCCACCGGCTGGTCCAGGCCACTGGCGACGGGTTGCAGGTCGATGCGGAGAGCCGAGAGGCCGCGCGAGGGGCTTGGAGTGGGGAGCGGCTGCTCCGTCGGCGTCGGAACTGGCTCCTCCGACGGCGGAGGCGTGGCGGTCGCGGTGGGGCTCGCGGGCGTGGCAGGGGCCGGCTCTGGAGTGGGCGTGGGCTCAGGCAGGGAAGGCAGCGGCGTGGCGCCGGGAGGTTCAGGCATCGGCGACACGCCGGCACAGCCGGCGAGCCCAAGGCTCAAGGACAGAAGCAAGCATAGCGCGGACCAGACACTGTTTCGCAAAACCTTCTCCATTCCGTTCATTATAAACCACAAGGGCGCACAGGGCAAATCAGTAATAACGAACCCATCACAAAAAAAGAGCCCCTGGATCGCTCCAGGAGCTCCCTTGCCCTCTCCGGCTATGGACAGGATGCAGCCTCGGTCTTGCCTCCGGCCGCTCCGATCCACAGGAACGGATTCTCATAGTGGGTCCGAATCCACCCGCAGTCTTTACCAAGGACGTCACCAGACGGCTGCTCGTATGCCACCACAAAGCGCAAGAAGGTGACCTTGATTGTTCCGATCTGTTGTCCCTTTTCGACCCATTGGCCGGCCTTGACTTTGTACGGCTCGACGTTCGAGTACAGCGTCCACACCTTTCTGCTGTCGATCGTATGCTCGATGAGAATGGATACTCCAGGCGTTATGGCCACCACCCGGCCGCGGTAGGCAGCAAAGACCGCCTGACCCGTAGCGGATCGGCCAGGGTCCCGGACAATGTCGATACCCGGGTTGTACACGTACTGTCCCCGGCCGTTGCTGACCTGCTGCAAGAAGGTAGCGCCATAGACCCCAAAACCGGCCCCATCCGGCTTGCCCACCGGCCAGTTGAAGGTGAACTTGATACGCATCGACGAGGTCCGGTCGTGGCCGATTTCGTCGTTGCCCAGGTTTGGGTCGTCCGCGTGGACCATTGTGCACGCGCCACTGTAACCGGGGTGCGCGCACAGCGTCACGGACCGCCGCCCGCCGGCGTAGGTTCCCGCAAACTTGATCGACGATGCGATGTCTTCGAAACCTGTGTTGCTCATGTCGTCGTAGCTGGCGGTGAACTTGCGGCAGCGGCCGCCATAGTTCTTGTCTTCGTAAAGGTAGACGCCATCGCCTTCACACTGGGGCACCTTGCCGATCTTGATCGAAGAGGCGCGATCGTGCCCGATCTTGTTGTTTCCCAGGTCGGGATCGTCGGCGCCAAACGCCGAGCTCACACCCCGCTTGCCTGCGTCGGCAAACAGGATAACCGCGTATTTCCCGCCGCCGTAGCTGCCCACAAAGCGGATGGAGGAGGCGGCGTCGCTAAAGCCCTCGTCGCTAAAATCGTTGTCGTTCTCCGTCCACTTGACACAGCGGCCCCCATAGTTGCTGTGCTCGTACAGGTAGACGCCATCGCCTTGACAGCGGCTGCCGGCCGCGCTGCCAATGGCTTCAGACCGCGGTTGTGCCTCTGCCACTTGAAGTGGCAACGATGCCAACAGCATCAGAATGATCCCCACTGCTGCCAGACCTGTCCGTCTGGATACTCGAACAGAACTGAACGCATTCATATTGCCCTCCTTCATGTCCAACTGATAAGCCTGGTTGGCTCATAACTCTACAAACTAGACGACCAGAGGTGCAAAAAAGTTCCCGCAGCCAACCTTTGCATTTTCCCGGCGATGTGGCTTGCCGACGCAGCTCAAAGGCGGTATAATCGTCCTGTGGCGTTTCCTGGGCAAGCAGAACCCGGACATGGGCATCGGCTACGATACAAAGCATTAGCCTCGTCAGGCTTTCCACCTTCTTCGGGAAGGGCTGGAAGAGAAATCTTCCGGCCCTTCAATCTTTTATTCCCCCCTCTTTCGTGGTATAATCCCCGGCGCTGCATGCCCGGCAACGGTTGAGAGGACAGATGGATCAGACCAACATGATCTCGTTCGTAATTCCGGTGTTCGACGAGGAAGGATCGCTTGAAGCGCTCCACCAGGCGATCGCCGCCACGATGGACGCGCTGGCCCATCCTTACGAGATCGTTTTTGTCGACGACGGCTCTACCGACCGCTCGCCGGCCATCCTCCACGATCTGCATGAGCGCGACGGCGATCATGTCCGGGTGATTCAATTCCGCCGCAACTTTGGCAAGACCGCCGCCCTGACCGCCGGCTTTGGCCTGATCCGGGGCGAGATCGTTGTCACCATGGACGCCGACCTGCAGGATGACCCCGCCGAGCTACCCAAGCTCCTGGCCAAGCTGGACGAAGGCTACGACCTGGTCGGCGCCTGGCGGGCAGACCGGCACGACCCGATCACCAAGCGCGGGCCGTCGTGGTTCGCCAACACGACCGTCTCGGCGCTGACCGGCGTCAAGCTACACGACGTCAACTGCGGCTTTAAGGTTTACCGCCGCGAGGTGGTGCGCGGCCTAAAGCTGTACGGCGACCTGCACCGCTACATCCCCGTCCTGGCCCACTGGAAAGGCCACCGCATCACCGAGGTGCCGGTGGTCCATCATCCCCGCCGCTTTGGCCAGAGCAAGTTCGGCGGGGGGCGCTTTGGGCGGAGCTACATCGACTTTTTGAGTGTGCTTTTTCTAACCACCTACCTCAGGCGGCCGATGCACCTGTTCGGCATGGCAGGCACGCTGTTTGCGGCCGTGGGCACAGTCATCATGCTCTACCTGGCCGGCCTGTGGCTGGTCCAAGGGCAGCTCGGCTGGCGGCCGCTGCTATTTGTCGGCATCACCGCGCTGATGGTCGGCATCCAGCTCGTCAGCATCGGCCTGTTAGGCGAGATGCTGCGCAACGTGACTTTCCGTGCGGAGGAGGAGTACTGCATCAAGCAGATCTGGGACAAAACAACATCAGCCGCAGGACAGGCAGAATGACGGAGGAAGGGGATAATGGATAAGATTCTGGTCACTGGAGGGGCCGGCTTTATCGGCTCGTTCCTGGTCGATGCATTGCTGGAGCGGGGCCACGCCGTGCGCGTGTACGACGCCCTGGTACCCCAGGTCCACGGTCCGGAGCAGGCCGTGCCAACCTACTTGAACCCGGCTGCCGAACTGGTACGGGGCGACGTGCGCGACCGCGCCGCGCTGGCCGAGGCGCTCAGGGGAATGGACGTCATCTACCACCTGGCGGCAGCGGTCGGCGTCGGCCAATCGATGTATCAGATCCAGTACTACACCGAGGCCAATACCCTGGGCGGGGCGGTGCTGCTCGACCTGCTGGCCAATACCAAACACGGGGCACGCAAGGTGATTGTCGCCTCGTCGATGTCGATCTATGGTGAGGGCAAGTATGAATGCCCTGACTGCGGCGCGGTCTACCCGCGGCTGCGAACCGAAGTCCAGCTCAAGGCCCGCGAGTGGGAGATGAAATGCCCGCACTGTGGCCGCGACGTTCAGCCGGCGCCCACCGACGAGGAAAAGCCGCTGTACCCAACCTCGATCTATGCCGTTACCAAGCGCGACCACGAAGAGATGTTCCTGTGCACCGGATTAGCCTACGGCATACCGGCGGTGGCTCTGCGCTTCTTCAACACCTACGGCCCGCGACAGGCGTTATCCAACCCCTACACCGGCGTCATGGCCATCTTCTCGGGGCGGCTGCTCAACCGCCAGCCGCCGGTTATCTACGAGGACGGCCAGCAGAGCCGCGATTTCATCCACGTCCACGACATTGTGCAGGGCTTGCTGCTGGCCATGGACAGGCCGGAGGCGGACAATCAGGTTTTCAACCTGGGCACGGGCAGGCCAACGTCGGTGGGGCAGGTGGCTGAGATGCTCAGCCAGCGCCTAACCGGCGGCGAGGTGGGGCCCGAACTGCGACAGCAGTACCGGGCCGGGGATATCCGCCACTGCTACGCCGACCTGACCAAGGCCCGCCGGCTGCTGGGCTTTGAGCCGCAAATCTCGCTCGAAGACGGGCTGGAGGACCTGCTGACCTGGGTGCAGGGGCAGACTGCGGTAGACCGCTTCTCACAGGTCGAAAAGGAACTCTCGACCAAGTCGTTGGTGGTTTGATCGCCATAACGACGTGCGCTCAAAGCAAGAACAGCTCCTGCGAGGGGTGTGAAGCGTGACCCGCCGCATCCTTGTCCTTTCGCCGTGTGACGTCTTTCCGCCGGTCCATGGCAGCAGCACGGCCGTTTACCACACCCTGCAGTTCCTGGCAGAGACCAATCAGGTCCTGGGCCTGTTGTGCCGACTCTACTCACAGCGCGGCGAGGTGGACCTGGATCATCCCAACCTGGAGATCCGTTACTGCCGCGAGACCCCGCTCGACCGCCTGGGATACAAAGGTCTCTTTTTCAACCCCATCTACTACCAGGCTGCCTGGCGGGCCGCCCGCGATCTCAAGCCCGACGTGATCCAGGCCGAGCTGCTTTGGACCGCGCCGGCGGCCCTGTGGCTGCGCAAACGCACCGGCGTGCCGGTCGTCCTGATGCAGGAGAACGTCGAGTACCAAAAGTTCGTCCGGTTCGGGATGAACAGCCCGTTTCTGAAGGTCGTCAAGTGGATCGAGGGCTGGGCCTGCCGCGCCGCCGACCGGGTGGTGGCCCTGTCCAACGTGGACCGCGACTGGATGATCCGGCTGTACGGCGTGCCGCCCGAGCGCTTTGCCCTGATCCCTCACGGCGTAGACCCCGCCCTGTTCGACTATCGCCCCGAGGGCGCCGCCGCCGCCCGGCAAGCGCTGGGCGTGGCGCCCGGCGCGCCGGTGCTGACCTTCGTCGGCAAACTCGACTATTTGCCCAACGTCCGCGCCGTGGAATATATCGCCGAGCGGATCGCCCCGGCGGTTGGCGAGCGCTATCCCGACGCCCGGTTCGTCATCGTCGGCCAAGGCGTCGAGGCGCTGCCGCACTATGACCGGCCGGACCTGATCTTTACCGGGTTTATCGACGCCCGAGCCGGGACCCGCCCCAACCTGAGCGACTACCTGTCCGCCTCCGACGTGGTCCTGGTGCCGCTCGATTCCGGCTCCGGCACCCGGCTGAAGATCCTGGAGGCGGCGGCCAACGCCAGGCCGGTCGTCTCGACGCAGATCGGGGCGGAGGGGCAGGCGTTCGCCGACGGGGAGGAGATCCTGCTGACCGACGAGGTAGATCAAGCGTTCGTCGATGCGGTCGTCCGCCTCTTGGCTGACCCGCCGTCTAGGGAACGGTTGGGGCGCGCGGCGCGAGAGCGGGTACTAGCGGAGTATAGCTGGCGGGCGCAGGTGGCAAAAATGGAACGAGTCTATCGGGAGCTGCGTCTATCAGGTGAGGGGCCGGATGGCCCGCGCGGGGGTAGCGATGTCTAGACTCGAATTTCACGCGGTCCTGCTGGGGATTGTTCTCCTGGCTGGATGCCGTGCTGCTCCCTCTACTGTCAGCCCGACTGAAACGGTCAACATTCCCACCATCGCGCCTTACGCTGTCAGCCTGGCTCCGACTGTCAACGTTGCCGCCACCGCGCCTCCTGCTGTCAGTCCCGCTCCGACCATCGGCGTCTTGTCCGAAGAATACGCGGTTTATGCGGCGGTGCTCAACCTGCGGTATCACAGCCCAGAGACACTACTCTTGATTCGGCCCAACGTGTACATGGCAGACGACCCCGGGCCAGGAGCAAGGAGCCGTTTCGCTGCGAAAGTGCCCGATCTGTCGCCCGAGGTGTTCGATAACTTTAGCGCCCAAGAGCAGGCATTGCGGCAGTTGCAGCCAGAGTTGCAGCTCAAGAGCAGGTATATATTGTTCACCGACGCAGAACCAGAGTCATTTAAGGGTGAGGACGGCTGGGAAGCTTTCTATGCCACCAAATACCCAGACGCTGTAGGCATCATTTTTCTCTCCCAGGTGGGGCTCAACCAGACAATGGATCAGGCATTCGTGTGCGTCGGATTTCGCTATTGGCCACTGGCTGGCGATGGCACCTACTATTATCTCCGGAAAGTGGATGGAGCATGGAGAGTAGAAGCCCAGGAGCTGGCCTGGCAAGAGTAGTGGTTACAGTGAAGGAAGCAGGGTGAAAGCACTCGTCGTCATCTTTGAGCAGCTCGTCCCCATCTCCGGTGGGGGCACCCCCCGCACCTGTAACATCGTCCGCTCGCTGGCCGATCAGGGACACCAAGTGTACGTCGCCGCCAGCTTTGGGGTGGACAAGGCCGAGGCCATGCGCGAACTGGGCGCCGCCGGCGTCCTGTCCCTGGCCGGCGTCAGCCGCATGGACAAGGCCAAGATGCGCAAGTACGCCGTCACCTACCCGCTCAACATCCTGCGCGTCGCCGCCTACGCCTGGCGCCTGGGACCGGACCTGATCCTGACTCACAACACCGCCGCCGGCTTTGCCGCACTCCTGGGCAAGCTGCTCCGGCCGCGCGCCGTCACCGTCGTAGACCTGACCGACCTGCTGTTCGAATACCTCCAAGACTACAAGGGCCGCTGGCTCAAGCTGGCCGCCGCCGCCGGCCGCTGGATGGAGCGCACCGCCGTCCGACGCTCGGACCGGATCATCACCATCAGCCAGGCGATGAAAGCGATCCTGGTTCGCGACTATCGCGCCCGGGCAGAGCGGATCGACATCGTCCACGACGGGGTCGATACCGGCATCTTTCACCGCCACGCTGACCAGCGAGCAGCCGATCTCCGGGCTGCCCACGCAGCTGACGCCGAGCACGTGCTCATTTTTCACGGCGTCATCGACCCCCAGGATGGGCCGGAGCTGTTGATCGAAGCGGCGCCAGCGATTCTCGCGGCTCATCCCCGCACCCGCTTCTGGATGGTCGGCGACGGCCCCGCCGTGCCCGGCTTACAAGCCCGCGCCGAGGCGGCCGGCCTGGCCGGCCGGTTCTACTTTTCCGGCTGGGTGCGCCAGGCCGAGGTGGCGCGCTATATCGCCGCCAGCGACCTGGGGCTGGTGATCCTGCCCGACGTGCTGTCGGCCCGCGGCCGAGTCACCCTCAAAGAGTTCGAATACTGGGCCTGCGGCGTCCCGGCCGTCCTGCCCCGCCTGCCGGCCCTGCAAGAGGTGGTCGGCGACGAGGCGGCCAGCCTGTTCTACACCCCCGGCGACGCGGCGGACCTGGCGGCCAAGGTCAACACCCTGCTGGCCGACGACGCCCGGCGGCGGGAGATGGGCCGGGTTGGGGAAAAACGGGTGCAGGAGCAGTTCGAGTGGCGCGCTCTGACGAGCGAGATTGTGCGGCTGTGTGAGGGGTACAGCGGCCCCGGTCGCTAGGCCCTCTTCACGCAGAACTACCACTCTTCCCAGAGAAAGCGCACCTGGGCGGTCGAATCGGGACGGAGGTAGAGGATCTCACCCCGCGGGCCGCGCAGGAAGCAACTCCACATGCGGGGGTATGATGGGGTTTCGCACTGGTAAGCGGTGGTAAAGCCGGACTCGGCCTCGGTTGCCCAGCCCAGGCGCTGACGTCCGTCAGCGCGGACGTCCTCGATCTCACCCCGCCACATCATACCAAAACCACTAACCGGCTCTTGCAGGCCCGGCGGTGGAGTCTGCCCCAGCCGGTTGTCGGACGACGCGCCCGGCTTGAGCCGGATGTCGCTGATCCAATCGAAGGTCTGGAACCCCTGCTCGTCCTTGCCCTGGTAAAAGACATAGAAGTCGTCGGCATCCTCCACCCAGACCATCAGCCCGTGCTCGAAGTACTGGCCCGCGGCGTAGGATTCGTCCGCCACGGCAGCCGGACACCGCTCCGGGGGGTTGTCGAAGAACCAAGAGCGCACGTTCCGGCACTGGAAACGGACTGGGACCAGCGACCAGGTGAACGATGCGCCGGCCGTGACCCGCAGTCCGAATCCTGTGTAGGCCATCGCCGCCTCGTCGGTGACAAACTGCGTGCTCCCGGCCAATGCTACGCTCTGGCAGCGCGACTCGACGGGACCCGGGCCGCTGATGGGGCAGAGCTCCGCTTTCTGGCCGCTGGCCTGCCAGCTCATCGCCAGGCCATCGCCGAGGTTGATCGTCGTGGTCGGCGTTACGCGGAAAAAGAGGACCTGTGGACCCGCCGCGGGTGTCGGTGTCGGCATGCGGGTGGCGGTGGCCGCCGGCGGGACGGTGGGCGTGAACGTCGGCGGCGCCAGCGTGGGCAGAGGGCTGGCGGCTGGCGACTCTGTGCGCGTGGCCGATGGCACCGGGCTGGGCTGGGTCATAGTGGGAGCAGCAGTTGTAACAGTCGCTGAGATCGTGACCGGCACGGTCGCCAGGATCGCCGGTTCGTTGGTAGAGGTCGGAGCAAGCGCGACGCCCGTGGCCGCCGGCTCAACTGTGGGCGCCAACAGCACAGTGCCAGTAGCAGGAGCACAGCCCGCCAGCGCCAAGGTGAACAGCAGGGCCAGTAGTAGCGGCAGGCAAGGACTTTTATGCATCGTGTCTCCTTTCACCGGTCGGGATAGGAACCGGCCCTACCCAAAGGCAAAGCCATACACATAGATCAGCGCCGACACCTTTCCCTACCGAAACAGAACCCTATTCCCGCGGCCATTTCATCATAGACCATAGCCGCATTGCTGTCAAGATCTGTTGGATTCTCGAAAGCCTGTCCCCTCCGCTTTTTTTTGATCATCTGGCCCTCTTGTGCTATACTGCCTTGAACCACGGGCGGCCGGATCTGCGACGCCGCCTGTGATCGCTTGCATAGAGGGAGCAGCTCATCATGGACGTGCTCGTTGCCAATCCACCCTGGCCGGGGCCGGGGTACGGCGCCCGATCCGACGTGCGCTGGCCGCACAAGCGCAGCGACAAATATATCGAATACCCGATCTACCTGGCCTACACCGCCGCCGTCCTCGAACAGGCCGGCCTGGGCGTGTCGTTCCTCGACGCCGTCATGGACGAGCTGTCGATCGAGGCCTTTGCCCGCCAGGTTGCCGACCGCAAGCCGGGCCTGGTCCTGCTCGAAACCTCCACCCCCTCCATTGCCTTTGACCTGGAGACCGCCGCCGCCGTCAAAGAGGCCGGTCCCGGGACCTTTGTCGCCCTGCTCGGCTCGCACGTCACCCACTTTGACCGCCAGACCGTGGCCGAAAACCCGGCCGTCGGCGCCGTGGTCCGCGGCGAGTTCGAGCAGGTGGCCGCCAACCTGGCCCTGGCCCTACAGGCCGGCGGCGATCTGAGCGGCGTGCTGGGCTTGACCTACCGCGACGGTGGCGAGGTGCGGGCCAACCCGGCCCAGCCCCTGTTCGAGCCGCTCGACGACATGCCCTTTCCGGCCCGCCACATCGTCCACGGCGACGGCTACCGGGCCGGCATCTACAGCGGCGGCCACCCGACGGCGATGATCAGCTCCCGCGGCTGTCCCTACCGCTGCACCTTCTGCCTGTGGCCCGACGTCCTGTACGGCCACCGGTTCCGCGCCCGCAGCCCGCAAAACGTGGTCGCCGAGATCGAGCAGGCCGTCCGGCGCTACGGCCACGACGAGATCTATTTCGACGACGACACCTTTACCATCGACCGCCAGCGTGTCCTCGACATCTGCCGCCTGATCGGCGAGCGCGGCCTGGAAAAAGAGGTAGAGTGGATCGCCCAGTGCCGCGTCGATACGGTCGACCGCGAGGTGCTGGAAGCGATGAAGGCGGCCGGCTGCGGCTATATCCTGTTCGGCGTCGAATCGGGCTCGCCCGAGATGTTGAAAAAGATGAAAAAGGGGATCACCGTCGAAAAGGTGCGGGCCGCCTTCAAGCTGGCCCGCCAGGTGGGCATCAAGACCCAGGCCTTTTTCCTGTTCGGCGTCCCCGGCGAGTCCCCCGACACGATCCGCCAGACGATCGACCTGGCCAAGGAGCTCAACGCCTCCAGCACCCAGTTTGCCATCGCCATTCCCCACCCCGGCACCGCCCTGTATGAGGAGTGCCAGGCCAACGGCTGGCTGACCAGCCAGGACTGGGCCGATTACACCGCCGAGAACTCGCTGATCGAGACGCCATGGCTCACCGCCGGCCAGCTCGAGGAGGCGCGCGTCGAGGCCTACCGCGAATACTATTACCGACCTCGCTACATCGTGGGCGAGGCGCTCAAGGTCCGGCGCCTGGCCGACGTCAGGCGCCTGCTGCGCGGGGCCGGCTCGGTGCGAGCCCGCCTCAAGCTCTTCCAGGAGGCCGCTGACAAGCAGCATGGGTAGAGTCCGCCGCTCGTGGCTGCTGGCTGCCATCCTCGCCCTTTTTGTGGCGCTGTCAATCCTGTACAACGTCTTTACGCCCGTCTTTGAATCGCCGGATGAGCTGCAGCACACCGCCTTTGTGGCCTGGCTCGACGACCAGGGCGCCCTGCCGGTGGTCGCCAGGGACAAGCCGGGCCCGTGGGAGCAGGAGGGCACACAACCGCCCCTGTACTACTGGCTGGCCGCTGTGCTGACCGGCTGGCAGCCCCACGAAGCCGCCGACAACCTGGCCGACGTCAATCCCCACGCCGGCGGCATCGGCGACCCCAAACGGCCCGACAACAAGAACCGGGTGATCCACGACCCGGCCCAGGAAAGCTGGCCCTATCACGACACCGTCCTCTTTGTCCACCTGCTGCGGCTGGTCTCGACCCTCATCGCGGTCGGCACCCTGCTGGCCGTCTATCGCCTGGGCCGTATCGTCTTCCCCGACCGTCCGGGCATCGCCCTGGGTATGGTCGGCCTGGTCGCCTTTATACCCCAGTTCCTATTCCTGAGCACCTCAGTCAATAACGACAACCTGGTCATCCTGATCTCCTCCTGGACCGTGGTCCTCCTGGCAAGCTGGCTGTACGCCGGCAGGCTGCCCAGTTGGCTGGAGCTTGGCGCCTTGGGCCTGCTGTTGGGCCTGGCAGCCCTGTCCAAGCTGAGTGGGCTGTTCCTGTGGCCCCTGGCAGCCGCGACGTTGGCCTGGCTGGCCTGGCGGCGGCACCGCCTCACCTGGCTGATCCCGGCCGGCCTCCTCGTCCTGGGCCTGGCCCTCGGCCTGTCCGGCTGGTGGTTCGCCCGCAACCTGGGCCTGTACGGCGACCTGTCGGGCATCAACGCCCATCTGTGGATCATGGGACCGCGCGAAGAGTGGCCCACTACCGTCAGCGCCATCTATTCCGAGTTCCGGGGTTTTCGCTACTCCTTCTGGGCCCTGTTCGGCTGGTTCAGCGTCCTGGTGCCCGACCCAATCTACTGGATTATCGATCTGCTGACCGTCGCCGGCTGCGCCGGCTTTGGCCTGTACTTGTACCGTTCCATTCGCAACAGGAAAGGACCCTCCGGCAACGACAGGGCGCTGCCCGTCATCCTCCTCCTTGCCCTGTGGTTCGTCCTGGTCGCCATCGGGCTGGTGCGCTGGACGTTGCTGACCCCGGCCAGCCAGGGGCGGTTGATGTTCCCCGCCCTGGCGTCGATCGCCCTCTTTCTGGTCGTGGGCTGGGCCGAGCTGGTGCCTAACCGTTGGCGCTGGCCGGCCGCCACTGCCTTCCTGGCCGCCTGGGCCGCCTGGGCCGCCCTGTGCCCGATCCTGATCATCGCCCCCACCTACGCCGAGCCCCAGCGCTACGACTCCCTGGCCG
>Ga0209254_10003231_pt1 | contig 14886 bp, 13 predicted proteins | sample FrelakmetDIP11DI_FD_187148 | JGI IMG/M metagenome (GOLD analysis project Ga0209254, IMG submission 187148) | Freshwater lake sediment microbial communities from the University of Notre Dame, USA, for methane emissions studies - DIP11 DI (SPAdes)... | ecosystem: Environmental > Aquatic >...
CACAGCGCGGCGAGCCGCTTTGCCGAGGTACACCGTACGACCTTTGCCGCCTTTGGCGCCGCCCAGCCGACCATGCTTGACCAGCACTCTGCCGGACTTCAAATCCACGTCGCTGACTTTGAGCGCCGACAACTCCGAAGCACGCAGGCCGGTGTCGAGCAGCGTCAGGATGATCGCCTGATCGCGACGTGCCGTAGCACGGCGCATGGTGAACTTGCGGCGGTCGGTGGTCTGAGACTCCTTGCAGGTCTCGCAGGCTTTCAGGAGCGCCTCGATCTGTTCTTTGGTGAATGGCTCGACAGGAGCCTCTTCAAACTTGGGTGCCGGGATGTCTTGCATGAAGTTGGGAACATTCAGTTCCCGTCGCGCCCAGGTGAAGAAGGCAGAGAGGCTGATGTAGAAATTGTGAATGGTCTTCGCCGACAGAGCCCGGCGGTCGCCGTTTATGCGGCGGGGCTCATACTCGGTGCGCAGCCAGACAAAATAGTCTCGAACTTTCTGCGCCTTGAGCCAGTTAACGGGCAGATCAGTCGTATACTCCAGCCACAACTTCAGATCATGTTCGTAGCTGCGCAGGGTGGTGGGGCTGAGTCCTTCAGCGGCTTTGTATTGCAGGAAACCTGTGATGGCTTTAGACAGTAACAACGAGCCCGACGGTCTACGGTTCATCGAAAAACCCTCCATTTTGGATAGGTTTGCGAACCTTAGACCGTCGGGCCAAGCAAAACACCGTAGCCCGAAGGTCTACGGTGTTACTGTAGTTGCGGGGGCTGGATTCGAACCAGCGACCTCCGGGTTATGAGCCCGACGAGCTGCCACTGCTCTACCCCGCGATAGTGGCAAGATTGTACCACCTTGCTCAAGGCGCGTCAAGGATTTTTAACGAGGGCCTAAGAACAGCGCGGCCCATTCGTTGCGCGGATCGCTTGGAACAGATGTGGCAACTGAGGCGGTGTTGGTAATGGGCGGAGCGGAATCCAACGGTGAAGGCTTGATGACCGTCTCGCCGGCACGCGCCATTCCGGCTTGTCGTGCCCAGTGCTCGACAAATTCGTTCGATTGGGTGTAGTCGCGCAGCGACAACAACGCCCCGTGGCGGGCCTTTTCTTGATCAATCTTTTCCTGCAACGTAGCCGCTGCTGCGGTCATCTGACGGATATATCCCAGGCGCGCATTAAAATCAGCCAGCAGGGGAATGGCAAAGATCACCAGCACCAACAACCAGAAACCGGGAGACTTCCAGAGTGTGCGGAGTTTTTGATCGCTAGACATAGGCCTGCCTCTAAGCAAAGAATCCCAGGGTGAGCCTGGGATTCCAAGGGAGTGCCGAAGCGGGGATTTGAACCCCGATGAGGGAACCCTCACTACGCCCTGAACGTAGCGCGTCTGCCAATTCCGCCACTTCGGCGCTGTGCCTTCATTTTACCCAAAGCGATCGATTTGTCAAGAAACAGACCACTGGCGCAGAGCATCACCGACTGCGCTCATATCAGATCGATGGCCGTTACGGCTCAAAGAGGGCCTTGTTCTGAATCACGCGGCGGGTGATCACATACCAATCGGGCAGGGTGCGAAACCGATCGGATGACACAGCCATCGAACCAATTTGCACGTCGCGTACCTTTTCACTGATGCCATAGTTGTAGACCGGGTAATACAACAAGATGCCCGGCGTCTGTTCACGGAACATCTCCTGAAACTTGTGATACAGATTGAGCCGCGTCGCCTGATCGTTCGTGCGGCGCGCTTGTTCCAGCACCTCGCTCATGTTACGATCGCGAAACCGCGAATAATTCTGGCCCGGCGGATCGGACTGTGTCTCATGCCAGAACGGATAGGGATCGGGATCACTTGGCAGCTGCATATCGATCAGCGCGGCCTGATAGTTGCGCGGCTCCAGATAGTTGTTGCGCAAGCCGGCCTGCACGGGCAACACGCTGGCCTGCACGCCGATTTCTTGCCACTGCTCTGCCACGGCTTTGGCCAGTGCTACCTGTAGTGGATTGTTGTTCGTGTACAACGTGAACGAGATCGGAACACCATCCTTGACACGAATCGGCGTATCGTTGGGACCAGCTACCGGAACCGGGGGCGCTCCGCTTTCAGCACCCGCTTCACGCGCCGGTGGTTGCGCCACGGGGTATCGCCAGCCAGCTTCGTTGAGCAGCTGCCGCGCCCGATCACGATTCGGAATCAACGGCGGCAGGTCGGCGGCATAGGCCCACGTGCCCGGAATCATCGGACTGTCCGCCAGCAGGCCCTGTCCATGCAGCACTTCTTCCACAATCTGACGCCGATCAAGACCGAGCAGCAGAGCCTGTCGCACGTTTTGATCCTGGAAGAAAGGCAGGGCGGCGTCGCCTTGATTCAAGAAGATCATGGTGTAACCCGCCATGGGGCCGGTGTACAAATTCAACGAAGGTGTATCCCTGACGCTGGTCAATTGATCGGCCGGCACCTTGTTGAGACCTTGAACTTCACCCGCTCGATAGGCGGCCAGCATCGAAGGGTAATCGGGATAGAATTTGAAGTCGATCTTGGCGATGAATGGCTGACGACCATAGTAGCCGGGATATGCCGCCAACAGCACATGCTGCGGCTGGCCGGTTTCACCACTGCCGAACTGCTCCACTTGGAACGGCCCGCTGCCGATCGGTTTGCGGTTGAACGGCAACGCCGGCAGATCGGCGGCTTTGACTTCGCCCAACACATGCTTGGGCAGTACGCCAAAGTTACCCGTTGTCACGTATTGTAGAAAAGGCGTGTAAGGTTCCTGCAGCGTCAACTGCACCGTCAAACTGTTCACCTCTTCAGCTTTCACAGTGCGCCACAGCGCAGCCACATCTTGCAAACCGGGAAAGTTGGGGTCCTGCAACAATTTGATCGTATAGATCACATCGTCGGAAGTAACCGGCCGATTATCATGCCAGCGCGCATTGGGCCGCAGGCGAAACGTGTACACCAACCCATCGGGCGATACTTCCCAACTGCTGGCCAGATCAGGCTGCAGCTGACCGCGCTCATCCAGGCGCAGCAAACCGCTGAACACCAGCGTGCACAGATCGCGGTCGATGTCGTTGTACTGGCACAACAAGGGATTGACGTACTGTGGTGAACCCACCATGCCTTCCACATACGTGCCACCGGGCGCCGGCTCACGCTCGATCGAGTAGGCCTCGGCCAGATAGACCATCAGGCCGCCGAGCAAGACGACGCCCACGAAAATTAGAACTACTTGCCAACGAATGTGTCGAACCACAGATCATCACCCTGCTATGGTCGGATGCGGGAACGGTGGCCTGCCCAAGACCCGATCGGCCTACCGCACGCCGCGCGATCTTAATGCGAATTGCTGGAACTGACCAGGCACACAACAGGGGTGTTGCAGCCGTTGAGCCGCAACACCCCTGCAGAAATCGGGTTTAGTCCGGGCAAAGCGCGCAGGCGCCGCTAAGCACCCACCACCAGCACGCTCAAGATCGCCAGCACAAAGAAGATGACCGATACCCACACGGTAGCGTTAAACAGCGTGCGCTCGATGCCGCGCCGCGCGTGATACACCGGGCTGTCGCCACCGAAAACATTGCCCACCGCCGAGTTGCGTGCGCCGATGATGATCAACGCGACGAGCAGGATGGACACGATAATCATGGCGATGCTCAAATACGTTTGCACAAGTATTCTCCTGACAGGAAGTTGGCGCGGATTATAGCATGCCTAACAGGCTTGTCAAACGTGCGGCCTCGGCGCTGCCCGGGCTGGGCAGGAAGAAGAAGGCCAGCGCAATGATAATGTAGACCGCCAGCAACATCGCACCTTCCAGCCAGTTCGATTCGCCATCCAGGGCTACCAGCGCGGCGATGACTCCCGCCGCCGTGAGCGCCAGCACCTCGAAGCCGTTGAATTCCAGCGTCAACGGATTGCCCATGAGCAGGCTGACAAAGACCAGCACGGGTGCGACAAACAAGGCAATCTGCAAACTTGATCCCAATGCGATCGACAGGCTGAGATCCATTTGATTCTTGAGCGCGACCTGCACGGCGACCAGGTGCTCGGCCACGTTGCCGATCAGCGGAATGATGATGATGCCCACGAAGAACTCGCTGAAGCCCAGTTGCTGTGTGACGGGTTCCACCGAACTGACCAGGAACTCGCTCATCAGCGCAATGCCCACGGTGGCCAGCACCAGGATGCCCAGCGCCTTGCGCGTGTTCCAGTGCGGCCCGCCGTGCGAAGGCGGCACCGACGGACCGTGCGCCTCGGCCGGGGTGCGCGAACGCAGCGAGTAGATGATCGCCAGCGCATAAATCACGATCATGGCAAACGCCGTGGTCAGGCTCAACTCCTCTACCCGCAGCGTGTCCGGTTCAATGGCGGCGTTGAAGAACGAGGGAACACTCAGTGCGATGACGGCCAGAATCGTCATGGTGGCATCAACGCCCACGTGCGATCGATCGAATTTTTGGACGCCGTTTTTTAGCCCGCCCAAAAAGATGCTGAGGCCCATGACCAGCAACACATTGCCCAGGATCGAGCCGATCAATGAGGCTTTCACCAGATCGAGCAGCCCTTCTTTGATGGCGAAGAGCGTGATGATCAATTCGGCGGCGTTGCCGAGCGTGGCATTCAGCAATCCGCCGAGGCGCGGCCCGGTTTTCTCGGCCAGCGCTTCCGTCGATTCGCCCATGAGGCCCGCCAGCGGAATAACCGCCAGCGCCGAGACGAGGAACAACAGCACTTCGCTGCCATGCAGCAGCTCGATCAGAATGGCGACGGGAATCAACAGCAGCAGCCAACGTAGATAACGCATTTTCTCTCCCTCACAAAGCTAGTCTGAAAACAACGCGGCCGGCGTCGTCCTCGGCACGATGACGCGCAGCGCGCGCGGCACCACCTGTACCTCGATCGGGGTAACACCGATCGGTTCTGCGTCGACGTGCACCGCAACCGGCTGCTTGGCGGTTACCCGAATATGCCGGCCGCGCAAATTGATCAACCGCGGATTCTGCGCTGATCGTCCCAAAGCAATGCTGATGAAATGCCGGGCTGTGTAAGCAAAACTTGTTCCTTTGAAGAGGCATACATCCAGCAAGCCATCGTCGACGCGCGCGGCGGGACTGGGCCGCACGATGCCGGCGTACAGCTGAATGTTGCTGATCAGAACCATCAAAGCGCGACTGCGCAGGGGCGATCGATCGTCAATCGCGATCGTCATCGGCGTGCCGCGATAGTGCACGGCGTGCCACAGCGCGCGCAGACCGTAGCCGGCTACGCCCCAGCGTTTGACCCACGGCGGACGCGGTTCGATCTTGGACGTCACGTAAGCATCCAGTCCCGCGCCTGACCACAATAAAAAGTAACGCTCGTTGGTGCGGCCCAGATCGATCGGGCGGATGAGACCGGTACAGATCGATCGCGCCGCATCGGCCAGCTGCGCGGTATACAGCGGCGCGGGGATCGGCAGACCGATCTGCCTGGCCCACACATTGGCCGTACCGGTCGGCAGCGTGGCCAGGGCCACGTCACTATGGGCGAGCGCATTGGCTGCTTCATTGAGACTGCCATCGCCACCGGCAGTTAATACGACATCATAGTGACTGCGGCAGGCTTCCACGGCCAAGCGGTGAACATCACCCGCCTGCTGCGTCCCTTGCACTTCGACCCGCCAGCCATATTCGCTGAAGACCTGCAGCGCCGAAGACAAACGCGACTGAACATCGCGCGTGCCGGAACGCGGATTACAGATGAGGACGGCTCGCAGATCAGAACCTGGACGGACGGGCAAGCACGTGTCTGCCATGATCGCAGCGATTATATGGGATCAAGGCCACTTTTGCCAACCGCTGGATTTGGTAATTTGCGGTACAATAGCCGCGATTCATTTTCGCTCGCGTGAGATTACCGCATGTCGGAACACATCTTCAATAATCGCTATCGCATCCTGGCGCAAATTGCTGGCGGCGGCATGGCCGTCGTCTACAAAGCGCACGATACCACTCTTAACCGCGTTGTCGCCGTCAAAGTGCTGCGTGATACGTTCGCGCAGGATGTCGATTTTCGCGCCCGTTTCCAGCACGAGGCGCAGGCTGCCGCCAACCTGGGCCATCCGAATATCGTGACAGTCTACGACTACGGACGGGACGGCATGCAGAGCTACATCGTGATGGAGTATGTCGAGGGCCGCGATCTCAAGACGGTGATTCGCAGCGAAGCGCCGTTGCTGCTCGATCGTACCCTGGATTTGATGATTCAAGCCTGCGCCGCATTGGGCGCCGCCCATCGCGCCGGGTTGGTGCACTGCGATGTGAAGCCGCAGAACATACTGGTGACGAATGATGGCCGTGTCAAAGTCACCGACTTCGGTATCGCGCGGGCCATGTCGGCCAGCGTGCCGCAGAACGTGGAAACAGTCTGGGGCACACCGCATTACTTCTCGCCGGAGCAGGCCGCCGGTGAGCCGCCCACGCCGGCCAGTGATGTGTACAGCCTGGGCGTAGTGTTGTACGAGATGCTGGCTGGTCATGTGCCCTTCGATGCCGATAATCATACCGATCTGGCCATGCAACATCTGCGCGATGAACCACCACCGCTGACGGCGCTCAATCCGGCTGTGCCCATTCAGATCGAGCAGATCATCAACAAGGCCATGGCGAAAGATCCGGCGAATCGTTATCGCACGGCCGATCTGTTTGGTCGGGCTTTGCTGGACTATCGGCGCATGACGAATCAAGCGACGGGTTATCAACGCCCGATCGCAATGGCTGCGTCCACCGGATCGACGACAATGTCGGCATCGACTGCTCGACCTCAGGAAACGGCGGCAGCGTCAGGTGGCACCGATTGGCTGGGCTGGATTTTGGGGACACTGGCCTTTGTCGCCGTCGTGGGTCTGATCCCGTTGTTCGTGTTGGTGTGGCGCGCTTACTCGCAGCCTGCCTCGTCCGCGACGATCCCCTCGCCGTCGAATCCGGTGACCACTCCAGTCAGTGGCACGACGATCACGCCTGCGTTCGGGAACGAAGTGTTAGTCCCCAATCTCATCGGGCGCACGCAAGCCGATGCGGAAAAACTGGCAACATCCAACGGCTTGCAGGCAATCATCGGAGCAGGGCGCTTCGATCCCAAAGTGCCCCAAGGCTCGGTCGTGGCGCAGAATCCGACCGTGGGCAAGAAGGTTGTCAAAGGCACCGTGATCGAGATCGCTTTGAGCGAAGGACCAAAAGTCTCGCCGGTCGTCAACTTGTTGAATGTGATCTATGAAGATGCAGCCGAGGGGCTGCAGACGTACGGCTGGGATGTGCGCTTGGTCGAACAATACAGCCAGGATACCTATCGCAAGATTTTAGCGCAGGAACCAGCGCCCGGTGTGCAGCTGGCTGCGGGTGAGCCATTGACGCTGACGGTGAGCAGCGGCACGACGGTGACTTTGGGGGTCAATCTGGCTGATCTGATTTCGCTGGATGCGGCCAACCTGCCGCTGGATCAGGTGCAACCGGGCGAAGGACTGGAGGCGACACTGTTGTGGCGCGCGCAAAGCCGGATTCGAACACCTTATACGGTTTTTCTGCACTTCGTCGATCCGAATGGCAATATCGCGACCCAAATCGATCAAGAACCGGCGCTGCCCACGACTTCCTGGCCCATCAGCGTGACGATCGATGATCCGTATACGCTGATGATTCCGGTGGGGGCTGTGCCGGGAACTTATCAACTGCGGGTAGGTTTGTATCCGACCGGCGATCCCACCAACCGCCTGCCCGTGGTCGATGCGGGCCAGACCAGCGCAGATGTCAACAATCGCATCTTGATCAAAGAGATCATCGTGCGGCCGTGATCTTGCCACGCAGCCGGAATTCTTGTATAATCTCGCGCGCAATCAGGCTTAAAACCGCGACGGTGGCGTAGCTCAGTGGTAGAGCAGGGGACTCATAAGCCCTTGGTCGTTGGTTCAAATCCAATCGCCACCACAAAATGCCAGCGGCTCATTCAATTTGAATAAGCCGCTGCGTTTATCTGTGTTGTTCCCCAATCACTTGTAACCCCGAATCTTTCTATGGAATCCCTCATAGCCCTCTCTAAAAACCATCCGTGGGCATGCCGGATTTGAGTTTTCCCATCGCTGGACTTTCGTCCAGCAGGCGCACAATATATCAACGGCCTCATGATCAATTCGATCACAAGGCCGCTTTATCTGATGCCGTCAAATCCGAGCACAAACTCGCTCAACTCAGCGCGAGCGCGATCGCTTGCTCGGTGGTCAGCGTTGCGCCTTTCGACCAGGCCAATTCAAACACGATATCCCCAAGTTGAGCACGTAGTCTCGTCAAGGCATCCTCATTTGCTTTCTGATTTGTTTGCTCGACGGGCGCGCCAAGGCGGGCTCGCAAGGAGTCAGCTGCCGCCAGGAGTTGAACCGCGCGTTCGTAGCGTTTTTCAATTTCCGCAATGTCGGCCAGGTGTTCAAATGAATAGGCATAGCCTCGCGGAAGACCTAAATCGTGGCGAATGCGCAGCGCTTCGCGGTAACGTTCTCTGGCGCGATCGTAGTCTCCCATAACTTCAGCGTTATGGCCCAGGTTTTGAATGGCCAGGGCGACACCGCGCCGGTAACCGAGTGATTGGTAGATATCCCGGCATTCCTCTAAGGCCAGTGTAGCTGCCGCATATTCGTTGATCTCTATCAATGGTCCAGAAAGCCGGTTGAGTGCTGTTGCGAGTTCAAACGGGTTCTCTAGATCGCGCCACAGCGCTATGCTCGCCAGGACATGGTGCAGGGCTGTTTTGTGCTCACCTGCAAAATAGGCAATTGATCCCAGTAAGTGTTTGCCTTTCGCCATGCCAGCCGTATAGGAAATCTGCTCAGCTAGCTGGAGCGCTTCTTCAACCTGGGCTTGCAGATTCGCCCGTTCGCCAGCCAATTGAGCCAGGTCACAATACTTCAATCGTGCGTCGATCTCCCCCCGCTGGTCGCCAAGTTGCTGAAACAACTGCTGCGCTTGCCGGGCACACTGCAACCCATAATCAAAATCGGAGATCGCCGAGGATAGCTCAGCCGCAGCCAGTAGGGCTTGTGCCCGCTGGATGGAAACCGATCCCTCGGTTCCCTCCAATACGCGTTGGATCCAGCGGCGCCCTTCCTGGAAAAATCCACCCAATTCCCAGAACTTCAGATCCGTGCCCAATTGTGCGACCAGGGCCAGCGCTTGCTCACCATCGTGTGAAACCAGCCATTCAAACGCCTGGCTCAAATTATCGTGGTCATCCACGACGGTCCGCAGCCGCTCGAGGAATGTTTGTCCGGTTCGGTTCTCCGCCGCGCGGGCAACGAGCTCCGCATAGTAGCGGGCATGTCGTTCCAGCGCATCTGCTTCCTGATCACTGCTGCGCAACTGCTCCTGCACAAACTGGCGGATGGTTTCGTGCATACCGTAGCGCCGATGTTCGGCATCCGCCCCAAAGACCAGCAGCGAGTGGTCGACCAGTTCTGCGAGAATCTCGGCGCAAGACTTCCCTGTGGCGCTGACCGCCTCGGCGGCTTCCAGCGTCCATCCACCGGCAAAGACCGCTAAGCGGCGCAAGACCGATCGCTCCTGGGCGCTCAAGAGCCCGTACGACCAATCAATCAGAGTATGCAAGGTGCGCTGGCGCGGCATGGTTTCGCCTGCCCGCCGATTGTGCCAGGCGAAGCGCTGGTCCAGCCGTTCGGCGATCGCTTCGACGGGCAGCGCGCGGACTTGCGCTGCGGCGATTTCGATCGCCAGGGGGATACCATCGAGCTGTCGGCAGATCCGCGCGACCGCCAGAACATTCGTATCGGTGAGCGCGAAATGCAGCAGCGATTGCGCGGCGCGGTCGGTGAACAGCTGCACCGAGTCCAAGCTCAGTATGTCCGCAACCGTGAGTCGCTCTGCGCTATGGATGGCGGGGGTGGCAAATGGTTCCAGCCGTACCACGTGCTCCTCTTCAAGGTGAAGCGGAATGCGGCTCGTCGCCAGTACCGTCAGTCCGGCGGCGTCGCGGCAGAGCGTTTGGACGAGGCGCGCGCACGCTTTCACCAGGTGCTCGCAATTGTCCAGCACCAGAAGCATGGTCTTGTCGCGCACGTAATCCACAATCGCGGTGGTGGACGAGCGACCGGTGTTGGTCGGTAAATGCAACGCCGCTGCGACTGCGTCGTCCACGGCTCTGTTATCAGCAATGCCTGCCAATTCGACAAAGCAGACGTCATGGGCGAAATCGCTCGCCAGGCGGCGGGCAACCTCGATCGCGAGGCGCGTCTTGCCGACGCCGCCCGGCCCCGCCAGGGTCACCAGCCTGACTGTTCTGCGCGACAAAAAATCGACAAGGCGCGCGGATTCCTGTTGGCGCCCAAAAAAGCGCGTCAGAACGGGCGGCAGGGCAGCCTGCTTTGCAGGCAACTCGAATGAGGCGCGGACGCGGATCTGTTCGGCAGGTGTCACGGTTTCAACGGCCGGCGCGAGGGCGCGGATCTGTTCGGCCAGCGTCACGGTTTCGATGGCTGGCGCCAGGCCAAGCTCGGTTGCCAGCATGCGGCGGCAGGTTTCGTAGGCATCCAGTGCGGCGCTGCGCTGATCCGCGCGCGCCAGCACGCGCATCAATTGACGATAGGCGGCTTCGCTCAGCGAATCGTATGCGAGCAAGCGGCGGATGGCGCGTTCGGCTTCAGCCAGTTGACCAGCGCGCTCGTGAAACGCAGCCAGCTGTTCCAGTGCCGACGTTACCTGCACGCGGAAGTGTTCGCGCTGCGCCAGAAGCCACTCGTCGAACTGCTCACAATTGCCAAGCGAGAATTCTTCCAACAAATCGCCGCGCGCCAGATCGAGCGCCTGTGTCAGCCGTGCGGCACATTCGGCGCAATCGTATCGATCGGGGTGCGGATGGAGACGCCAGGTCTCGATTAAGGTGCGAAAGCACGCAACGTCCAGTTCGTGATCGCTGAGGGGGTTGAAGCGCAGGGTGAGCCGATCACCGATCAGGGGTGGTTGCACGTCGGAAGCGCTCGTTCCCAGCGCTTTCTGAAGATGCGCCCAGGTCACGCGGAGGTTGTTTTGAGCAGCGGCGGTCGGCAAATCGGGCCACAACAGGCCAAGCAAAAAATCTCGGCTGTGTGCGTGATCCGACTCGATCAGGAGATAGGCCAGCAGCCCGATTGCCTTACGGTTGGTGAGGGTGATCACTCCCAACTGGCGATGTTTGATCTGCAATCGACCGAGTAAAGAAAAGATTAATGTAGTCAATATCTTATAAATTAATGGTGGATTTACGGCGTTTCGTTAAACTGTAGAAAGTATAGCATACCAAACGAAAGCGCCAATCGACGCCGCAACTGCTTGAGCGCGGCAACATCAAGGTAGTGCAGGACGGTGGCATGAGGCAGGAACCATCCAAGCAGAGGGGGCGAGAATGGAAGGATTCGAATTGAGCATCGTGATCAACCGACCCGTCGAAGAGATTTTCGGATTTCTGGCCAACCTTGAGAATGACATCAAGTGGCGGAGCGAGTGGGTTGAGACCAAGAATACGTCGGGAGGAGACACTGGCGTAGGCGCCACCTTTTGTTTGACCGGCGAGTTTCTCGGCCGGCGGATCCCGACGATATACGAGGTCATCGAATACGAACCGAACCGGAGCGCGGCGTGGAAAACCGTGTCAGGACCTCTCCCGCTGAAATTCCGGAGGACCTTTGAGCGCGGCGAAGGCGGCACACGCTTCACCATCAAATACGAGGTGGAGGTACGCGGCTTCTTCAAGCTGGTTATGCCGTTTCTCGCCGGAACGGTCAAGCGACAGCATGCAGGCGATTTGCGCAAAGTGAAGGAACTGATGGAAACCAGCGCCCTGTGATCTGTGATGTGATCAGGCAGGAGCAGGTGACACAGGCCAACGACAACTCTATCAGAGGAAAGGCGATAGGTTAAATGGATGCACTCGAATTGAGTATTGTGATTAAGCGACCCATTGAGGAGGCCTTTGCATTTCTGGCTAACCTTGAGAATGACGTGAAGTGGCATAGTGCGTTTGTTGAAGTCAGGAATACGTCGGGGGGCTCCAATGGCGTAGGCGCGAAATTTCTTGTGTTTGAAGGGCTCCTCGGCCGGCGGACTGCTGGGACCGAATACGAGGTTACCGAGTACGAGCCGGACCGGAGCGCGGCCTGGAAAACTGTAACGGGGCCTCTCCCGCTAAAATTTCGGAGGACATTTGAGCGCGTCGATGGCGGAACACGCTTCGCCGTTCGATATGAGGGGGAGCCACGCGGCTTCCTAAAGCTGGCTTGGCCGCTCATCACCAGGATGGTCAAACGGCAGCAAGGAGGCGATATGCGCAACCTTAAGGAGCTGATGGAAACCCGCGCTGTGTGAGCATGTGCTGCCACCAGTCAACAGCTGCAATTGAAGGATAAACGTCGATTTTTCATAATCAAACAGAAAGAAGAGGAACTGTTACGATGTCTACTATCACCAACACCAGTACGTCCCACGTCCACCGCAATTCACTCCTCCGTTCTATTGTGTAAGGTGGGGCTGATTATCGGTATTGCTGATGCGATAGTCTATCACTGGTTTGTTTCGAGTGTCCTTGAAGGGTATCCATTAATGAGTGTATACCAATATTTGGCCAGCGGCGCATTGGGTAATGCCGCCTTCGCAGGCGGAATCGCCACCGCTCTGCTCGGGGCGCTCTTTCACTTCTTCGTTGCCTTTGTCGTCGCCGCCGTTTTTATCCTGAGCGCCGACCGAATTCCTCTCTTGCGCCGCCACGCCATTTCTGGATCGCTCGTATATGGGGTTGGCGTGTTCATTGTCATGAACCTCATTGTACTGCCCCTCAGCGCGGCGCCACCATTACCAGCGCCAACAATGCCTCAGCTCATTGTGATGATCGTGGATCACATCCTGGTCATCGGGCTGCCGCTAGGCATCATCGTGCGGCGAATGCTACCCGCCAATGAATAGTGATCTCATTGGGAACCAGAACAAGAAAGGAGCGAATGCAATGGCAATCAAGGTGATCGTCGAACTACAGGCCAAACCAGGCAAGCGCACTGAGCTCAAGAATCTGCTCGAGAGCGTCGCGACGACACTCGGGCCAAGTGAGCCTGGCTTCCTGGGCAGCACACGTTACGAAGTACTCGATAACCCCAACATCGTGGTTGAGATTGCCGATTGGGAGTCGGCCGAGGTGCGGGCGGCGGCGATGCAGCAGGCCATGGACAGCGGCGCTTATGCACCTCTGGGGGAGCTGTTAGCCGCGCCATTCAGGGCGACGGTCATCAGTCCGCTGCCTTGATCTGTTCACAAATCCAAATCTGTGACCAGTGATGCGGCTCGATCTGAAGCGTATCGCATACCAGAAAGGACTATAACCATCTCACCTTATGCAGAAGCGGCATCCCCATGCCGTTTCTCAAAACGCCTTTCGCCCATGCATTTTAGGTGTCGTCTCAACGTCGATCGTCAACTCTACCCATTAAACAAGGAGAGTTTCCAATGTCAACTGAACAAAACAAAGCTGTGGTCCGCCGTTTCATCGAGGAGGTCTTGAACAAACAGAACGCTGCCCTTGTGGACGAGCTACTCGCCCCCGACTACGTCAACCATATGATGCCCGGGGGACGCGAAGGCTTCAAACAGTTCTTACCCACGCTGCGCTCGGCTTACCCGGATCTCAAGATGGAGTTTAACATCGAGCGCCTGATGGCTGAAGGCGACTACGTTATGGTGCGGGTCACCACGCGCGTTACAAACGCCGGCAAAGAAGCAGCGGGATCGGGACTGGGTGAATATCGTCTCGCAAACGACAAAATCGTGGAAGATTGGCCCGTGAGCGGCGCGACAGATCTGATACAACAGGTTGGGGTAACTCTTCCATCAGGGTAGAGCGAGAGGCAGGCATTCGGCCGGAAAAACAGGCGGAGCGCGTCGCCTTTTCAATGCGGTATTCCCCCCAAAAGCCAAGTGAGGCGTGCCAATCTAGGGCGCGGGCTAATACCGGCATGAACCCGACGCGCTCTGCGCGGGTTATGCCGACCGTTAAGCCGCTCACCGCGCCGAAGGTGTGGGCGGTGTTGAAGGAGAAGAGTGTGGCGTCGTAGTATGCGGTCGGAAGTGAGAATTGATGTCCCGCTCCAATAAAATTCTTTATGGAGGATCTATGAACGACCAATTGGAAACGAACAAGAGAATCGTGCGCGAGTGGCATGACCTCGCCATTGACCAACGCAAACCCGAAGAAGCAGTTGCCAAATATCTTGGACCGAACTATCGGCAGCATAATCCCGGCGCAGCAGATGGTCCCGAACCTTTCATTGAAACTGTGAAACAGTTCGTGGAAAATTTTCCAGATTTGCGCATGGAACCAAAAAGGATCATTGCGGAAGGCAATTATGTGGTCCTGCATAGTCACTTGATCCTCAAACCCGGCGACCGCGGTATGGCGGTCGTGGACATCTTCCGTCTTGAAAACGGCAAGATCGTTGAACATTGGGATGTGGTGCAAGAAGTTCCCGAAACGTCAGCGAACAACAACACGATGTTTTAGCAACGACCGATTATCCTGCCGCCTAAAAACGGCCTGCAGGCGACGCCGTTACCCCCTCCAACAACGCCTCAACTCACCGAGTTGATCGTGGTTCACATCATGGTCATCGGCTTGACGTTATGCGGCATCGTGGGGCGTAATGCCAACCTCCAAGGAATAATGATCCCATCGGGAAGCAGAAAAGAACAGAGCAAATGCAATGACAATCAAGGTGATCGTCGAACTACAGGCCAAACCAGGCAAGCGCACTGAGCTCAAGAATCTGCTCGAGAGCGTCGCGGCGACACTCGGGCCGGGCGAGCCCGGTTTTCTGAGCAGCACGCG
>Ga0209254_10003232_pt1 | contig 14885 bp, 9 predicted proteins | sample FrelakmetDIP11DI_FD_187148 | JGI IMG/M metagenome (GOLD analysis project Ga0209254, IMG submission 187148) | Freshwater lake sediment microbial communities from the University of Notre Dame, USA, for methane emissions studies - DIP11 DI (SPAdes)... | ecosystem: Environmental > Aquatic >...
ACACTCTCAAGGGGTATATACGTAACATCACTTATTGTCTTCGTAATTATCTTGTTGCCAGTTGTCATGGAAGGCCTCAGAATAGGGTCAGTACCGTCAACTTTAATCAGAACTTCAAATACTTTAGCATCGGCATTGGGAAGTTGCTCTCCTATATTTGCAACGCTGCTGACAACTCCTGTATATGATTTTTCAGGAAAAGCATCCACCATAATCTCCACCTTTTGCCCTGACTTGACTTTGCTGACATCAATCTCGTTCACATATGTCTTGGAGATCATTGAAGACATATCGGGAAGCGTAGCTACCACATTATCCCACGGATTGATTGTGGAACCTATTTTTCTTTTGTTCCCCATCCTGTCTCTTTTATATATTACCATCCCAGGGGAAGGGGCTTTGATATCAAACTTGGACAGAAGATTCTGCAGATCGTTGACACGACTTTGCTGCTCCGACAGGTTGTGCTTATTAGTTCGCATATCCGACTTAGCCTGTTCTACTCTTAAAGAATAACCCTTTATTGACTGATCGAGAGCACGGTTGGATTTGTCGAGTGAAATCTCAGCCTGCCTTATAGTTGTAGGTGGTTCATATTTTGATTGTTGCAGGGTTATCTGAGCTTCTTCAACAGTAAATGAAAGATTCTTGATGTTGTCTCTCAGGCTACTCAGAGTTACTGCAGTATCAAGGATCTTCATCTCCAGGTTCGTTTCAAAGGTTGTAAGCTTGTCTAGTTCATCCTTAAGAGTATTATCAAAGGAGGTCCTGTCGAGTGTGGCTATAAAGTCACCTGTTTTTACTTCTGTACCTTCAGGTACCAGATCTTGTATTTTAATATCCATTCCACGGATGTTCCTTAACTGGGAGAATTCAGGGCCCCTTATGTCAGTTGAGTTCTCAGCCTGCAGCTCACCGGTTGTTGTGACAACAATGTCAAACTGCCCTTTTTTAGCTTCAACATAAAGATTTGCAATATCTTTCTTAGATGTTGCCTTGCTGAAAACTATCAGAATTATGATTGCCACAACAACAATAATGGCTGTAATAATAAGTGTTCGCTTCATTTGAAATATAAATTAATAGATAGCTTAAAATCAGCTGCAAAAGTATTAAAAGGGTTATCCCTTCAGTTACCTTTAACAATATTTAACAACAAAATTAATTTTGCCTTAATGCTTTAAAGACACTCTATCCGGCAATTTTATTCCGGAACAGGCATATAAATGGTACGGAATTAGAGTTTTTTAACAATTCCGATGACTGAATCAGCAAGGTCGTTTGCCTCCTTGCCGGTCCTCCCTTCCGCGTAGATTCGCATAACAGGCTCAGTATTGGATTTTCTGATCTGTACCCATCCACCCTGATGTTCGAACCATAAACCATCCCGTTCATCAAATGAATGATCCCTGTAATGCCCTTTAATAGCATCAGCTATCTTGCTGAATCCGGTGGAAGATGATAGAGTGAGTTTTTTCTTGGCAATGACATATTGAGGGTAAAGTTGTCTCAGTGTCGAGCATTTCATTTTGTTTTTTGAAAGGTGAGTCAAAAAGAGAGCAATCCCAACCAGTGCATCCCTTCCGTAATGAAGCCCGGGATATATTACACCCCCATTCCCTTCTCCCCCTATCACCGCACCTCTCTTCTTCATCTCTTCCACAACGTTTACTTCTCCGACAGCAGAAGCATAATGCTGGCATCCATATCCTTCGGTGATATCGCGTAACGCTTTTGTTGAGGATAAATTAGATACCGTATTCCCCGGTGTATTCTTCAGAATATAATCTGAAACAGCGACGAGAGTGTATTCTTCTCCGAACATTGTTCCGTCTTCACAAATAACTGCCAGCCTGTCAACATCCGGATCAACTACAAAACCGATATCAGCCTTAGCCTTTACAACCAGTTCCGAAATATCTTTCAGGTTTTCCGGTAATGGTTCAGGAGTATGATCAAAATTTCCATCGGGCGTTGTATTGAGTTCAACTATCTTGTCCACACCAAGAGATCTTAATAACTGTGGAAGCACAATTCCTCCGACAGAGTTAATGCAATCGATAGCAACTGTGAATCCCGCAGCTTTAATCTCCTGCACTGAAACAAGTCTTAACCCGATGACCTGATCGATATGCTTTTTAGTCCATGTTTCATCATAATCAAGAGTTCCTGCAGAATCAACATCTGCAAAATCAAAATCCTCACTGGCGGCTATGTCCAGGACTCTCATCCCTGCTTCCGATGAAAGAAATTCACCCTCCTCATTCAGCAGCTTAAGAGCATTCCATTCTCCCGGATTATGGCTTGCAGTAATAATAATACCTCCGTCAGCCTTTGTTCCTGTGACCGCTACCTCTACTGTCGGGGTTGTTGCCATCCCCAGATCCGTTACATTTATGCCAAGACTGCGCAAGGTTGTGATTACAAAATTATTCACCATGCTGCCTGATCTTCGTGCATCCCTGCCGACGATAACTCTGAGTTGGGTTTTGTTATGTCTTCTCTGCAACCAAATGCCGTATGCAGCAGTGAACTTTACAATATCAACAGGAGAGAGAGACTCCCCGGGTTTACCACCAATGGTTCCCCTGATACCGGAAATGGATTTAATAAGTGCCATGCGGATAGTATTTTCATATTGACAAAGGTGCAAAAAAATCGTCAAATAAAATATCCCTAAATAATTGTACCTTTGCACCCTGATAATTAATTGATATGGAGAACAAAAAACCATCAGGAAGAGCTGTTGGAAAATATGGAAAGCCTCAGCGAAGTGATATTAAAAGCCGGAGAACTGATGGCAGGACAGGCGGAAGACCTGAAGGGAGATCAGATGTCAGATCGGGGAGACCTTCAGGAAGAGTAATGGTAAAAAAAGTAAAACCTGAGGACAGGGCATCAATAAGAGCGGAAAAACCCGGGGAGAGAAAGGTTGTCAAACCAAGAAAGAGAGGATCAAGAGGTGTACCGAAAGTAGCCGAAGAAATAAGGCTTAACAGGTATATTGCCAATAGTGGTGCATGTTCAAGAAGGGATGCTGACGAGCATATAAAGAACGGCCTGATCACGGTAAACGGTAAGCTGGTTACAGATCTTGGCACCAAAGTGACCTGGGATGATGATGTACGGCTCAGGAATAAAAGGCTTTCAGCTGAAAAGAAGGTCTATATTCTGATGAATAAGCCGAAGGACTATGTCACAACTGTAGAAGACCCTCATGCAGAACATACTGTGCTTGAACTAATCGGAGATGACTGCCGCGAAAGGGTTTATCCGGTTGGTAGGCTTGACAAGGCAACAACAGGAGTTCTTCTCCTGACAAATGACGGAGAACTGACAGGAAAATTAACTCATCCTAAGTACAAAAGGAAAAAGATTTACCATGTATTTCTTGATCATCCCTTAATAAAAAACGATCTTTTCAAATTAACCGAGGGGATTGAGCTCGATGGTGAGATCATAGCAGCTGATGCTGTGGCATATGCTGACACTGAGGATAAGAGCCAGATTGGAATTGAACTGCACTCCGGACAGAACAGGGTAATAAGACGGATGTTTGAGACAATCGGATATAAGGTGAAGAAGCTCGACAGGGTATATTTTGCAGGACTCACAAAAAAGAATCTGAAGCGTGGAAAATGGAGGTTCCTGACCGATAAGGAGGTTAGTATGCTGAAGAGGGGTATCTTTTAATATAACCAAATGAGTCACAGATCAGGTTTTGTAAATATTCTGGGAAATCCCAATGTAGGCAAATCAACAATAATGAATGCCCTTGTTGGTGAAAAGCTTTCTATTATTTCTCCAAAGGCTCAGACAACAAGGCATCGTATAATGGGGATTGTTAATGGTGACGATTTCCAGATTGTCTATTCCGATACACCAGGGATACTTAAACCCAGGTATAAGCTCCAGGAGACTATGATGCACTCAGTAAATGCTGCACTCTCGGATGCTGACATGATTCTTTATATAACGGATATAACTGAACATGCTGCTAACGAAAGTGAATATATTGATAAGATTAAGGAATCGGGTATTCCTGTAATTATTGCCATTAACAAAATAGACCTGTCGAACCAGGATGATCTTGAAAAAATTGTGGCATCATGGCACAAGGCTTTTCCTCAATCGCCTGTTATTCCTTTATCTGCACTCAATAGTTTCAATCTCGATTCACTTTTAAACGCCATACTTGGAAAGTTACCGGATAGTCCTCCCTATTTTCCGAAAGATCAGCTTACCGACAAATATGAAAGGTTTTTTGCATCTGAAATAATAAGGGAAAAAATCCTGTTCCATTACAAAAAAGAGATCCCCTATTCAGTTGAGATCGAGATTGAGAGTTTTTCAGAGGAGAAGAAGATTACCAGGATCCGCGCTCTTATTCATGTCGAAAGGGACAGCCAGAAAGGTATTATAATAGGACATAACGGAAATATGCTGAAAAGAGTCGGATCAGAAGCAAGAAGGGATATGGAAGACTTTTTCAGGACTAAGATATTTCTGGAATTATATGTAAAGGTGACCAAAGACTGGCGAGACAAACCATCTGCGCTTAAAAAATTCGGTTACAGGTAATGAGATTTCGGATTGCGGATTGCGGATTGAGGATTGCGGATTGTTGCATAATAAATTTGACTTAACAGGATTTTCTATAATAAAATTAAGAATGGGTAGAATAGTTGCAATAGTTGGAAGACCAAATGTAGGAAAATCGACACTTTTCAACAGGCTTATCGAATCACGGGAAGCTATTGTTGACGAAGTAAGCGGAGTAACCCGTGATCGTAACTATGGGGTATCCAACTGGAACGGGATCGATTTTTCAGTTATTGATACTGGTGGATACGTTCAGAATTCTGATGATGTTTTTGAAGAGGAAATAAATAAACAGGTATTGCTTGCCATTGAAGAGGCAGATCTCATATTATTCATGGTTGATGTTACAACCGGTATTCACGATCTTGATGATTCTGTTGCATCACTGCTCCGGAGACAGTCGAAAAAAGTTATGGTTGTAGTAAATAAAGTCGACAATAATGAAAGACTCCTGGATGCTACTGAATTTTACAATCTCGGACTTGGTGAATATTTCCCTTTAAGCTCCATCAATGGGAGCGGAACAGGTGAACTGCTTGATGCAGTTGTTAAAAATCTGCCAGAAGCAGTTCCTGAGACAATTCCTGATTTGCCAAGGATTGCCATTGTTGGCAGACCCAATGTCGGCAAATCATCTCTTATCAACTCTCTTCTGGGCGAGGAAAGGAATATTGTAACACCCGTTGCAGGGACTACCCGTGATTCAATTTATGTACGCTATAATAAATTTCAGCACGACTTTCTGCTTGTTGATACTGCCGGGCTCCGTAAGAAAGGAAAAGTAAGTGAGGATATAGAGTTCTATTCGGTAATGAGAGCCGTCAGAACAATCGAGAGTTCGGATATCTGCCTCCTGCTTATTGATGCAACAAGAGGCCTGGAATCTCAGGATCTCAACATCATGTCACTGATCCTGAAGAATAACAAAGGGCTGATAGTCCTGGTAAATAAATGGGATCTTGTTGAAAAAGAGAATAACATAACCGCCAGATTTGAAAAGGAGATAAAGGAAAAAACAGCTCCTTTCACCGATTATCCTATTATATTCATTTCAGCTATCAACAAACAAAGGATTCACAAGGTACTGGAACTGATCGAAGTGGTTAATACCAACAGAAACAGAAAGATCAGCACTTCTGAATTGAATGAAGTTATGCTGCAGGTAGTTGCAAAAAACCCTCCTCCATCCTTGAAAGGCAAATATGTCAAGATTAAATATATAACCCAGCTTCCTATCTATACACCTGCTTTTGCGCTGTTCTGCAACCTCCCTCAGTATGTGAAGGAGCCATACAGAAGATATATAGAAAACAGGATGAGAGAGAAATTTGAATTCACCGGAGTTCCAATCAGGATATTTTTTAGAAAAAAATGATCAAATTTGGTGCGGTTTTTGTTTATGAATACTTATCAAGTCAATAACGATGAGAATATATAAGTATCCTTTATTGTTTCTTATGGCTTTGCTTATGCTGGGTTCGTGTACCAAAATAGAGCATCTGTCGCCAATTCCAAGTATCAGGTTCAATAGCTTCGAAATTTTCGATACGACTGATATATTGGGTAACATATCAAAGGCAGGAAAGCTGGATTTCTACTTTGAGGATGGAGATGGAGATATTGGATTAAAAGTTCCTTCAGGAAATCAGACTGATTCAACAAATCTTTTTTTTACTCTTTACAGGAAAACCGGGGGAATCATGGTTCCGGCAACTGAGGATGATCCTCTTTATCCCTCGTCTTACAGAATTCCTTATATGGTCAGGCTCGGACAGAATAAAATTCTGAGAGGTACAATATCAGTGACTTTTCTATATCTTTTCTATTCACCTGCCGACACCATAATGTATGAGTTTTATTTAAAAGACAGGGCTCCTCATGAGAGCAACGTGGCATCTACCAGCGAAATAATACTTTCAACCAATAATATTTACCGGAAATAGGATCCTCAGACCTTCACTCCAATAAGCATTATATCATCGACCTGATCAAAACTGCCTTTCCATTCATCATAGAATTTTGAAATAGCCTCTTTCTGTTCCTCCATCGGTAAATCTGAAACCTGTTCAATTATCCGTCTCAACCGTGCTATTTTCATCTTTCTGCCGTCTGATCCCCCGAACTGGTCAGAGAGGCCGTCTGAAAAAAGATAAATTTTATCATTCTCCTTCAGGTAATACTCCTGATCATCATAGAATTTCTCGCTTTTTGACTCTCCGCCGATTGATGACCTGTTGCCTTTTATATAATACGAATCATTATCGAGTACCAGAATTACAGGACGCATTGCTGAAGCAAACCTCAGATGCCTGGTTTTGACGTTGAATTCACATACCACCATATCCATTCCGTCATTTGAGACTCCCATCTCTATATTCTGATTAAGTGTGGAGAATATCTGTCTGTCAAGCATGCTGAGTATTTCAGAGGGCCTTGAAATCCGCTTTCTTGTAACGATATCCTGCAGGAGGGTTGATCCGATCATCGACATAAAAGCTCCGGGAACACCATGGCCAGTGGAATCGGCGCAGACTAAAATAAATTTATCCTCATCGAGCTTGTCGAACCAGTAAAAATCTCCACTCACAATATCCCTTGGCCGGAACATTATAAAGGCATCCCTGAAAGATTCCTTCAGTTTGTACAGATCAGGAAGAATGCTCGACTGTATGCGTTTCGCATAATTTATACTGTCAGTAATCTCAACATTCTGGAGCTCAATTTCTGCCTTCTGCTGTCGAATTACACTGGTTCTGACATCAAGTTCAGCTTCAAGATATTCCTGAATTTTTTTCTGTGCCTTATCACGCTGCCTGATGATTATAAAGACAGTGCCGGCAACTGCTGAAATTGCCAGAAAGATAAACCACCAGGTTCTCCAGAAAGGTTTCTTAATAAGAATATCAAAGGTCACTGCGGATTCCTGTGAGAGACCATCTTCATTAACGGCCAGCAAATTGAATTTATACTTTCCATCCCGCAGGCTGAATGGCACTTCTCTCAATGTGGTCAGTTTACTCCAGTCATTATCATAATTCTCCAGATAGGTACTGTAATATACTTTACCAGGATTGCTGAAATCTATTCCCACATAATTGACCCTGACTATGTATTTTTTATTATAAGGCAGGGTAAACGATGGCTGATAATCATATTTTACATCATTTATCAGTATGGAATTAATGTTCGCAAAAGGGGCAATTTCACTTTCCTTCTCTTTTTGACTGTCGTAAATTATTAAACCATCCGTTGTTCCTATGAAAATCTTATGGTCATCCGATTCATACATGCCATCCGGGTTACAGACTCCTGCCTTTACAAAATCATTTTCAAAGATCCTCATTGATCCTTTTTCAGTATTGAATCTTGAAAATCCCTTTTCATGACCAATCCAGATATTGTTTTCAGAATCTGCCAGGATGCTGTAACAATAATTTGACATCAGGTCATTTGCCCTGTTTATTGCATAAATCGAATCATTCAGGAATCTGAAGACTCCGTTGCTGTTGGTTGCTGCCCATACTGCGCCATCAGAACTCCGGGCAAATGAAAGGATCTTATTAAGTGTGCTTCCATACATTATATTGTTACCCTGAATAATATTAAATTTTTTATCAATAACAGACAGCCGGTCACTCTCTGTGCCAATATAGACATTCCCGTCGCTGGCAATCATTATTTTATTTATACTGTTATGAGGAAGTCCGTTATTCAGGTCGAATCTCCTAATTTCAGCACCGCTGTTTTTGTCCAGCACAATTACGCCGTTTGTGGTGGCAAGCCAGATTTTCTGATTTTCAATTTCAATATCTTTTATAAAATCAGCTCCTGAGTCACCCGTTCTGAAAAACCTCTCTGTCTGCCCAGAGCTGCTTCTTAAATAGAGACCGCCTCCGCCTGTCCCTATCCAGAGATTGTTATCCTTATCAAGTAAATATGAGGTGATCTCAGAATTTCCCACAAGTGTTGTAAGATCAGTGAAAGAGACCAATTTGCCGGTAAATGCATCAAAAAGGTGAAATCCTGAGGGTGTCCCGAGGATATATTTATTGTTATAACTGCTCACATAAAGAATATTATTTCTTTGAGTATTCCCTTCAGACATATAATATCCCAAGGCATATGACGTCAGCATTGAGATTCCTTTACCATATGTTCCGATCCAGTAATTGCCTTCTATATCCTGGAAAATAGTAGTTACATCATCTGTAATCAGACCTGATTTTATATTATAAATACGTGTAGAATTTATTGTTTCGTAATTATCCGAAAAATCGATCTGTATTGCACCTGAACCAAATGTTGATATTAAAAGATTCTTTTCTGAATCCATGATTATAGACTGAACGCTGATAGATTCAAACTCAGTATGGTTCTTAAATCTTGAAATTGTATTTCCCCTGTCAGACAGATGCATCTTAAACAGCCCGTTACCGTCTGTGCCGATAACAAAATCAGAGGAGTCACCCGTCTGAGTTATTGCAGCAACACCTGAAAAATCTATGCCCTCCACAACATCCGAAACAGAAACCGAGTCTTTTTCAAGATTGCAGATCAGCAGATTATCCTGTGTGCCAATCAGCATTCTTCGTTTACCGGCAAATGCGGCTGATAACATTACCGGATCCTCTGAAAAAGTGTATTTATGAATCTCGCCGGTATTTGCAGGATTAATGCTGAAAATGGCTTTTCCCTGTGGGATAACATAAATAAGTCCATCAGGTCCTTCTTCAAGGTCGCTTATAATCTTTTCATTGGAAAGGTTAACCGGAACAAGAGTGTTTTTTTGCGAGTAGTACACAGAACCATCGTTGCATCCGAACCAGAGTGTTCCGTTTTTATCCTTCAAGCTTGAGGTTGTATATCTCAGCAGAGAAGAGTCTGGGAACTGGACCTTATAAAAATCATAGCCGTCAAACCGCACAGGGCCGCTCCCGGTGCCTACCCACAGAAAACCGTCATTTGACTGATCAATGGTATAAATAAATCCATCCGGAATATTATTCTCAGCGCCATAATTCTTAAAACTATAAGTCTGACTGTATGTTATCTGAGAAAATAAAAACAGGGAAACAACAATACCGGTAAATAATTTCATATTGGATATTAATCTCATTTGGAGTTCCCCTTAATTTTTGGCGCTATTTTAGTAATTGTAGTCCTGGGAATATAAACCGGAACTCCTCCGATAGGTGAACTATAGAATTTCAATGCATCTCCTCTCTGGTTTTTAAGTGTGATAACAACATTGTTGTTTTTAACAAGTTCGCCCTGTCGTTTATGAAACTGGAAGTCGAGTGAAGAATTCATCTCGGCAGGCTCAATGGGAATATTTGATGATTCCCAGGTGTTATCATTGGAAACAGGAACTTCGATGCCCTGTTTATACCTTGATACCACCAGTATCTTTCCGTCATTGTCCCAGTCAAAATTTGATTGTTTGATAAAGACAACGCCCGTATCAACAAAAGGATAGATATGTGCCACACTCTTAAAATCATTCCACATTCGGAAAGTATAAGCATATGTAAAGGCATTTGCCCCTTCAATAGGAAGGTTGTTATTCTGACTGCGGCTGAGAAAAAAACGGTATAGATTTCCATCGTCACCGCTTATGCCTTCACAAACAATTTTAAAGATGTAACTGTTCCATCTTTCGTTGAAATCACCCTCAGAAGGATTAAATGGCCCGAATGTAAAATATTTATTATCATAACGTGCTTCTGAACCGAAAACCTTAGAAGCCAGCACATTGCCAGTCCTGTGATTAACTCCTGCATCCAGACCTTTGGAATCTTCATTTTTATCCGGGTCAACACCTTTTCCCCCAAAAACGGAAAATGAAAATTTTGAATTGAAGAGACCCTGGATTTCATCATTCTCTCCACCACAATCCGGGTCAAAGACCCTGATATAGAAGGGCTGTGTGTAGTCTCTGAGAATTGAGAAGAAAAAGATCTGGTAAAAATCATTATCTCCCCATGATGTCTTGCCATATTTCCCAAAGGTCACAAGAAACGGTATATTTTCATCCTTTCCGGAAACAGCTTGAGCTTCAAGGCATGAAGTATAGGCAAATCCCATCAAAAAAAAGAGAAGAAGAAACCTGTATTTCGATTTATTAACTTTCATCAAGGTCAAAATTAATCAATTCAGGCGTCATGGTTTACTAAATACAATAATATTTTTTGACACACATGTTTCCCTTGCAAACCTTCCCGGTTCAGGTTCACCTGTAACAATCAGCTGAACATTGTATATGCCCGGTTTCAGGAAGGTCTTGTCAACCTGAGTGCCAATTGCAATAGTTTCATCCCCGAAGTTCCAATAGTACTGTCCAATGTTCCATCCCGGAAGGTTTGTTTCGTCCGCATTCAACATAATATTTTGCCCCACCCCTATGCTGTCGGGAGACGAGATAAATGCCTGTTCAATTTTAGTTACCAGAAGAGTATCAGGTTGTTTATTATATGATATTTCTCTGGTTATCAGATTTATAACATCAAGCTGGACAATATATTTACCCGGACCATTGTAGCAATGTTCAACAACAATACCGGAGGCTCTTTCTCCATCACCGAAACTCCAGTCATAACGGAAGGGAATTGTATCTAATTTAACGGAATTCTCCTCTACAAACTTATAACAGTAGCTGTTTTCCAAAATAGTATCACATGAAACTTTTCTTATGATAGTTGACACAAATCTGTATATATCATCACTTTTCTCCCTGGTAGAGGAAAAGTAACCTTTCTGCAGGGACTCTTCCGCTACCAGTCCAAAATCGTCTGATGATGAATTTATAGGTTCAGGCAGAAGCACTGGATTGTCCCATTTCCCATTAATCATTGATGTGTAATAGATGTCAAGGGAGCCGACTCCTCCTGACCTGTCAGAGGAGAAAAATAGTCTGCCTGAGGGATGATAATAAGGATAGTTTTCGCTCCCGGGGGAATTCACTTCTGAACCTAAGTTAACAGGCGCCGACCATTCACTGTTTACAAACTCGCAATAGTATAGATCAGACCCTCCTACTCCTCCGGGCATATTGGAAGAAAAGAAGAGATATTTCCCATCACTGCTTACTGAAGGCTGGCCTAAGTCGCACTCAGGATTATTGTACCTGAAAGGTTGCATTGCAAGAATCTCTGAGCCAGAAAGTTCAGCAATAAATATCCCGCTGTGATTTTTGAAATTACTTTTCCTTGCGTCAGTTCCGGTCTCAATTTCACTGGTAAAATAAACGGTTCTGCCATCAGGAGCAATACAGAAGGGCCCGTTATTGAACAGTTTATTCCTTTCGCTTTTCAGCTCCCGTGGCTTGCCCCAGTCAGAGGAGTCCTTCATTTCAGTAATGTAGATATTATAGAGACGCCGACCATCAAAAGCTGTCCGGTCCTTAATTATACTGAACCGTTTATCGGAACAGAATACAAGACCATCTTCTACTATGACAGGCGAAATTTCACTGAAGCCGGACGAACTAAATGACATCCTTTCAACGTTATAAACAGAAGGCTGCTGACCTTTTGTCTGGGTCGCAATAAAAGGCGCTGTCAGAATTGCTGCAATTATAAGAAATACTCTTTTAACCATAAGATTAGAAATACCTTGGATTAGCAGCGCTAATCTTAGACCCGAATTCATACCTTAAAATAAATTCAATTGACCCTTTGGAATAAGAACTCATTGTGCTAACCGGATAATCATATGAAAATCCAAGCATCAGTGGTGATCCAAGCTGAATCTGAAGAATTCCGACGGCAACCTTCTCAGTGCTCCTCCATGAACCTCCTACCCATATCAGGTCACCTAATATAAAATTACCATTTAAATCCAACTGCGTAAGTTTCTTTGTCTCATCAAGTGAATAATTTACAAGTACAGATGGCTTGAATTTGAAAAAATCCGAAAATGTTATAAGCCCTCCGGCAGTAAAAATAAAACTATAATTACTAAAACTATGAAAAGCCGCAGCGCTATTTGTTCCTGTTCTCTGATAGCTCAGAAATTGAGGAATGGCAATGCCTGCAAACAGTTTATTGCTGTAATAATATACTCCTGCACCAATGTTTGGAAGAATGTACTTTCCATCTTCAAGAAACAGTGGGTCAGAAGGATCAGTAAGGTCAATTCCGGTATAATCAGTATTTGAAAGGTCCACTCCTCCTCTCAGACCAAAAGAGAGTCTGCCCTGTGCAAGCTTTATATTATATGCATAACTGGCATAGATACTTTTTGATCTTGTAAATCCATACTGCATAAACTGTCCCATCAACCCAAGGGCAACCCTGTCGTTCTTCATCGGGGCGTGGAGTGATACTGTCTGAAGTAAAGGAGCATCCTCTATACCCATCCATTGCATCCTGTATGAAAGAAATCCGCTCAAGGCTCCTCTTGAACCGGAGTAGGCCGGATTTATCAGAAGCCCATTCTGAAGGTACTGGCTGTAGATAGGAAAGCCCAGGCTGATCTCCCTGGAATCCGAAACCGACTGCCCTTTCAGGTTTGTATAAACAGGAAGGATGATAATAAAAAGTATGACCCTTATCTTGTTCATGAACACAAATTCGCTAAATCATGTTTCAGAAAAATCTTCATCAATATCTTTTAAGTTCAATAAAACCGCTTTTCTTTATAACCCTCTTATCCTCAGTGGTAAGCTTCAACAAATAATAATATGTCCCTTCCGGAAGTTCAATTCCCTTATTGTTTCTTCCATCCCAGTCAACCCATTCATGTCCATCAATGTTGGATGTTGAAAATACAACAGTACCTGCACCGTTAAGAATACTCAGTTCAGCAATCTGTTGATCCGTTAAATTCAATCCTTCAATTATGAAATTATTATTCCAGGCATCACCGTTGGGAGAAAAGCCCTGGGGTATGAAATCCGGAAGCAATTCTATATAGACTGAATCGTCGAGACTGCAAAGCCCGGTAGTGATTGTCCAGATAAAGATATTTTTGCCGGGAGAGAGATTCCTTACTTTTGTTTTACTGTCAGAAACATTGTCGATTATGGCTGAAGCAGGGTCCAGTGCCGTCCAGAAACCGGATTCACCAGAAATAACCGGAGGATCAGCCTTCATTATATAGGTTTTGTCCAACGAATATATGCTTTCATCCATACCTGCATTAACAGGACTATCAGGCGCCATATTGATGATTATTTCCACTGCCGGAGATGTGTCTGAACAGCAATCAGCAAGCCCGGATATAACTCTGCGCCTGTACTTTATTGTATTTGCCAGGGCAGAAGGCTGATAAGCCGGTAAATTATTTATCCCTTCAGCATCAGACCAGGATGTTCCTCCATCAGAACTCTGTTCCCAGAAGTATAAATATGAACCTGAGCCGCCTGCTGGTGCTGATCCTGTAACCTGTTCAGGCGTAGTATTTTCACAAATTGCTGTCTGACCGGCAGTTATGACATTATTTGAAATTGGAAGCAGAACATTGATAGTGATTGTCGAACTGCTGGTATCGATACAGATGCTCTGCCTGTCTACTACCTGCCGTTTATAAAATGTTGTGAGATTAAGGGCCTGAGGATCAGGATAATTAATCTGAATTGCACCTGGTATTTCAGTAAAATTTTTAAGATCAGTTGAACTGAGCCACTGGTAGGAATATGGTCCTCCTGCACCTCCGGCAGGATCTGTACCAATAAAGATCTCCGGAGACTGCCCATAGCAGATAATAGTGTCGGGAGCAGAACTGGCAAGTGATATATTGTTATTTTCAATTGGAGAAAGAATTGTGATTTTTTTTGAATTGCTGGTATCACTGCAGCCATAGGAAAAAGCTATACGTCTGTAACTTGTTGTTTGTGTAAGTACAGGAGGCTGGTATTCTGCACTTTTTGTGTTGACAAATCCTGCAATATCTTTCCATTGGGAGGAAGAGTTAGTACTGTCCTGCCAGGTAAAATTTCCATTCCCATTGTTTGGCTGATTACCATTGATCTTTACAGGAAAAGAGCCGGAACAGACAGAGAGATTCTCCGGAACGGTGTAAATAAGATTGTTTGTAATATGCGGAAAATCTCTGAGGTGAATAGTATCACTGATATCCGAACAAACATTATTAGAACCTGAATAAACAATCCGGCGAAACCGGTAGTAATTCTCCGGGATCCTTTCAGAAGGAAGAATTATGGGCAGGATACTATCTCTGTTAAAGGTCCCCTGTGCAGTTTGCCAGGGTGAGTAGTTATAGCTGCTTTCCCATCTGAACCTGTATGAATTATCTCCTCCTCCAACGGTTTCTGCACTTATAAG
>Ga0209254_10003233_pt1 | contig 14884 bp, 13 predicted proteins | sample FrelakmetDIP11DI_FD_187148 | JGI IMG/M metagenome (GOLD analysis project Ga0209254, IMG submission 187148) | Freshwater lake sediment microbial communities from the University of Notre Dame, USA, for methane emissions studies - DIP11 DI (SPAdes)... | ecosystem: Environmental > Aquatic >...
CTGGATATCGGCGCACCGCACATGTGGCTCAAATTTCATTTCGATGTGCGGTCACACGACCAGGGATTTTTCTGGCTGACCTCCTGTGGCGCTTACAACGGCGTGCGCGGTATGACCGGCGGCGACCGCGAGGCGGAAACCCAGATTTGTGTGCACATGGAGGACCCGACCTTCGATGCCACGGTCATGGCCGTCAATCGCGGCGCCCGCTGCATCCCGGTTTACCGTCCGCCACACGGCGGGGACATTCCCGCCGCAGGACCCTGCCGCTGGGAGGTCTCCATCGGTGACCATATCGGCCTGGTGGAAGAAAACCCCCAGACTGCGATGATCGAAGGCACCCGGGCAGCGCAATTTCGCTTTGCCCTGCCCGCCCCGACCAATGACGGACTGGCGGACTATTCGGGCCCTTTCAAGCGCGACTTCCGCCTGGAGGACCTCTCTACTTCCATGCTGTCGGTACAACTCAAGGAGTTCGCACTGGATGTTCACCTGCTGCAGCGTTCCTCCTACCTGAGCGTACAGCGCAACTTCGGTGACGACGCCGTGATGGAACTGATCGGTGAACACTGCAGAGGGATGGCGCCCGTCTATCACGCCCGCATGCGCCGCCTGTTTGGCATTGAAGGCGACACTATGACGGCGATACTGAAGTTGCTGCAGCTCGACCACCACTTCGTGCCCGAATACGTCAAAACCGGAGTGCAATTGATCGATGAACAGCACGGGCGGTTCTGGATAGAAGACTGTGACGCCATCGACGATGGCAGCACCAGTGGCATCCTGACCGGCCTGTGGCAGGGCCGGGTCACCGGGCTGGAGCAGATCGTACAGGACATCAATCCCAGGGCAGTAGTTACGCCCTGCACACCCGAAGCCAACAGGCGCTTCATGTACGATATTCGCATCGACCCGCAGCGGCAGCCTGTTCCGGTATCGTCGATGAGCGAGATCGTCGGCGCTTTTGGCTTGCTGGAGGTGGACCTGTCGGAGCACACTTATACCTACTAAGGCGTTTAGCCAACACCATGGGGAGTCGATCCTGGAAATGAATATCGATTTTAGCAACAAGGTTTACCTGGTCACCGGTGGTGCGTCCGGCATCGGCGCGGCGGTAGTGCACTACCTGGCGCAGCACCATGGCAGAGCGGTGATCGCCGATATCAACGATGAAGCCGGCGCGACACTGGTCGCACAATATCCCTGGCAATTGCGCTACCTGCATACGGACGTGACGCAGTTTGCACAGCTGCAGGCAGCCTGTGCCCTTGCCGAAAAAACATTCGGCGGTCTCGACGGTGCCGTCAACAGCGCGGGCATTGGCAGTCTGGGGAATGTAGCCGATATGCCGGTGGAAGAGTGGCACAAGGTCATCGACATTGACCTGCACGGCGTCTTCCATGCCTGCCGCGCCGCCCTACCGCTACTGCGTAAACGTGGCGGCGGCAGCATCGTGAATATCGCGTCATTAAGCGGCGTGCGCGCCGATTACGGCTTTGCCGCCTACAACGCCGCCAAGGCCGCTGTGATCAACCTGACCCGTACCCTTGGCCTGGATCACGCCCACGAACTTATTCGCGCTACTGCAGTGTGTCCAGGTTATATCGCGACACCGCTGACCGCCGCCGCAGGGTCGATCGACGCAATCCATGAAGACTGGTTGCAGCGCATTCCCCTGCACCGCGCCGGGACTGCTGAGGAGGTTGCGCAGTTGGTGGTCTTTTTATTGTCGCCGGCGGCCAGCTATATCACTGGCACCGAGATCGTGATTGATGGCGGGCTGGGCAGTAGCAACAACCAGCCGAATATTCCAGGCATCTTTGCGGCGATTTGAGGTACGGCCAGTCAATCTCAATCCCACCTCCGCATACGATGCAGCGAAGGGTGACAACAGGCGCTTTATTAATCCGGCCTCTATGAGCCTGTCCCGCAAAGTGGTTAACTAAGCGCTAAACTCTAAGGTGTAGCGAACTATGGGCACCATACTGGACAGACGCAGATTTCTCCGCTTGGCAGTAATGGCGGCTGCCGGCACCAGCCTCACCTCCTGCAGCAATGATGAACCCGACGCACGTTATACTAGCGCGGATATCGCCCTACTGGCCCAACAACGGCTTGACGAGGGAGCCCGCTCCGGACAAGGCCCTTTTGGACCATTGCGCTTTAAGGGCTATCGCGGTCTGGCTGAGTTGCCCTGGTTTGAACTCGATGGGAACGGTGAGCTTTTCCTGGTCGCCCCGGATCTGCCCAAAGCGATCGATATGCACTGCCACTTGGGTATGTCGCTATTACTGGCGCCCACTATCGATTTACAGCAACGTACCAGGCGCGTCATTCATCTGCTGGATTGCGATGCAACGAACCCGGGCTGTGAGCTGGATCTTGACGTTTACATCAACCGCAACTTCAGTGATGAGGCACTCGATGAATTGTGGTGGGGCGCGGTGGCGCAGGGATTGTGGGGCAGCAGAAGCGCCAGCACACAGACCATTCCCAACCTGTTGCACGAGATGGATGCGTGCGGCATAGAGCGCGCCAGTATTATGCCGATTGCCTTCGACCTGCCCTTTGGCGACGACCTCACCGAGCGCTGGATGCGGGCGATAGACACGGCAGGCGCTAAAGATCGACTGATACCGGGCTGCTCGGTGCACCCGCAGGATCCCGCACGATTTACCCGGTTGCGCGGCTATGCGGCTGCCGGTGCTCGCATCATCAAGTTTCATCCCACCATGCAGCGCGCCTACCCCGATTCCGATGCGATGATGGAGCTGTACGGCGAGTGTGAGCGGCTGGGGTTGATCGTCTTTTTCCATTGCGGTCGCGCCGGTATCGAGCCGGAGTCAACCCACCGCTACGCCCTGCCCCGCCATTATGAAGCGGCGTTAAAAACCTATCCGAAACTGCAATTTATCCTGGGTCACTCCGGCGCGCGCGATGTGGCTGAGGCCGTGCCGCTTGCAGTGCGCTATGACAATGTGTGGCTGGACACCCACGGCCAGGGTGTAAGCACCCTGCACGACATGCTAGAGCGCACCGGTGGTGAGCGCATGCTGTTTGGCTCCGACTGGCCCTTCTATCACGTCGCCGCCAGTCTCGCCAAGCTATTGATCATTACACAGAGCCAGCCAACGCAGCGCTACCCAATGCTGCGCGGAAATGCCGAACGATTGCTTGGCCCGAACAAGCTAACTGCGTGATCTGTTGCTTTTGTTGATGGGAGATAATCCAAATTCGGAGCATAGCAACTGAAAAATAAATGCGTCCCGATTTTCATGGCAAGCGAAAAATGCGTCCCCATTTTCACCTTCATTTGGTGCATTGACAAACGTGTCGAATTCTATAGCTTTACCGAATAACATTTTTAAAATTGGAAGGTGCAGGCTCATGATCCAGGAGAGAAAAGTGATCTACGCCGAGAGCGTGCTACAGCAAAAGGAAGCCGTTCCCGGCATTTACGGCGATGTGGATTTCTCAATACTGCCGGAGCGTTATATCAGCGATGCGCAAGTCAGTGAAAAGCTGCCGTTGCGGTTCAGGCAGTATGCCCAAAGTGCGCTGTCTGATCCCGAGCGGGTCGAACGAATCCGCAACTACACCATGACGGGCGATAAGGTGGCCGATGCGTATGCCGCCCTGATACCCGAATACGGATTTCGCACACTGGTGGCCATGCTGGAGGAGGCCTGCGAGAACGGGGTTGAGGCAGTTCCCAATGCGCCGCAGGAACTGCTGACGTTTATCAGCGCGATGGAAGCGACACCGGATTGGGTCGATATGGATATGGTTGAAAGAGGCGCACGGCAGGAGCGCATACCGCTGGTTACCATATCGCCTTTTGCCATCCGCGGGGCGTTCATTGCAACCTTTATGAACAAGTATACAGCTCTGCCGATGACCATGACCGGCACGCTGTCGGATTCAAAATCAGCAAGACGGGTATTTGAAACGGCGAGTTTCTTCACCGCAACTGCCATGCCCGGCGCATTGCGGCGGTTTGGTAACGGTTTCAAGGCCGCGGCTAAAGTGCGCCTGATGCATTCCATGGTGCGCTACAACATCATGCGCACTGGCCAGTGGGATGTCGCCACCTACGGCATTCCCATTCCCCAGGTGGATCAGATGCCCGCCGGTCTGATCGGCATTTTTCTGTTGTCATTCAAACTGCTCGCGAAAGGCCGCACGACTTTTACCTCCGCAGAGCGTGAACGGGTCGAGATGGCGCGTTATCGCTGCTTTTTGCTCGGTCTGCCGCAGGAGTTGCTGGGCGAGACGCCACAGGAAATCGTTGATTTGATGATGGCCAGGACGCTGTCGCTGAAGGAGGAATTTGATGACGCTACCTGCGGCGTGTTGGTACGCGGCACCATGGAGGCGCAGTTGTTTGACGATCCGTCCCTGCGCGGCCGAGCGCACCGCTGGATGGAGAGGGGATTTTCAAAATTCTTTCTCATCCGACATTTCTGCAACGGCAAGGCTGCCCGTGCCCAGGAGATGGGCATAAGCTATCGTGTCGAAGACAAACTCGCCGCTGCAGTCACGATACTGGTGATACTGGTGAGTTCGAGCTACTACAGCATAGGCATGCGTATCCCGGGCTTAGGCACGTTATTGGACAGGCAACTGATCAACAGGATTGCCGGGCTTCTGGACAGCTATGGCCACGCCGATTTCATCACCGATGCCAATCAATACAAATTGGCGCCAGCCGAATGATGTCAGGAGAATTCAAATTCGGCCGGATCGGGTGCTTTGGTAATTTCCCAGTAGCCCAGATGGGTCCCGGGCCAGTTTTGCGTCACCCGTCCCGCCTTGTTCTTGTACCAACTGCGCACACCCGGTGCGCCCCAGGCTGTCTCAAGGTTCTCGGCGTCAATCTTCCGGTTATAGGCATCGTACACTTCGCGCTTGCATTGCATAGCCGCATGACCATGCTGTAGCAACATCCTCAGACAGCCCATGACGTAGCGCATCGTACATTCAGAGAAAAAGATAATGCTGCTACCCACCACGATATTGGTATTGGGGCCATAGAGACTGAACAGATTAGGAAACCCTGGCACTGTGGCTCCCTTGAACGCACGTGGGCCATCCGCCCATTCTTCACTCAGCTTCAACCCCCCGACGCCGGTGATCTCCATCGGCCACAGCAACTTATCGGCATGAAACCCGGTGCCGAAAATAATAATTTCCACTTCCACGCTGCGGCCGTCTTCGGTAATCAGTCCCGTCTCGGTAACTTCTGTAATCGGGCTATCGATGAGGTCCACATCCTCGCGGCGCAGGGTCGAAAGCCAGACACCGCAATCCCGCAAAGGGCGTTTGCCACCGGGCGGATAATCGGGAATCGATTTTTCCAACAAATCGGGTAGGTCGCCCACCTGTTCGCGGAGGTATTCAATGAGTTCCTTGCGCAACTCCTCATTGGCGGCACCCACCGCCAGGCTCCTGTCACGCCAGGCTTTGTCGGCAAACAGGAAGGGCAGCGCGCCGTCTGCTGCATCCCGGCGGAACAACCACAGTCGGAACCACTTGGCGTAGTAGGGAATACAACGGAACAGGAAGAGTTGTCCTGGCGCAACGTCGTCATGATAGTTGGGGGTCGGTAGCAACCACGGTGCCGACCGCTGAAACACAGTCATGTGGGCTGGCTGCCCCGCAATCTCGGGCACAAATTGTGTGGCGCTGGCCCCTGTTCCTATGACCGCCACACGCTTACCCCGCAAATCATGCTGGTGCTCCCAGCGGGCGGAATGAAATTTGATTCCCTTGAAAACGTCGAGCCCGGGCACTTCCGGAAATTTGGGAATGTTTAGTTGCCCGACCGCCGTAATGATGGCGTTGAATAGCATAGTTTGGGGGCCCTCAGGCCCTGTCATTAACACCGACCATTGCCTCGTTGCCTCGTCAAATTTGGCCTTGTCCACTCTTGTCCCCAAGAGCACATTTTCCATCAGGGCATAGCGCTCGACACAGTTGTCAAAATAGTCGAACAGGGACTTCCTGGTAGAAAAATAGCTCGGCCAATCGTCATTGCGGTCGAAAATATAGGAATACAGATGGTTGGGGGAATCTACGCGACACCCGGGATAGGTATTTTCCCACCAGGTTCCGCCAACTCGCTCATTTTTGTCCACCATCAAAAAAGGAATGCCCTGCTGCTGCAACCTGACGGCCGCAAGAATACCCGACATGCCGGACCCGATGATAAGGACCCTGAAGTTGGCAATCGCCTTATCCGGGATCACGCCCTTGATCTGAATTGCGCGTCCATCACGGTCATCGATGACCAGTTCTTCCTGAAGAAGGGGCATATACCCCTCCGGCACCGGCATCCCCGTTATAAAGGTAATTAATTCCTGGATTGCATCATCACACAGCAGAGGAGGCAGCACACACCCACCGTCGCGATACTTGCCGAGAACCGCCAGAGCCGTTTCACGAACGGATTCGCGTTCCTCTTCCGCAAGCCCGTCATCGCTGTCGCTCAGCGGTTCTGTCACCGGGCGGATAGCGCCACGCACATAGCTCATGTCACCCGTAATGCAGGCAAGCGACGTCATCAGGGCCGGGATATGGGCGTCCTTCAATGTCTCGCGAAGGGCGATATCATCCAGGGTAAGTGCGGGAAATTGTCTCATGCCGGGTTCCTGTGACAGCGGTCTGAAGCAGCGTGGCAACTACCACGCAACCACGTTGGATGCAGGAGTATAGACACCGACTCCCATTGCAACCAGTATCCATGCATTTTTTATTATGAAGCAGAAACCCGCTCCCTATAGGGCTGCTGATTCTTGTAGACACTAACAGGAAACAAGGGCATAAAATCTGGCACGACCTGTCCGTTCAAGTCTGAACTATTACACATGGGCAATTGAATAAACCTGATTTCTGTGCAGGCAGAAAAATTCGCTGACTTTCGCCACGTTGTTAAGGATAATGCCCCGTTCCCGCTTTCCTGGATTTGATACTTCTGGTACGAGCCACCGTATTTTCTAATTTACTCCTGGCTTAGTAAGGGACTGTGCATGAAAAGCCGCTACCGCCAGCTGCTCATAACACTGCTCATAGCAATACTCGCCATTTGCATGCTAATGGCATTTGGCCTGGGAGCCGTGGTTGGGAAGTACCGACCGGCGCTGGCCAAACCTTATAGCGATTGGGCGCTGGCTCTGGTCCTACCGCTGCGGCAGGTCAATTGCGATGTCGACGACGTGACACGTTGCGGCGTAGCAAAAGCTGACCGGCCTGCCGTTTCCTGTAAGCCGTTCACTGCAAGTAATCCGCGCAATGCCATCCTGTTTACCTTTGGGCAATCCAATAGCGCCAACTTCGGTGAAACGCGCTACACAGCCACACAGAACGTCGTCAACTTCAATATGCATGATGGCAAATGCTACCCCAGCGCAGATCCGTTACTTGGAGCGGATGGAGACGGCGGTTCTGTCTGGGGCCGACTGGGTGACCAGTTAATTGCGAGCGGCGCCTTCGAGGGGGTGTTGATTATCCCGTTCGGCATAGGCGGCACCGCCCTGCACGAGTGGACCACTGGCGGCAGGCTGCACCCGCGAGTGAAGTACGCCGCGCAGCAGTTAAACCGCGCCGGCATTGTGCCGACTCATGTGCTCTGGCACCAGGGTGAGGACGATGCACGGGCAGGAACTGCAGGCAGCGACTACATCAGGATGTTTGCGGCACTGGTGCAGGCTCTGCGCGACTACGGCATCAATGCGCCAGTGTTTCCAGCCATAGCCAGCATCTGCGGCGATCTTGGGAGCGAAACCATTCGATCAGCCCAACGCGCATTGCCGGAGCACATTGCGGGGGTTCACCCGGGCGCTGATACCGATTCTCTCTCTGACATGAGAGACCGCTTCGATTACTGCCACTTCTCGGAACGAGGTTTGCAGGCCCACGCGCAACGTTGGAAGGAAGTGATCCTGTCCTTCGAACAGGGTCGACAGTAACTGATGATATAAACGATGCCTCGCCTGACAGGCAGTGTACGATCAGGGGTTGCTCCAGCAACCGCATGCGAATCCAGACAAATCGGCAGGATTTCCGATTTGCACAGCCATAGGCTGCCCCAAAAAGGTTGCAGCACAGGATTGCGCGCATGAACCCTTGCATGGACCATTTGAAGATGGATATACAGCGCGGTTTTGCCGGCATTCGCTACAAACTCAATGATTTTTTCGGCGCAATAAAATTCAACGACAGGGTGTATTCACATTCATGAGAAGTATATAATCGCGACCCGCAAGTTTTGACATTGTCGCCTTTTTTGCAATACATGGCATCGTGGTTATGCGTAGACATTACAGCTTTTATTCGCATTGGTTTTCCCCATGGCAGTCTCCCATGGCCGCTGACCTCTGTCACAAGATTAATAGACATTGAATTACTTAATCGCAGCCGTCCTATTGGCAATAAGCATGGGCTCAAGCGCAATGTCACTGGGCCAGTATAACGAAGCGCGAAGCGACGAGCGGCAGTGGGCATATGTTAAAGAATATCTGAATGGGTTGGGCGATGGAATGTCTGTCTCATCCGCTGCTTTGATCCAACAGAACAGAGTGCCCCTCTATTGTCTCCCCAAAGAAAAAGTCCCGAACCACGACGACTATATTAGCTTGCTTGACACCTTCATTGCAGAGAACCCCTTTCTTCCTGAACTGCCAATAGAGTCAATACTGCTGAAGTCACTGATTAGAGCCTTTCCCTGCCCCAAAACACAATAGAGAAGCCGTTTTTAGAATTCTCGAGTTTAAGTACCGGAAAAATCCGCGCTCACCTCAGCCATGAACAATTTACACCGGTTTCCTAGGCGCTGCGAAACAGCGTACACAAAAACAAAGTCGCTACAGGCTGCAAGGAGCACCGACAGCAGTAAACAAGATGCAGATGATCGTGGGCGTACTTGAGAAATTGACATAGGTGAGACCTTGACGCGTGCACAGCTGAGTCGATTCGGTTGACCGGACTTTCCCTGATATACAAGAATTAACTGCAAAATAAACGGGACCAAATTACCACATATATTTGGTCAGAAGCACTAAGTGGCGATGTGCTCTTGCCAAGGTAATTCGCACCGACCAGTAAATTTAAGAAGAGTACTCAGGCAACAGCCCTGCCCATTTCTGAAAAAGCACTAACCGCAGCACCGGGGTAATGGACAGCCTCAACCACATGCCGCTCAGTGTAGCCGGTCGTTCTCTGCGGGAAAAATTCCCGCCGCCTCCAAACGGCGTTTAGCGCGTGGGCTGCGCGTCGCCCGCCAGCGCTCATAGAGGGCAAGTATGTCCTCGTTCACCAACTCCTGATCGGCGCTGCAGGCATTCGCCACCAGCTCCAGCATCACGCTGAACGTACCAGCCAGTTCCGAGAAAACGTGCCGCCCCCGGCGGGCGTTATCAGCCAGGTAGTCGTAGGCGCCGCAACCCATGCCTACAAGATAGTCCTGCCGGATGCCGCGGCGGGTGTAATGTTCCGGGAACAGTGCGCCCAGGAACAGTGACAGGTCGCCCAGTTGCTGTAACAGCTGGCAGCGCTCGTACTCGTTGCGCGCCTTCACGGCGTCGCTGTAGAGCAGGGCCAGGGGACGGAGATCGAAACGGTCATCCTCGAAGGCGAAGAAATCCTCGCTGCGACAGAAACGCACCAGGAGATTGACCAGGTACCAGCGGGTATCTTCCCGGGGTGGGGGTTCGAGTTCCTGCGAGTATATCAAGAGCTGCTCCCGAAAGTATTCCGACAGTGACACGTCACCTGTTCTGATAACCCTGGCCCTGGAGTGCATAGCCCCTACCTCTCCGCATTTTTTTAATGAATACCGCAAGATCGTGGCCCTGGTCAACACTTTCGAGAGCGCTAACCAGCACCTGATAAAAAAATTGTGGGGGAGGTCTTGAAAATTGGCGCCGCCATCCCAAATTGCCGTCTCAGGACGGTTCGCCCGGATGAGGGTGGCCGCCCACCAGAGTAATGACAATGTTGAAGTTTGTTGAAGGAGGATCTATCCATGATCATTCAACCACTCTATGACCGGGTAGTGGTACGCCGTGTCGATGCACAAACCACCAGCCGCGGCGGGATTATCATCCCCGATAAGGCCGCCGAAAAACCGAACCAGGGCGTGATAACCGCAGTTGGGCCTGGCGCCATGCTGGAAAACGGTAAAATCCGACCCTTGGCTGTGGCCGTCGGCGATCGCATCTTGTTCGGCAAGTACGCGGCCACCGAGCAGACCATCGACGACCAGGAGTTGTTGATCGTTCGGGAAACCGACATTCTGGCAGTGATTGAAGAGGAACACGCAGTGGAGAAAGCAGCATGAGTGCCAAAGATATTCGATTCGCAGATGACGCCCGCACGCGGATGCTGAAAGGCGTCGACATACTGGCAAACGCCGTTAGCGCGACACTGGGGCCGAAAGGCCGCAACGTTGTGCTCGACAAGAGTTTCGGTGCACCCAAGGTTACCAAGGATGGCGTCACCGTGGCCAAGGAGATACAACTCAAGGACAAGTTCGAGAACATGGGCGCGCAGATGGTGCGCGAAGTGGCGTCAAAAACCGCCGACGTGGCGGGTGACGGCACCACCACGGCCACGGTGCTCTCGCATGCGCTGATTCGCGAGGGCCACAAGGCGATCGCGGCGGGCTTCAACCCCATGGATCTCAAGAGAGGCATAGACGCCGCCGTGGCGGTAGCTACGGAGGAGCTGCGGAAAATGTCCAAACCGTGCAAAGATAACAAAGCGATCGGCCAGGTCGCCGCGGTATCTGCCAACTGGAACACTGATATCGGCGATATTCTCGCCGAAGCCATGGAAAAGGTGGGCCGTGACGGGGTGATTACCGTCGAGGAAGGAAAGTCGCTACAGAACGAGCTGGAACTGGTGGAAGGCATGCAGTTCGATCGCGGCTACCTGTCGCCCTACTTTGTCAACGACCGCGAGAAAATGCAGGTCGAGTTGGACCACCCGTACATCCTGCTGTTCGACAAGAAAATCAGCAACGTGCGAGACCTCGTGCAGCTGCTGGAAGGCGTCGCCAAGGCGGGCCGCCCACTACTAATCGTGGCCGAGGATGTGGAAGGCGAGGCCCTGGCAACACTCGTGGTTAATAACCTGCGCGGAATACTCAAGGTCGCGGCTGTGAAAGCCCCGGGCTTCGGCGATCGCCGCAAGGCGATGTTACAGGATATTGCCGTGCTCAGCGGGGGCACGGTCATCTCCGAGGAAGTGGGACTCAATCTGGAGGGCGCGAGTCTGCAGGATCTTGGCAGTGCCCAACGGGTTGTTATCGACAAGGACAACACGACGATTGTCGCAGGCGCCGGGAAAAAGACTGACATCGATGCTCGCGTCGCCCAGATTCGCGCGGAGATCGAGACCACCAAGTCCGATTACGACCGCGAAAAGTTGCAGGAGCGCCTGACCAAACTGGCCGGTGGTGTAGCCGTCATCAATGTGGGCGCGGCCACGGAAATCGAGATGAAGGAGAAGAAGGACCTGGTGGATGACGCCCTGCACGCTACTCGCGCTGCAGTGGAGGAAGGCATCGTCCCCGGCGGCGGCGTTAGTCTGGTGCACATCGCTGACACCATTCGCAACAAGGTGAAAACCGCTAATCACGACCAGGAGGTAGGCGTGAATATCACCCTGCGAGCCATGGAGGAACCGCTCAGGCTGATCGTAGCCAACGCGGGGGTAGAGCCCAGCGTGGTGCTGAACGCAGTGCGGGAGAAAAAAGGCAGCTACGGTTATAACGCCCAGACCGAGGAGTACGGGGACATGCTCGACATGGGCATAGTTGATCCCGCCAAGGTCGCCCGAGTCGCCCTGCAGAACGCCGCCAGCGTCGCCGGCCTGATGATCACGACGGAAGTGATGGTGTCGGAGTTGCCCGAGCCCAAGGCGGCCGCTCCGGCCATGCCGGATATAGGTGACTACTGATCGGCGCCCGCAGATCGGTGTTCAACCGGCTAAAGGGGCGGGGGCGCTGGCCTTCGCCCCTTTCTTAAACTGCTCACTCATTTCTGCTCAGTTCGCAGCGTCTGGTGTTTTCTGCCAAACAGGAGATAAAGGATCACAGCAGAGAGCACCGTCATTAGCGCGGCCAGCATCTCCCAGGGATTTCTTGTCGCCGCCAATCCCGCGAATACCAGGGTGGCACAGATGAAAGTAGCCGGTGCCCAGGGATAGCCTGGCAAATCAATGTGCTCGGCCCGCCGTCTTCGTACGGCAATAAACAGACCGGCGACCGTCACTACCGTACTCAGGCCGAGGGTAAATCCCAGATAGGACAACAGTTCCCTCAACCCGGTTATCCAGACCAGCGCAATGGCCAGGGCTGCCTGCATGGCGATAGCACTGGCAGGGACCTCGCCGCTGAACCTCAGTATAGCGGGCATCAGTCCGTCATCGGCCATTTGCGCATACACCCGTGGCCCGCACATAACCATCGCCGAAACAGAGGTAAACAAAGCGATAATAATGATCGCTCGCATGACGTGGGCCAGCGGCTCTCCGGCAAGCACGCGCGCTGCCACCGCGGCGACGTCTTGCTGAAAGGCAATATCCTCGGGTGCCGGAGCGAATACGAAAATGGCGTTGAGTAGCATGTAAATCAGCATGGTGATGCCTGTTCCATGGATCATTGCCACGGGGACAAGTTTTCCGGGATGCTTCACCTCACTGGCCACATAGATTGGCGCATTAAAGCCCGAGTAACTGTAAGACACCCACATTAGCACCATCGCAAAAGCCGGAATGGAAAACGCAGTTTCGTCGGCACTGCGCCAGGCAGCGACGCCCTCCCAGGACTGGATGGTGGTGCCACCCAGGGCAAACAGGACAAAACCGGCAATCAGGATCAGTTTGACGACAACCGCTGTATTTTGAAGGGTGGCGCCGTGCCTGACTTGAAGGCCGTGCGCGACGGCGGCGACCAGTATGGCGACGGTCGCCATGGTGTTCTGCGGGAGCAGATGCTTGACTCCCGGCGGCAAGATATAGGCTTCAAGGGCAAGTGCGGCAAGGGCGATGGCCCCGGTAAATCCCGCGAGTAGCGAAATCCAGCCCGCAATGAATCCTGCCAGCGGATGTATGGAGCGGGACAGGAAATAGTATTCGCCACCTGATACCGGCATCAGCTTTGCCAATGCGCCATAACTGAGGGCGCCACACAGAGCCAGTAAGCCGCCAATGAACCAGGCGAGCAGGACGTAGACCGGGGAGCCGAGATCCCCCATAGCGAATCCCGAAGTGGTGAACACGCCGGCTCCGAGCATATTGCCGATGACCAGGGCTATGAGTGTAGGGCGTCCCAGCATGCGCATGCTAATACCGATAGATCAGGAACTTCGAGACCTCACTCCACCAAATAGCCGCGGAGCAGCCGCTTGTGACAATTCCCCGGCGCTTGCTTTGCCGGAAACGCAAATTAAATGGCGCTGCAACGGCGAATACTCCCTGGATCATAATGGTGAGGAATAACAAGTAGTGCTGGCAGAGCCTTCACGGATTATCCGGATCGCCGCTTCCCGCCACTACCCACACACCGCAATCACAGCGCAGCAGCGCACTGCCACTGCGGACGAAACTTCCGTGAGAATACCTTTTGTCATTGAAAAAGCAGGAGGACAAGCCGCTGACGTTCTCATGAACGTCATACTCAAATTCATCGTTTTCATCCGCTATGGGTGAATTCTGCAACTCCGGATCCTGGTCGCCTACATATTCTGCACCGCCTGGCTTCATCATAATCCCCTTCCCCTATCAGCAAAAACACCCGCCATAAAACATCAATCGGTAGTCAGTCTCCTTGAGCGACACGAAAATTGCTACAATAGAATACTCATTTTGGTCTAATAGCAATTTTTTGGTATAGGAGAATGCCCCATTGCAGCATCCTTTTTCCCCACCCTATACTTCAAAAATTGTGCCCGCAATAGTGTTTATTGCTGAACCATGAAATACACCGGAGCCCATGTCAGCGCAGCGGGGGGCGTCGAGAATACGCCCCTGAACGCGCATAAAATCGGCGCAACAGCATTCGCTTTCTTTACCAGAAACCAGCGGCAGTGGCATGCCAGGCCATTGACCGAAGAGAGCATCAGCAAGTTCAGGGCGAACTGCGCGGATTGCGGTTACAGTCCGCAACAGATACTGTCGCACAGCAGTTACCTGATCAATCTGGGCCACCCTGAGAGCGAGGGATTAAAAAAGTCACGTAAGGCGTTTCTGGAAGAGATGCAGCGTTGCGAGAGTCTCGGATTGACGTACCTTAATTTTCACCCGGGCAGCCATCTGAAAAAGATGGGTGAAACCCAGTGCCTGGCGAGGATAGCGGAGTCGATAGATATTGTGCTTGAGGCGACCCGGAGGGTTATTGCCGTAATCGAGAATACCGCAGGTCAGGGCAGCAATCTCGGTCACCGCTTCGAGCATTTGGCGGAAATTATAGAACGTGTAGGGGACAAGTCCCGCGTGGGGGTTTGCCTCGACACCTGTCATACCTTCGCCGCGGGTTATGACCTCAGAACCGATGAGGACTGCGACAAAACCTTCGCGGAGTTTAACCGTATCGTCGGTTTTAACAAGTTGTGTGGCATGCATCTTAACGGGTCGAAAGTGGCACTCGGCAGTCGGGTCGATCGTCACCACAGCCTTGAACAGGGTTTACTTGGGATGACCGTATTCAGGTACATCATGAAGGATTCGCGTTTCGACGGCATTCCGCTGGTGCTGGAGACCATTGATGAGTCGATCTGGCCCGAGGAGATTGCGCTACTGAACGGCCTGCAAGGATAGCAACAGTATGTGATTACTCCCGGTGCATGCTCCAACGAACAAGTTCAGCCACATAGTCATACGCCCT
>Ga0209254_10003234_pt1 | contig 14883 bp, 11 predicted proteins | sample FrelakmetDIP11DI_FD_187148 | JGI IMG/M metagenome (GOLD analysis project Ga0209254, IMG submission 187148) | Freshwater lake sediment microbial communities from the University of Notre Dame, USA, for methane emissions studies - DIP11 DI (SPAdes)... | ecosystem: Environmental > Aquatic >...
TCCTAAAATCCCGGAGATCAGGTCATCTGACCCTAATGCACTCCCGGAGACCGGTCGCCGGAGGTCATGGCAGCCTCGGAATTATGCTGGCACCCTGAATCATCTACTCTTCAAATGACACACCGCGCTTCGATTATGCCAGCCTCCGCTGTGATGTTGTTCCGCGGAGGGGCGACGGGCGGTTTCATGGTAAGGTACACTCACCACTGCGCGAGGAACGTGTGAACATCGGCGAACCACGATTTGGCCTGAAAACCTGCCAATCCGCGTGTTTGTTGGTCACCCTCCTGGTCGTACTCGCGGGGATGCCGTCCGCCATTGGCGGGGAAACCCTGAGAGGCAAGGTGGTCGGCGTTCTGGATGGCGACACGATCACGGTCCTCGATGGCTATCGGCGGCAACACCGCATCCGGTTGCACCAGATCGATGCGCCAGAAAAAGATCAGGATTACGGGACCAGGGCGAAGCAATCCTTAGCCGAACTGGTCTTTGGCAGGGAAGTGTCGATCGAATCCGTGGCAAGGGACCACTACGACCGGATTGTCGGCAAGGTAAGTCTCGCGGGACGGGACATGAACCTCGAGCAGGTCCGGCGCGGCATGGCCTGGGTCTACCGGAGATACGGGCGCGATCCCGAGTACCTGGCGGCCGAGGAATCCGCGCACAGAAACCGGGCAGGGCTATGGAGCAAACCGCATCCGATCCCACCTTGGGAATTCCGGCATGAGCGCAATGACGCCGCGCAGAGCCCTCTTAATTGGCGGAGGTGGCTCAGGCATTTGCGGTAGTTGCTGGCGTCGTCTGCTGCATGTCAAGCCGGGTTTGCGGACTGTGGTTCAGTCGCGATGCTTGGCTAGAATTCGATCGTAAGTGCCGTCGCCACGCATTTCCGCTATTTCGGCGTCGAACGCTTTGATTATCTCCTTGTACCTCGGGTGCTGTCGGCTCATCGCGAAGCATAATCCTTTTTGGGAGAACGGATTGGGCAGAATCTCGAACTGGTCTTTGCTGCCCGCCATGTATTGAGCGATTTCATGCCGCAAGACACGTTCATCGTCGAGGGTCACGTCCACTTCACCCTGGAGCAACAGCAGTAGATTTTCCAGGACATGGTTGTTCACGAAACGCGTGAGACCGCTGCCACGGTCGAAGCGGTCATCGTAGGCGTAGTCCTTGACGATACCGATGACTTGGCCCCTGAGATCATCCATGCTCCGAAACTGAAAAGGATGGCCCTTGCGCTTGATGAACTTGATCTCGTTCAGCAGATAGGGTTTGCTGAACAGAAACTTCGCGGCCCGTGCATCGCTGAACCAGGCTGCCGCAAGCGCGTCGTAAACACCGATGGTTGCGCCCTCCAGGGTGCGAGACCAGGGTTCGTCGACGATTTCCATGTCGTAATCGATCCGGTCCAGTGCCGTGCGGACGAGCTCGATCGCCAGACCCTGATCCGGAGCCGTGGTTTCGACGTAGGGAGGCCAGTCGCTGATCGCGATACGAAGCGTTCCGCCGGCTACAGCTGGCATACCGAGGAACAGACTCAGCGGCAGCAGGAGGGCGCTTAGGAGGCAGACGGTTCGGCTTCGCATGACGGGGTTTCCTCGTTTCTGGGTTGAATGATGCGTAACTCGATCGTCCCTCGCAGCGGACGGTCCTAAGCTCAAAGCATTCGCGCCAGCACCAGCGCGTCCTCCCGGCCGTTTCTCGCGGGGTAATAATCCTTCCGTGTGCCGATTTCGTTGAAGCCCAGCTTCTGGTAAAGCTGCAGCGCCGTCTTGTTGGACGGTCTGACTTCCAACATGATCATTTCCGCGCGGTGTCCGCGCGCCACCTCCATCAACTTTTCCAACATTCTTCGTCCATAGCCCAGGCCCTGCGCCTGCGGAGCCACACAGAGATTCAAGATGTGGGATTCGCCTGCTCCGACCGAGAAAATGCCGTAGCTGAGAATCCGCCCGGCTTTCTCGCCGACCCAGCAACAGTAACCGACCAAGAGGCAGTCCCGAAACGCGATGGGTTCCCAGGGAAATTCATAGGCGCTCTCCTCGATTTCTGAGACAGTCCTCAAATCCGATCGCCGCATGGGCCTGAACTCGAATTCCGCCTGCTCGACGAGGCTGGGAAAGTGTTTGTAGTAAAAATCGAGTTCGGCGTCGTAAGCCATCCAGCGTTTGATCCGGTCGAATAAATCGAACATGGCGGAACTAACGGGTTCTTATGCGCGAAAAGTTCTTTCCGCGAGGCGTAGATCTTCCCAAGCCTTCCGCTTCTCACCCGGACTGCGCAGCAAGTAAGCGGGATGATACGTGACGACTAGCGGGATATCCTGATAACGGTAGACGTTGCCGCGCAGTTTGCCGATCGCCGTCGCGGTTCTTAACAGGTTCTGTGCCGCAATACGCCCGGTTGCCAAGATGATCCTGGGGCTAATTAATGCGACCTGGCGCTTCAAGAAGGCTTCGCAGGCGTCCGCCTCCTCCTCGGTAGGGTCGCGATTCCTGGGCGGACGGCATTTGAGGACATTGGCAATATACACTTCCGCCCGGGAGAGGCCGATGGCGCGCAACATCTCGTTCAGGAGCTGCCCCGCGCGCCCGACGAAGGGTTCGCCTTTTAGGTCCTCTTGCTCACCAGGCGCTTCTCCGATCACCATCCAGGACGCCGATCGGTTGCCGACGCCGAAAACAGTCTGCGTTCGTGTGCGATGCAGTGCACAGGTGGTGCAGTTCCGGACGCACATCTCCAGCTCATTCCAGTCTAATCCAGCGGTCGGTGGTGTCAAGGTCACATTGGCGTCCGCGGAATGTAGGATCGCTGGCGCTGGTGGTTCCCTCGAGTAAGATGACAACGGCGGCGCTCGGCCGGTTTCGGTGTGCCGGTTCTCGTGTTGCAAACTCGGAAAGGATTCCGCTTCTCCCCGCGCCGGAGTCTCCAGTTTCCCAGACTGCGGCGGCGAGGAACGGGGCACCCACACTTGGATGCCCATCGCTTCGAGGTATTGCAGCCGGCGTCGCTCCCGTTCCATGAACGGTGCTAAACGTCGCCGACCTGCGGATGCATACGCCTTTTCGCGGTCAAGAGTTTGTTGACCGCGTTGACGTATGCTTTGGCGGAGGCGATGACGATGTCCGTATCGGCCCCCTGGCCGTTGACGATCCGGCCGCCTTTCTCCAGCCGCACCGTAACCTCCCCCTGTGAGTCCGTGCCACTGGTGATGTTGTTGACCGAGTACAACTGCAGATTCGCTTCCGCATGCACCAGCGACTCGATTGCCTTCAAGCTGGCATCGACGACGCCGCTACCTTGTGATGTCCCGGTCACTTCTTCATTCTCGACCTTGAGCGTCACGCGAGCGTTCGGAACTTCCCCGGTCTCAGAGCAGACATGCAAAGATACCAGGCGGACTCGCTCGTCCTCGGCTTCGACGCCCGCTTCGGTGATCAGCGTCTGCAGGTCTTCGTCGAAAATCTCGTGCTTCTTGTCCGCCAGTTCCTTGAAGCGCTGAAAGACAGCGTTGAGTTCCTCTTCCGAAGCGAGCTCGATACCCAGTTCTTGCATGCGGGTACGAAAGGCATTCCGGCCCGAGTGTTTACCAAGCACCATGCGGTTCGCGGTCCAGCCTACCTCTTCGGCGCGCATGATTTCGTACGTTTCCCGGCTCTTAAGAACGCCGTCTTGATGAATACCCGCTTCATGGGCGAAGGCATTGGCGCCGACGATCGCCTTGTTCGGTTGCACGGGAAACCCGGTAATATTGGAAACCAGTTTTGAACAGGCCACGATTTCCCGCGTATCCACGTCGGTATGACAAGGAAAAACATCTTTGCGGGTCGTAACGGCCATAACGATCTCTTCGAGCGCCGCGTTCCCGGCCCGCTCACCCAATCCGTTTATGGTGCATTCCACTTGTCGAGCGCCGCTCAGAACGGCCGAGAGCGAGTTGGCTACGGCAAGACCTAAGTCGTTGTGGCAATGAACGGAGAAAACCGCCCTGTCGGAGTTGGGAATGCGCTCAATCAGGCGCCCGATGGTGCGTCCGAATTGATCGGGCATCGCATAGCCGACCGTATCGGGAATGTTCAGGGTACGGGCACCGGCTTCGACGACCGCTTCGAGGATGCGGCAGAGAAAGTCCTCTTCCGAGCGACCGGCATCCTCGGGTGAAAACTCGACGTCGTCGGTATACTGCCGGGCCCTCTTCACCGCCTTCACGGCATATTCGACCACCTGATCCGGGGACATGTTTAGCTTGTGCTGCATGTGTATGGCCGAAGTCGCGATGAAGGTATGAATACGCGGCCGTTTCGCCTCACGCAGTGCCTCGCCGACCCGGTCGATGTCCCGATCCAGCGCGCGCGCCAAGCCGCACACAGCGCTGTCTTTGACCGCCCGCGCAACCGCTTGCACGGCTTCGAAGTCCCCGGGGCTTGCCGCCGGGAAACCGGCCTCGATCACGTCCACCCGGAGACGTTCCAGCGCTCTGGCGATCCGCACCTTTTCCTCCCGGGTCATCGATGCCCCGGGGCTTTGTTCACCATCCCGCAGAGTGGTATCGAAAATGATCAGTTTGTCGCTCATGAGGTTGCTCCAAAATCGAGACGGCACAACCGTGCGCGTCTTGCGGCCTGGGATCGAAATACAGTGGGGGGGAAGATGAAGATCGATAACTGCCCGTCAGGGCAGCAGCAACGCCAGGGAGCGGCGCAAAACCAGAAATGCGTCACCGGCGTGGGCGAGCGTATCCATGGCTGGCTCTTACTTTAGGGAAGAGGTGTTCACGTTTCTGAATTCCTACGCGAACATGACTATACATCGACATTCAGTCCTTGCCAAGACAGGCGGTTAACCCCTGTCTGGGTTAACCCCCGCCTATCATTTGGGCTTTTCCCTTCTCGCAGCGAGCCTGATCTCACCACCGCCTTTCGCTGCGCCGCCGCTTTCGCATCAGCAGCGTCACAGCAGGACCGGAGACCGCATAAGCGGCGAACAGCAGGAACAACATGAGCGGCGGATTGGTGAAAACCACGCCGAACGCCAACATCAACAGGATCACCCGAACGAAAGGGATACGTCCTCGCAGGTCGATATCCTTAAAGCTGTAATAGCGAAAGTTGCTGACCATGAGCAACCCCGTCGTGAGCGCCACGCCGAGCGCACCATAGCGCATACCTTCGCCGGTGAAGCCGTGCTCCAAACCGAACCACAGAAACCCCGCAAGGATGGCGGCGGCCGATGGACTTGGCAGCCCCTGAAAATAGCGTTTGTCCGCGGTGGCGACCTGCGTGTTGAAGCGTGCGAGACGCAGCGCGGCGCCGGCGGCATGGACGAAGGCCGCAACCCAGCCCAGTTTCCCCAGGTAGGACAGCGACCAAACGTACAGCACGATAGCTGGCGCGACCCCAAAGGAGGTGAGATCGGCCATGCTGTCGTACTCGGCTCCAAACGCGCTTTGCGTATTGGTCAAACGGGCAACCCTGCCATCCAGACCGTCCAACACCATGGCGACGAAAATCGCGACGGCAGCTAGTTCAAAACGGTGGTCGATGGCCGCCGTAATGGCGTAAAACCCGGCGAAAAGAGCCGCTGTGGTGAACAGGTTCGGCAACAGATAGATGCCGCGGCGGCGCTTGGGCGAGGCAATCTCATCCATGGGCGACTACCGGCCCCCTCCGCAGTGGTTCAAGCCGCCCGGAACGACGTCAGTTCTTGGATTGGTCGACAATCTTGTTGGCCTTGATCCAGGGCATCATGTCGCGGAGACGGGCGCCCACTTCCTCGATCGGATGTTCGCGGCCGAGGCGCCGTTTAGCTTTGAGCGTCGCTCCACCTGCCTGATTCTCGAGAATGAACTCGCGGGCAAACTCGCCGCGCTGGACCTCACCCAGGATGCGTTTCATCTCCTGCTTGGTCTGGTCCGTAATGATCCGCGGACCGCGCGTCAAATCTCCATATTCGGCGGTGTTCGAAATGGAGTAGCGCATATTGGCGATGCCACCTTCATACATCAGATCCACTATGAGCTTCAATTCGTGCAGACATTCAAAATAGGCCATCTCCGGCGCATATCCGGCTTCCACCAGCGTTTCGAAACCGGCCTGGACCAATGCCGTCGCACCGCCGCACAGGACCGCCTGTTCACCAAAGAGGTCCGTTTCGGTTTCTTCACGGAAGGACGTCTCGATGATGCCGGCGCGCCCGCCGCCGTTTGCTGAAGCGTAGGACAAGGCCAGTTCTTTCGCGCGACCCGAAGCGTCTCGGTGGACGGCGATCAGACTCGGCACGCCGCCACCCTGGGTGTAGGTCGAACGCACGAGATGACCGGGCCCTTTCGGCGCAACCATGATAACGTCCAAATCCTTCCGCGGCTGGATCTGCTCGAAATGGATGTTGAAGCCGTGTGCGAAGGCGAGCGCCGCCCCCTGTTTGATGTTGGGCTCGATCTGTTCGGCGTACAGTTTCGCCTGATGTTCGTCAGGCGCCAAGATCATCACTACATCGGCCTGTCTTACCGCTTCTTCCACTGCTAGCACAGTAAGACCTGCAGTTTGCGCCTTGGTGGCCGAAGTAGAGCCGGGGCGCAGGCCTACCATGACTTGCACGCCGGAGTCCTTCAAGTTGTTGGCGTGCGCATGTCCTTGGGAGCCGTAGCCGATGATCGCGACTTTCTTGTCTTGAATGATAGACAGGTCGGCGTCTTTGTCGTAGTAGATTTGCATGCAGATTCCCCTGTTATGTTCGGAATGCGAGACCGCTGTGCTCCGGCGGTCGATCTAGTCTCAGAAGAGACCGTTTTGAGCCGGCGTCAGTCAAAGCTAGGTCGGAGCGCAGAAACCGGCGCACACACGCCGGATAGATGAAGACTTCGAACACCGGCCACCCCGGATCACGCGCGCGGGGAAGGTTTCTCGACCTTCTTAGAGAGTGAGCCCACGCTCCCCACGGAGTATGCCAGTCGTTCCCGAGCGCACCACCTCGATGATGGTTTCCTCCTCGAGTGCTTGCAGAAAGGCGTCCAGCTTGGATTTCGCGCCCGTCACCTCGATGACGTAGGTAGCGGGCGTCACGTCCACAATCTTGCTGCGGAAAATGTCGGTCAATCGCTTGATTTCCTCCCTGGCGCCATCCACGGCCCGGACTTTGACCATCATCAGTTCTCGCTCGATGTGCGAAGACTCGGAGATATCGATCAACTTGACAATGTCGATCAGTTTGTTGAGCTGCTTCGTGATCTGCTCGATGATCTCGTCGCTGCCGCTCGTCACCAGTGTCATTCGCGAAAGGCTGGGATCCTGGGTCGGTGCGACCGTCAACGACTCGATGTTGTAGCCCCGGGCGGAGAAGAGGCCCGACACGCGCGACAGCGCCCCCGATTCGTTTTCGATCAGAATGGAAATGATGTGTCGCATGCTCAAGCCAGCTCCCGCGCGTCAGTCATACCCGGCGCCAGTCGCATTTCATGGTGCGCCTTCCCCGCTTCGATCATGGGATAAACGTTCTCGGTGGGATCGGTGAGAAAGTCCATGAACACGGTGCGATCCTTGAGGCTCAATGCCTCTTCGAGCGCCCCTCGAACATCCGCCGATCTTTCGATGCGCATCCCTACATGGCCGAAGGCCTCCGCCAACTTGACGAAATCCGGGATCGTTTCCAGGTAGGAGTGCGAATAACGGCTCTCGTAGCTGAACTCCTGCCACTGCCGCACCATCCCCATATAGCCGTTGTTCAGATTGACAATCTTGATCGGCGTTCGGTACTGCAGAGCAGTGGCCAATTCTTGGATACACATCTGGATACTGGCCTCGCCGGTCACGCAGGCCACCGTGGCGCTGGGGTGTCCAAGCTTCACGCCGATCGCCGCCGGCAACCCGAACCCCATGGTGCCGAGACCCCCGGAGTTGATCCAGCGTCGGGGCTTGTCGAACTTGTAGAACTGCGCAGCCCACATCTGATGCTGACCCACATCCGAGGTCACGAAGGCATCGCCGAGGGTGATCTCGTAAAGCTGTTCGATGACATACTGCGGTTTGATGACCGTGCCGCTTCTGTCGTACCGCAAGCAGTCGACACTCTGCCAGCGAGCGATTTTTTCCCACCACGCCCTGAGCGCCTCGGAATCGGGGCGTTGATCGTTGGCCTTCAGTATCTCGATCATATCGGCGAGAACCGGGGCTACCTCGCCGACGATGGGAACATCGACGCGCACGGTCTTGGATATCGAGGCCGGGTCGACGTCGACGTGGATGATCTTGGCATAGGGGCAGAACTCAGGGATTCTGCCGGTCACACGGTCGTCGAAACGAGCACCCACGGCGAACAGGACGTCGCACTCGTGCATCGCCATGTTGGCTTCATAAGTGCCGTGCATGCCCAGCATCCCGAGGAACTGCCGGTTGGTCGCAGGGAACGCGCCTAGTGCCATGAGCGTGTTGGTGATGGGAAATCCCAGCATCGAAACAAGCTCGGTGAGTTCGTCGGAGCCGTTGCCCAAGATGACCCCGCCGCCCACGTACACCATCGGTCGTTTTGCGGAGAGCAAGAGTTCCACGGCCTTCTTGATCTGCCAACGGTGGCCTTTAACCGACGGATGATAAGAGCGAAGAGTGACGCTGCGCGGATACTCGTAGGGAATCTTGACTTTCGGATCGGTGATGTCCTTTGGGATGTCCACGACGACGGGGCCGGGTCGCCCAGTGGTCGCGATGTAGAACGCCTTCTTGATGGTTTCCGCCAGCTTGCGGACGTCCTTGACGAGAAAATTGTGCTTGACGCAGGGTCGCGTGATCCCCACGGTATCACATTCCTGAAAAGCGTCGCTACCGATGACGGGCAGGGGCACCTGGCCCGTGAGAATGACCATGGGAATCGAATCCATGTGCGCCGTCGCGATGCCAGTCACCGCATTGGTCGAACCCGGCCCGGATGTCACCAGAACGACCCCGGGCTTTCCCGTTGACCGCGCGTAACCGTCGGCCGCGTGCGTGGCACCTTGTTCGTGGCGAACCAGAATATGCTTCACGTCCTCCTGCTTAAACAGGGCATCGTAGATGTGCAGCACCGCACCACCGGGGTAGCCGAATAGGTACTCGACACCTTCGTCCTTCAGACATTGGACAACGATTTCTGCGCCGCTCAGCTCCACAATCGAAACCCTCAAAATGATTAGGGCGTTCGAAAACGCCCGGCTAATCAGCCTCTGGCTCAAGGCAAACGATCGATCAAAATACTCAGAATCCGCGACTGCGTCAAGGACTGGACTGACAACACTGACAACAGGACTGGACTGACTGAGCCTTTTCCAACTTTTCCAACCTAGCCTCTCCCCTGAGCCTGATCGACGAGGGTTTCGATGATCGTCCGTCGGGACTGGCTGTCGTAGTCCAGACGCGCCGTGGCGGCAGTTTCCAGGCTCAAGAACTGGGGTTCCCCTTGGGAGCAGCGGCCGTCACTCACTGTAGGGTTTCGGCTTAAGGCTCAAATCACTGTCGGAGGAGCGTCGGGTGAGATTCCGGGAGCGGGAGAGGCACGCTTGAGCCACTTCAGACCTTGGCCGGTGGCCATTCGCGCACTTCAGCGGCCTCACTCCGCTTTCAGGATAACCAGACTGACGTCGTCCTTGAACCGCTGCCCTCCGCAATAGTCGCCCAGCGCGCCGAGCAGCTTGTGAATGATGGTTTCGGGGTCGTCCAGCCTGTGGCACAAAAGGAGTTCGCATAAGCGGGCCATGCCGAAAAATTCGCCAGATTGGTTCTCAGCCTCGATGACGCCGTCGGTGTAGAGCAGCACGCTATCCCCCTTCTCCAGCGCAAGGCTTCTTTCCTCAAAGTCGATTTCCTTTCTCACCCCAAGGATCATTCCTTCTGCATCCAAGGGCTCGCAATGGGATGCGCCTTGACGCAGCAGAAGCGGGTAATTGTGCCCAGCATTCGCATAACAAAGCTGCCGGAACGACGGGTTGTAGCGTAGATAGAACAGGCTGATGAACAGATTCGCGCTGTTCAGGTCTTCATAAAGCAAGTCGTTGAGGGCGCGCAGGATCTCTGCCACGCCATGGGTGGACTGTCCGCCCCCGGTGTTGCGCGTTTCAGCCTTAAGCGCGCTGCGCACCGCCGTCATCACCAAAGCAGCGCCGACACTGTGGCCGGACACGTCGGCAATGACCACGTCGAGGGTTTTGGGGGAAGCAGAAAAAAAATCGTAATAATCGCCGCCGACATGAGTCGCCGGCAGGCAAATCCCAGCCACCTGCGCACCCTCAAAGCGCAGAGGACCCTTCGGCAGCAGTGACATTTGGATTTGTTTAGCGATCTCCAGTTGGTGCCGCTCCTCTTCGGCACGCCGGCGCTCGGTCACATCGGTCTGGATCCCGACAAAATGGGTTAGCTTGCCGGATTCATCCCGCACCGGTGAGATGAATAAGTCATTCCAAAACGAGGTGCCGTCCTTGCGGTAATTCTTCAAGATTACCTCGCAATTGGCTCCCTCCCGGAGGGCTCGGCTGATTTCCACGAGCGCTATCGGGTCGGTGTCCGGACCTTGCAACAGCCTCATGTTGTGGCCCAAGAGTTCCTCGCGGGTATAACCGGTCAGTCGACACAGGGCGGGGTTGACGTAAATGTTTGGCACATCTTTGGCCATCGCTTCGGCGATGTTGATGCCCACGCTCGCTGCCTCGATCGCGCGGTCGCGCAGACGTAAGGCATCTTCGTAGTGCTTGCGGGCGGTGATGTTGTGATCGACGCCGCGCCATTTGACCAGCCGGCCCTCGGCGTCGAAGATCGGTTCGCCGGTGGATTCGGTGAACACCTCCTGCCCGTCCTTGTGCCGATAACGGTTGACCAGTCGGTAGAAGCGCCGTTTGATCTCTGGCGCAGGAGCCAGTTCGGTCGTCCAGTGCTGCTTGTCCTCGTCCGTCAACAGATCAAGATAGCGATTGCCAAGAATGTCCTCCGGCTCATATCCCAGAATATCTCGGACTGCGCCGCTACAATAGATGTAGCGTCCTTCTGGATCCTGCTCCCATAACCATTCGCCGGTCATCTCGGCCACCTGCCGGAAACGCTCCTCACTCTCCTGCAGCGCTTCCTTGGCCTCCTTCTGCTCGGTGATGTCCTGCTGAATTGACAAGAAATGCGTAATAGCACCCTCGCTATTGCGTATTGGCGAAATGGTTTCGATGGCCCAGTAGAACTCGCCGCTTTTTTTTCTATCCTGGATCTCTTCCTGCCAAACGCCGCCCTGTGACAGTGTTTGCCATAACCTGTGATATTTTTCCGAAGGGGTATGAGGCGATCGCAACAAAGAGGGGTCCTTGCCCAGAACTTCCTCGGCGCTGTAGCCGGTCAGGCGAGTAAAACTGGGGTTGACGTAGGCGATCGATGCCTCCAGGCTGGAGATCAAAACGGCGTTGGGACTTTGTTCTACCGCTGCGGAAAGGGTCAGCAGTCTTTCCTCGGCCCGCCTTCTACCCCTTAGATCGTGGATCACGGCGACGAACAGCCGACCTGTGTCCTGGCGCGCTTCGCCAATAGCCAGATAAAGAGGAAACAGCGTCCCATCCTTGAGCCTTCCTGTAACTTCCCGTCCTATCCCGATGATCTTTTTCACGCCGGTGCGCAGGTAGTTTGCGATGTAACCGTCGTGGGCCTCACGCTCAAGCGCTGGCATGAGCATGCGGACATTGCAACCGAGGACTTCGTCGCTCCGGTAGCCAAACAATCGCTCCGCCGCCGGATTGAACAACTGGACGAGGCCACCTTCATCAATGGCAACCACACCATCCACAATGGTATCGAGCACCACTCTGAGCTTGGTTTCGCTATCGCGCAGAGCTGCATCGCAAGCTTCTGGACGAGAAACCTCGCGAAATCGCAACACGGTACCGTCCCGTTTATTGTCCGCCCCGAGGGGATCGAGGCTGTAGGAAACAGGAACAGTGACGCCATCCTTGCGCTTGAGCTCAGCGAATTCGCTGCGGAAACGCTCCCCTGAGGCAAGTAGCCTTTCCAGCAAAGGTTTGTCTCTGCCGGAGATGAAGGTGTCAGACGCTCTCCTTTCCAACAACTCTTCTTCTTGGTAAGCGAGCAGGCTTAAGGCGGCGACATTGATGACCTGCACCCTTCCTTCGCTGTCAAGCAGGCACAGGCCGTCCTCAAGGGTATCGAGAACACATCGTAGGCGATTCATGTCGTGCTTCGTTAACAGTGTTCTAAACGGTCGCATCACCACTCTCGGCCGGATGAGCAGAACTGTCAAGGAAGCAAGTACGATCCGATCAGGCTATTGATACTATCGGTCTGCTTGCGCCTGCAAAAAAAAAGGCCGGAAATCGAACGTGCCCTCAAACCGGGTGGGACGAGCTCGACGCGTCGCTTTGGGAACGATCGGGCGCATGGCAAACCTGAGATCTAGACGACCTCCCTCCTGGGTTAAGATATGCCGGCATGATGAACGCACGGGACGAAGACCATGACCGAATCATTCCTGATCGATGTCGACGATGGCCTGGCTCCAGGCGAAGCGGCCCGGGCCGCGCTGGAACTGTACCCGGTTCAGCCGGTTGCGATGATCCACTATTCGTCTCATGGCCGCTTGTTGGTCTTGGGCAATCACGATGCGGTCGACGCGGTGGTTAACCGCCTGCCGCAGCTCTCCAAGATCTGTGTTGTGCTCACTGATGCCTGCACTCCGACACTTTCCAGCCGGCTCGGGCGCAGAGGAATAGCGTTTTGCGACACCCTTTCCGATGTTGACATAGCGGGATGGCTGGGCTGCTTCCGGGGAACGGCGAAAAGGAACGCCAAGATCATTCGTCTGGAGGAACACTTCGGTTTGGCCGAGACAGGGTTCGATCTGGTGCTCGACTTGTTCGAACCCACTTTCGCCAGATCGCCCATCGCACCGATCGGTTACTTCGCTGTCGGTTTGGCTGACCGACAGAAGCTGACGGAGGCGCTCGCGGAGCTGCCGCAATGCCTGGGAGACTTGGACAAGCCGAAATACGTGCATTTAGAAGCAGAACTTTGTGACCACCGCACCGCTGGTATCGAAACCTGTCGACGATGCTTCGAGGTCTGCGGGACGTGGGCCATCGCCACGGACGACCTCGCCGTCACGATTAACCCTTACCTTTGCCAAGGCTGCGGCGACTGTGCCACGGCTTGTCCGACGGGGGCGATCCGTTACAACTACCCTCCTCCCGAACAGACCCTGTTTCGCATCCAGCGCATGCTTACAACGTACTTCGAACGGGGCGGCAAGGTACCCATTTTGCTGATGCATGACGCCACCAAGGGCCGAGAGTGGCTTTATCGTCATCGGACCCTGCTGCCAATCAACGTGCTGCCCTATGAAATCGAGGCTTTGGGCGCGACCGGGATGGACACCTGGCTCATGGCGCTGGCTTTGGGTGCCACCGAGATTCTGATTCTCGACACTGGCGAAATGAATGAAAAAACCCGTGCGTTGCTTCACACGCAAATCGAGTGGAGCCGAGCCATATTGAAAGGGATCGGTTATCCGTCGCCATGCCTGCGGATGGTACAAGCATGCGAAGTGCTGAGCGCATCGCTTCCCGTCCACACGTTTTGTCCCATCGATCCATTGGCAACCTGGTCGGAGGATGGCGGCAAGCGAAACATCATCAGGCAGGCGGTCGATCATTTACAGCAGCAGACCACCCCACTCGCACACGCCGTTTTGCCGGAAGGCGCACCTTTCGGCGCCATTCGCATCGATCCGGATGCGTGCACCCTCTGCCTGGATTGCGTATCGGTATGCCCGGAAGCCGCGCTCGTCGCCCACGAGGGCGGACGGCGGCTAGCTTTCGTTGAGGCAAGCTGTATTCAATGCGGTACCTGCGCGAACACCTGCCCCGAGGGCGCTATTACATTGGAACCCCGGTACTTGTATAGTCGCAACGCCGCTTCCGCCGCCAAGCTGGTCGCAACCAGGTAACCTTGGCTACGTAGCGCTTTTTCCCGGATGCGGCGGATACCCCTGCTTACGCAGGTCCGACGCTCCCGCCAAACGCTTAGTAACAGGACACGGGCAGTATCCCGGTCCCGCTTCCCGACCAGAGCCCATCGCCTTACGCGCGCTCCAGGGCTTGTTGTGTCAGCAACGTTCGCCGCAGGAGACATCCCAGGTGGACTTTGGAGCCTTCCCTTCGGATCCAGGCTGACTTGTTGCCCCGATCGCAAACGTCTTCTTGGCCTTCTCCAAAGTCTCTTCTGCCAGCAGGTCGACTGGCGTCGCCTGCTCTAGCGGAATAATCAGCTGTTCTCCTGGCTTCAGGCGCTTGCGCTGTTTGAGTTTATTGGCATTGCGGACTAACTCTGCGTCAACATTATAGTATTCGGCGACTTTTTCAACGGATTCACCGACGCTGACGCCGTGCATATGATACACATCTTCCTGTCGCTCCTTCTGGTCGGTGGCGCTGCGTTCGGACAACGCCATCATTGCATGTTGTGCCACCGGCTTTGCATTTGGAGCTGCCTTCTGGGTGACAGCGTCCGATGATGCACTATCCGTGGCTATGGGCAATTCAACATGCAGGCGGTTGAGCGGGCCATTCACAATACTCGCAGTAAGTTGAAGAGACTTAGGAGCAGACGGAAAAACATCTGGCATATTACCCGCGAACTCAAACAAAGGCGCAGACGGCTCCGGCGGATGCTGGCGTAACTCTAGTTGCCGCCTGAACTCCTCCGCGTTCTGTCGCGGCAATAGCAGGTCATAGGATCCATCGGCCCCAATCGTGCCATTGATGAAGCCTGGGTTGAGGTAAAGAAACTTTTCCGCGCTCAAACTGGCAAGTCGCGAAACTTCTTCCACTGGCATGGTCTGCTCAAACTTCACTCTCACCAAATAGGGCTGGTTGGG
>Ga0209254_10003235_pt1 | contig 14882 bp, 11 predicted proteins | sample FrelakmetDIP11DI_FD_187148 | JGI IMG/M metagenome (GOLD analysis project Ga0209254, IMG submission 187148) | Freshwater lake sediment microbial communities from the University of Notre Dame, USA, for methane emissions studies - DIP11 DI (SPAdes)... | ecosystem: Environmental > Aquatic >...
CCCGCGCGGCGCCGATGGCTGGATGGAGCGTCTGGTCGGCGCCCTGCGGCTCAGCTGACCTCAGCGGCGCACCTCCGCCTCGCCGTGCCGGGCAAGGAGTTCCATCAGCTGCTTGCGGATGATCATGCGGGGTCGGTCGCTCGGCATCGAGTACTCGATGCTGCGGCGGCGCGTATCCGCCAGGGCGTCGGGGTCGGTGCTCTCGAGGATCGCCTTGTCCTCGCGTGTGATCACGTGCTCGAAGTCGATCAGCAGCTGCGCCGGGCAGTCCTCCTCGCGGTCGTTGCGGAACAGCCATTGGCAGAGCTGGATGTGGGCGTCGTCGATCGGCGTGAAGCAGTTGACGATGATGCGGCGGATGCCCGAGGCGTACTCGATGTCGAGCCGGCGCGAGAACGGCAGGTAGTAAGCGTTGCGGATGCGGCGCTGCGTGATCGGCTCGCTGCTGCCGCTCACGCGGTGGTACGCGGCCGGGTTGGCCGCATCGATCACCGTCTCGGCGTGGAAGGACTGAACGGGCAGGCAGACCCCAAGCACGAGCAGGGCGCTTTATCCGTCCTGGCGCGGCACCGCGTCGCCGCCTGCACGGGGCAAGACGCGGGAGCGCCGTGCAGACCGCGCGATGGGTTCGCGTCTCGTAGAATGTAGCGTGGTGCGGACCCCATCGGCGGAACAGGCGGCAAGCGACGCCATCGTCTCGGTCCAAAGAGCAATGGACAGCGGCTGCCGCGAAGCGTAGCGTCGTCGAACATCGGGATCTGACGTCGGGCCCGACTTCTGCTCGATCCGCGTCTGCCCGCTTCCGTAGGCGAAGCAGGGGGGCCACGAATCCGTCATGTCGCTCGGTATCCGGCGCGACGGTGCCGCTGCCGCGCCGCTACACGCCCACATCATGAGAAGAACGGGCTTGCCCTCGCCGCTCCGAACCACGAATCGGGGATCGCGATCGCGCCTGGCAGGCGCGACGGCGGTTGCGTGCCTCGCGCTCGCGGGGGTCGCGGGCTGCGCCGATGAGGACCTTCCCGCGGCGCCCGCTTCGCCTCGCTCCGACCGCGCGGCACTGTCGGTGAGCGCGGCGCCCGCCCTGGTCGATCGGCTGAGGATCGGCACCATCGGCAGCGAGGAGATCCGGGAGACGCTGCGCGTGCCCGGTCGCATCGAGGTCGACGAGCAGCGCATGGCGCGGGTGGGCTCGTCGGTGGTCGGTCGCATCACACGCCTGGACGCGGTGGTCGGCCAGCGGGTGAAGCGCGGGCAGGTTCTCGCGGAGCTCTCCTCGACCGAGCTCTCGGCGACACAGCTCGACTTCCTCAAGTCGCTGTCGCGGCTGCAGCTCGCCGAGCGCTCGGTGCAGCGCGCGAAGCAGCTGCTCGATGCCGATGTGATCGGCCAGGCGGAGCTGCAGCGACGCGAGAGCGAGCTTGCGCAGGCGCAGGCCGACCTGAGCGCCGCGCGCAAGCAGCTCGCCGTGCTTGGCATGTCGGAGTCGTCGATCGCGCGTCTCGGGTCGACGCGCACGGTGAGCTCCGAATCGACGGTCGTCGCCTCCCTCGACGGCACGGTGATTGAGCGCCGCGCGACGCTCGGCCAGGTGGTTCAGCCGGCAGACACGCTGTTCATCGTCGCCGACCTCTCGAGCGTGTGGCTCGCCGCCGACATACCGGAGCAGGACGCGGGACTCGTGCGCGAGGGCGAGACCGTGGAGGCTGAAGTGGCGGCCCTGCCCGGACGCATCCTTCGCGGTACCGTCTCCTTCGTCGCGGCGACCGTGAACCCGGATACCCGCACGGTACGCGTCCGGATGGACCTGCCCAACCCGGAGCGCGAGTACAAGCCGGCGATGCTCGCCACCGTCGCCATTCGCGGCAAGCCGGTACGCAGGCGCACGGTGCCGGCCGCGGCGGTGGTCCGTCAGGACAACCACGACTACGTATTCGTCGTCACCGGTCCCGGCAAGTTCCAGCTGCGTCGCGTCGCCCTCGGCCGCGAGCATGGCAACTCGCGGGTCCTGCTCAGCGGTCTGGGCGAGGAGGATCGCATCGTCGTCGACGGCGCCTTCCACCTCAACAACGAGCGCAAGCGGCTCGAGCTGCAGGGCTCCTGACGTGGCCGCGGGCGGACGCAGGCCGTGATCGACGCCATCCTGCGCGGCGCGCTTCGGCAGCGGCTGATCGTCGTCGTGCTCGCGCTGATCCTGCTCGGTTTCGGGATCGATGCCGCGCGTCGCCTCTCCGTCGATGCGTTCCCGGACGTGACCAACGTCCAGGTTCAGATCGCGACCGAAGCACCGGGACGCTCGCCCGAGGAGGTGGAGCGCTTCGTCACCGTGCCGCTGGAGATCGCGATGACGGGACTGCCCGGGCTGACCGAGATGCGCTCGCTCAACAAGCCGGGCCTGTCGCTCATCACGCTGGTGTTCACCGATGCGACCAACGTCTACTTCGCGCGTCAGTTGGTGATGGAACGGATGCTCGAGGTGACGGCACGGCTGCCCGAGGACGTCGTGCCGGTGCTCGGGCCCGTGTCGACGGCGCTCGGCGAGGTGTACCAGTACACCCTCGAGCGGCCCGACGACGGCGAACGGCCGCTCACGAAGGAAGAACTGGTCGAGCGGCGCACGGTCCAGGACTGGGTGGTGCGGCCGATGCTGCGATCGATCCCCGGCGTCGCCGAGATCAACTCGACCGGCGGCTTCGTCAAGCAATACCAGATCCTGGTCGACCCCGACCGCATGCGCTACTACGGCGTCGCATTCCAGGACGTCTGGAAGGCGGTGGCGCGCAACAACGCCAACGCCGGCGGCGGCGCCCTGCCGCAGCGCACCGAACGCTACCTGGTGCGCGGCATCGGTCTCGTGCGCGACCTCGACGACATTCGCTCCATCGTCCTCAAGGAGCACGGCGCCACGCCGGTCTACATCCGCGACGTCGCCGAGGTGACCTTCGGCGAGGAGGTGCGCAACGGCGCGATGGTGAAGGACGGCTACACCGAGGCTGTCGGCGGCGTCGTCATGATGATCCGCGCCGGCAACGCCAAGGATGTCGTCACCCGCGTCAAGGCGCGGGTGAAGGAGATCAACGATCGCGGCATGCTCCCCGACGGCCTGCGCATCGTGCCGTACTACGACCGCTCGCAACTGGTCGACGCCGCGCTCTGGACCGTGACCCGGGTGCTGCTCGAGGGCACGCTGCTCGTCGTCGTGGTGCTGCTCCTTTTCCTCGGCGACCTGCGCTCGAGCCTGATCGTGATCGCGACACTCGTCCTCACGCCGCTCGTCACGTTCCTGGTGATGAACCGCTTCGGCATCTCCGCCAACCTGATGTCGCTCGGTGGGCTGGCGATCGCCATCGGTCTCATGGTCGACGGCTCCGTGGTGGTGGTCGAGAACGTCCACGCGCGGCTCGCCGAAAAGTCGGGGGAGCGCCGTGCGCGCGTCGTCCTGGAGGCGGTGCAGGAGGTGGCGACGCCGGTGATCTTCGGTGTCGGGATCATCATCCTGGTGTTCCTGCCGCTCATGACGCTGCGCGGGATGGAGGGCAAGATGTTCGCCCCCCTCGCGTGGACGATCGCCATCGCGCTCGGCATCTCGCTCGTGCTGTCGCTGACGCTCACGCCGGCGCTGGCGTCGCTCCTGCTCCGCCGCGGCGGCGAGCACGACACGCGGCTGATGAAGCTCTTCAAGGCCGTGTACGCACGCCTGCTCGATCAGGCGCTGCGCCATCCCCGCGCGACCGTCGGCTCGGCCGTGGCCGCGTTCCTGGGCTCGCTCGCGCTGCTCCCGTTCCTCGGCACCGCGTTCATCCCGGAGATGCGCGAGGGCTCGCTCTCGCCGCTGCTCGACAAGGCGCCGAACATCTCCATGGAGGAGGCGATCAACATGGAGATGGAGGCGATGCGGCTCGTGCGCGAGGTGCCCGGCGTCGCCACCTCCGTCTCGCGCCTCGGCCGCGGCGAGAGTCCCGCGGACCCGGCCGGCCTCAACGAGTCCGACCCGATCGTGAGCCTGGCACCGCGCGGCACATGGCCGAAGGGCTGGACGCAGGACGACATCGCCGACGCGGTGATGGAGAAGCTGAAGGTGATCCCCGGCGTGCAGCTCGTCATGGCGCAGCCGATCTCGGACCGCGTCGACGAGATGGTGACCGGCGTGCGCGCTGACGTCGCGGTGAAGCTGTTCGGCGACGACCTCGAGGTGCTCCGCGAGAAGGCGCAGGAGATCGCGCGCGTCGCTGCCGGCATCCGCGGCGTGCGTGATTTCCGGCTGGAACGGCTGAGCGGCCAGCAGTACCTTGCGGTCACGGTCGACCGGCAGGCGATCGCACGCGTCGGTCTCAACGTCTCGGACGTGCACGACGTCATCGAGACGGCGGTCGGCGGCCGCAAGGCGACGGAAGTGTTCGAGGGCGAGCGGCGCTTCGCCGCCGTGGTGCGGTTGCCTGAGCCGTTCCGCGACAGCATCGAGGACGTGCGCAAGATCCTGCTCACCTCGCCGAACGGCGCTCAGGTGACGCTCGAGCACCTCGCGCGCATCGAGATCCTCGAGGGACCGGCGCAGGTGAGCCGCGAATTCGCCAAGCGGCGGGTCGTGGTCGGCGTGAACGTGCGCGGCCGGGACCTCGGCGGCTTCGTCGCCGACCTGCAGCGCGCCGTCGAGCAGAAGGTCGAGTTGCCCGAGGGGTACACCCTCGAGTGGGGCGGGCAGTTCCAGAATATGCAGCGCGCCCTCGGCCACCTGATGATCATCGTGCCCATCACCATCGCCGGGATCTACTTCCTGCTGTTCCTGCTCTTCAACTCGCTGCGCTTCGCCACCCTCATCATCACGGTGCTGCCGTTCGCCTCCATCGGCGGCATTGTCGGCCTGTGGCTCACCGGCGAGTACCTGTCGGTGCCGGCGTCGGTCGGCTTCATCGCGCTCTGGGGAATCGCGGTGCTGAACGGCGTCGTGCTCGTCTCCTACATTCGCAAGCTGCGCGACCAGGGCATGCCGCAGCGCGAAGCGGTGGTCGCCGGCGCGAAGCAGCGCTTCCGGCCGGTGATGATGACCGCGACTGTCGCGACGCTCGGGCTGATCCCGTTCCTCTTCGCGACCGGGCCGGGGGCGGAGGTGCAGCGGCCGCTTGCCATCGTCGTGATCGGCGGGCTCAGCACGTCGACGCTGCTCACGCTCGTCGTGCTGCCGACCCTCTACGGCTGGTTCGAGGAGAAGCGCGTCGAGGCGTGAGCGCGCCGGTGCGCCTCAGGGCGCTTTATCCGTCCTAGCGTGGCCCGAGCAGCCCAGACCACCCGATGGCTGCGGCACCAGCAGCCGGGCAACGCCGGCTTGCTTGAGCTTGTCGGCGAAGTCAGGGGCCACCCGGCGCGCCGCTTTGAATTCCGCCGCGCGCGCGGGCTTTGGCGGCGAGATCAGGCAGTCGGGCATTCAGCTCTTCGGTCGAAGCGACGAGCGGGCTGGGTGTTGCCTGAGCAAGGGGTGGCGCCGGGGTAACTTCAAACCCGAACCACCTCGCGCCGCATCGACCATAGCACCGCCAGCACCTCGTTGCGCGTGGCGTCGTCTATGCCGTTCTTCTGCATTGCGTCCATGGCGTCGTCGATGACGGACATGAACTCCTGTTCACTGATGTTCATGCCCTTGTGCGTGGCCAACATGTCCTTGCCGGTGTAGGCCTCGGGGCCGCCGGTGCCGGCGCAGAAGAACTCCACCGCGCGGCGTTCGACGCGTTCGAGATTCTCGCTGTTCAGGTAGCGGGCATTGACCAGCGGGTTGGCCAGGTGGTTCTTCATCAGGTCTGCGGTAATGCGGGTGATGCCCTCGCGGCGTCCCAGCCGCTCGTACAGGGTGGGGGTGGTCTGGCTCATGTCGTCGTGCTCCTTGGCAGTGGACAGGTCCACCATCGGACCTGCGGATGTGCAGGCTATGCAGCCTGCGTTCTTGATTCGTTCCCGGCGGCGCGGTGGATCAATCGCCCGGTGGCATCCGGTTCATCGTGCGGATCAGGCTGACAACCTCGCCGACTTCGTCCGCACCCACACCCTGTTCGACCAGTGCCTCGGCCACGTCGACGACCACGGCATGCAGCTCCGCCGGGCTGAAGCGCATGCCGGCGTGCTGCGGCGCAGGGACCGTCGGCGCGCCGAGGCTCGGCCCGCCGCTGGCAGCGCTTAGAAAGCGCACGACCAGCGCCTTGAGCTGCGGCAGGTCCTGTCCGCGGAGACGCGGCGCCAGCGCCGGATTGGCGGCGTGACGGTCGACTGCGTCATCGACGACGGCCGCCACGCCGACGGCGCCGCCCAGACGCTGGTAAAGGGTGGCGTTCACGGCCGCGAGGTCGGCAAGTGCGGCGTCCATGAGGCGTACTCGATGGCGCCGGCATCGGGCAGCCACGAGGCGTACTCGATCTCGCCGGCGGCTTGGCGGCTTGCCGCTCGATCGGCCGGCTCGGCGCCGGGGGCGCCGTGCAGGTCGCTACGCAGCATGCCCAGGGTGCCGGCAACGGCCTGCTCCAGAGCTTGCAGCGCCTGCGCGGTCAGCGGCTGCGGCAGGGTCAGAACGGCCGGCGCGGCGCCGGGCACGGGGAGCGTGAGCTGAACAGGGGTCATGGCCACTCCATGGCAGGTGGTTGGAAGGTCGGCAGCTCGTCTGCCGGGCCGCAGATTGCCGGGGCCGCGTTCCTGGATCGTTCCCGGGTCGTGCGGGCCTTGCCGGCGCCGGCAGGCCACCCCACACTCGCCGCCATGGACATCGCCCCGCCCACCGTACCGTCTGGCGCTGTTGCTCGCCTCGATGTCTGCCTGCTCGGCCGCTTTGCGGTGGCCATCGACGGCGTCGAGCTGGCGCCCGACCGCTGGCCCAGCCTGCGCGCCACGCACCTGGTGCAGTTGCTGAGCCTGCAGCCGCGACAGCGCATGACCCGCGACGAGGTCATCGACGCCCTGTGGCCTCAGCTCGAGCCCGATGCCGGTGCCGCCAACCTGCGCAAGGCTGCTCACCATGCCCGGCAGGCACTGGGGCGGCACGACGGCGTCGTGTTGCAGGCCGGCGAGGTGCTGCTTTGGCCGGAGCGGCCGGTGACTGTGGATGCGCAACGCTTCGAGCAGCGCGCCGATGCCGCGCTGGCACGGCGCGACCCGGCCGACTGTGCCGACGTCGCCGGCAGCTACGACGGCGACCTGCTGCCCGGTGCCCGCTTCGAACCCTGGGCCGAGGCCGCGCGCGAGCGCCTGCACGAACGCCACCTGCAGCTGCTGCGCGCCAGCGGCCAGTGGGAGCGGCTGGCGCAGCTGGCCCCCGAAGACGAACCCGCCCACCGCGCGCTGATGCAGCGCGAGCTCTCCGCCGGCAACCGAGCCGCCGCCTTGCGCTGGTATGCCCACCTGCGCGAGGCGCTCCAGGTGAGCCTGGGGGTTGCGCCCGACGCTCAGACCGAAGCGCTGTACGAACGCTGCATCGCCGGCCTTCAGGCGATGGGGCCGGCCTTCGTCGGTCGGGCACACGCTTGCGCCCAGGTCACCGCCTGGCTCGGCCTGCCGGTCGCACAGCGGCCGGGCGGCGTGGTCGTGCGCGGACCGGCCGGTATCGGCAAGAGCGCACTCGGCCGCGAGATCGGTGTCCAGGCCAGTGCCCGAGGCTGGACGGTTTGGCGCGTCGAAGCGTCGCGGACCGGCCGCGCCTACGCCTTGATGGCGACCCTTGCCGAGCGGCTGATCTCCGACGATCGCGGCGTGCTCGACCGCATCGGCGCGCATGCCCGCGCCGTGCTCGCCCTGCTCAGCCCGCAGGCGGCACCGGCAGACCCTCTGCCGGGTCCGTTGGGCCGGCATCAGGTGGTGGGCGCGGTGCGCCGACTGCTGCTCGCCTCGGCGCCGGACAGCGACATCCTGCTGCACGTCGACGACGTGCACCTCGCCGACGACGCCGACGTCGATGTAGTGACGCAGCTCGCGGCCTCAGGCGCCGGTCTCTGCCTGCTCCTCGCCACCCGGCCCCCCGCCGCCGGCACCGCGCTGGCCCGCGCGCTGGGCCGACTGCAGCGTTCGGGCGTTGTGCAGGCACTCGATGTTGAGCCCCTCCCCGAAGACGAATGCCGCCGCCTGGTGGCGCGTGCAGCCCCAGCGGTGCTGGCCGAGGAGGTGATGGCGCGCATCGTGCGTGCCGCCGAAGGCAACCCCTTTGCGGCGATCGAGCTCGCGCGCTGCGCGACCGCTGGCAACGATGCGCGACTGCCCGCCAACGCCGCCGAGGCCATCACCCAGCGGCTGTGCGACGTGCCCGACAGCGCACTGGCGCTGCTCAAGTGGCTGGCGCTGAGCAGCGACGAGCTCGACGTCGCCACCGTCGAGGCCCTGGCGACCGAGGCGCAGGTGCCCAGCCTCGAGGCGCTGGATGCGGCCCTGGCCGCCGGCGTGCTGCTGCCCTCGAGCAGCCACTACCGCTTCCGGCACCACCTGGTGCGTCAGGCGCTGATCGAGCAGGTGCCGCCGCACCGGCGGCTGAAGATGCACCGGAGAATCGCCACGCGCTTGGCCGAGCTGGACATGCCGCCGGCCAGCATCGCACGCCACTGGCTGGACGCTGGCCACCCGCGCGACGCGCAGCCCTGGCTGCTGGCCGCCGCGCGCGAGGCGGTCCGCCTGGCCGCGTTCAGCGATGCGCTGCGGCACCTGGAACCCTTGCTCGCGTTCCAGCCAACCCACGCCGAGGCGCTGCGCTTGCGTGCCGAGTCGCTCGACGCGATGGGCGAGCCGGCCGCGTTGGCCGCGTACCACGCCGCGGCGGATGCCGCGGGCGAACCCGAGAGCCACAACCTGCGTGCGAAGGCGGGGCTTGCGCAGGTGAAGCTGGGCGACCCGAAAGGCGCGCTGCTGGTGCTGGCCGGGCTGAAGCCCACCAGCGTCGAGGGACGCCTGTCCGAAGCCCTGGCTTGGAGCGGCGCCGCCGCGCTTGGCGCCGCCGACCCGGCCACTGGGACCGCCAAGGCGGCCGTGGCACGGCAGCTGGCGCTGCAGTCGGGCGACACCACGTCGCTCGTGATCGCCTCCTGGGCGCAGGCGGCTGCCGCCCATGCCCGCGGCGAACTGCACCGCAGCGTCTGGGCCGACCTGCAAGAGACCAGCCACGTGCCGCACCTGGCGCTGCGCGTGTTCGACGGCCACCTGTGCATCACCCAGCGCTTTCTCTATGGCGCGCGGCCGTATGCCGACGTCATCGCATTTGCGCAGTCTCTTTCCACGGAGGCACAGCGGCTCGGTGCAGCCCGTGGCCACGCCTTCGGCGTCACGCTGCGCGGCGAGGCCGAGTGGCTCAACGGCAATCTGAGCGCCGCGCGCGAGCACCTGCGCGCGGGCGCCCGGCTGCACCGCGCCATCGGCGGCCCGGTGGGCGAGGCGCTGTCGCTGCAGCGCCTGGCCGAAGTGGCGCTGCACGAGGGCCATCGCGACGAGGCTCGCTCGCTCATCGACGAGGCGCTGGACGTGGCGCGCCAGACCGACATCGGCTTTCACCTGCTCGACCGCATCTACGGCACGCGCATCAACCTGCACGCCGACGACCCCGAAGCCGCGCTGCACGTGATGGAAGACGCCAGCGCCTCGGTGCGCGGCCCGCTGGAAACCTGCCCGGGCTGCCGCATCACCTTTGCCGTACCGGCCGCGATTGCCGCGGCGCGCGCCGGCGAGCTGGAGCTCGCCGACAAGCACGAGGAGCAGTGCGCCTACCTGGCCGACGTGGTGATGCGCTTGCCGGCCTGGTATGCCGCGCATGACGAGGTGCGCGGCCACATTGCGGCCGCCCGGGGCCCACGCACCGCCGCTGGCGAGCAGGCCGTGGAACGATTCGCGTCAGCCGCCGCGCGCTTTCGCGCCGCCGGCCACCCGATCGACGCCGAGCGCTGCGAGCGGCTGGCGGCGAGCTCGGCTCGTTGCGGCTAGTTGAGCATGGATTCTTTCGCCTTGAGCTCTTTGTTTTTCGCGAAGATGGTCAGTGCACGACGTCTGAGTAGGCATTAGGGAAGTGATGCTCGCGCTGGCACAGTGAGGTCGCCATGACGTTTCGGCCGCAGTGGGTCACGCGCCAGCGACGCGAGCGCGGGATCTTGGCGATCAGTCCGTGGGCATGGAGGCGACGGAAGCAGCGGTTGACTCTGGCACGGGCTTTCTTCGGATCGTCTGCACACGAGCGAAGTAAGCGCGTCGCTGTCAGCTGGGCGCGGAGTCCCGGTGGGTGAAGCCGTGCAGGCAGTGCTCGCCGCCGTGCGCGTACAGGAGGAGCGCTACGTCCAGCTCGTCAATGTGTACCAGGCGATGGGCGGCGGCTGGGTGGACATCGCGAACTCGCAGGCGCCGCAGCCGCAGGGGATGGCGGCGCGGCGGTTTCCGCTGTTCTGAGCGGCTTCGATCGACCTCTCGTGTCGCCGCATCGTTCTTTCACCCAGCAAGCAAACCCGTATCCTCGTAGAGACCGTCCAAGGTGAGATCGACGTTCGGAATTCAGCGAATGGCATCGATCCCTACTTCTTCGCCGGCAACGCGGGCAGGGCTTCGAGCTTCGCCGCAACCGCGCGACACGCTGCAATCAGATCCGCCACCAGGCGCTCATCGACATTGAGGTCGCCCTCGTACTCGCCGAGGTTGCGGATCTCGTGACCCTTCGCCAATACGCGCCAGACCTCGACACCGAGACCGAGGGTGTGCGGCAGGACCTGGAAGACGATGTATCGATTGCTGGCCCGGAAGCCGTGATAACGCAACGCCGCCAAGCACAGGGCGTGCGCCGCGTTGTAGACGAGATCGAACCGCCCCTCCAACGAGTTCGCCTTGTTGCCGGCGTCTTTGAGCCGCGCCAGCCCCGATTTCTTGAGGCCGGCAAACTCTTTGGCGTCCGAAGGCTCGGCAGCGAGCGATCCTCCGCGACCAGCCAGGCGTTCAAGCGGCGAGGTCATTCTCCGTACCGATGATCCACAGCTTGGGTTGTGCGAGGACTCGCGTCACGAAGGAATTGCCTTCTCTCCGCCGCTTGGCGAGCTCGCGCCGACTGTACACCGTCGGGTTTATCGTGCGCCCGAGTTCCGCGGTGACCGTCTCGAGCGCCTCAAAGACGTCCGCGTAGGTCAGGCGGTCACTGACGACCATCAGGTCGATATCGCTCATGGCCGTGTCCTTGCGCTTCGCAACCGACCCGAACACGAACGCTGCGAGTATTCGGGAGGCGACGGGGGAGAGCGCTTCACGTAACGGTTCGGCCAGGCCGACCGTCTTGCGCACAATGCCGGTGAGCTCTGCGAAGACCGGCGAGTCGGCGTTTGCCTGGTAGTGCTTCTGGGTACCGAGTCGGCGCACCGTCACCAGCCCGCTACTCTCCAACCGCGCAAGTTCGCGCTGAACGGCGCCCGAGCCGGCCCCGACCAGGCCAATCAGCTCGGTCGCATAGTAGCTGCGGTCGGGTTGGCCGAAGAGCAGGCCGAGGACCCGCTGCTGCGTCGTCGAAAAAAGCGCGTCGGCGAGGCTCGTCAGGCGGCGCGAATCCGCCGAGATACTTGCAATACCCATTTTGGGCATATTACTACCCGATTTGGGTATACGCAATCGGCCGTTCCAGATGTGGTCCGTCGTGCGTCGCGCTCTCACTCGACATACACCCACGTGGAGGATGTCGGGCCGCCGCTCGAGCAGCGCCGAGGGGTCGGCCGAGGCGCAGACGCGTGCGGCCACCGAGCTCTACCAGCAGACGATCCTCAACGTCGTCCAGATCGAGATCGAGATTGGTCTGCCGCGGCATCGCGTTGCTCCGGAGGGTTGCGTGCGACCACCGCGGCGTGGGCTTCGAGCAACGCCGCCACGGCCGGCAGTGCGCCGGCGCTCAGTTCGATCTGGTCATGCATGTGGAGCTGCGCTGCCATGGGCTCGACCATCCACAGTGGCAGCTTCAGGGTCTTGCCGTCGGGATGTCGCACGGTCACCGCGAGGGCGGTTCGCCGCGGCCATGCCAAGACTTCGAAAGACCGGTTATGCAGCGCGTGGAACGGGTAGTGCACCGTCACGGTCGACGGCAAGGTATTCAGATCAGGATCAGACGCGCCCGTCCTGCGAGAGCAGCACGGCGAGCGGCCGCGTCGCCTCGAACTCCGCGAACACCAGCGCCATGCAGGCGGTCAGCGGGACCGCGAGGAATGCGCCCGCGATGCCCCACAGCGCACCCCACACCGCGAGGCTCACCAGGATCACGAACGGGCTCAGGTTGAGCGAGTTCGCCATCAGGTACGGGTCGAGGAAAAAGCCGATCACGAACTGCGCCGCGCTCAGGGCGAGCACCACGACGATCACCTGCCCGAGGTCGCCGAACTGCATCGTCGCGAGCGCCGCGGGCAGCGCGACACCGAGTGCCGAGCCGAGGTAGGGAATGAAGTTGAGCAGGCCGATGAGCACGCCCCAGAAAGCGGCGAACTCGACACCGAGGACCGCGAGGATCGCCCAGCACAGCACGCCGAGCACCGCGCTCACCACCGTCTTGAGCGCGAGATAGGTGCCGACGCGCGCATTGATGCTGCCGATGATCTTCTGCAGTTGCGCCACCCGCAGCGGATCGCCGGACATGCCGGCCAGCTTGGTCGCGAACGAGCGTTCCTCGATGAGCAGGAACACGACGTAGAGCAGCACCACGACGAGCGTCGACACGATCCCGGTCACCGACACGAACGTCGAGCCGATCAATCGCTGCGCGTTGATCTGCGCGAGCACCTCGCGCTTGAGGCTGTCCCAGGTCGGCGTGACCTCGATGCCGAGACGCGTCGCAATTTCCTGGATGGCGCCCAGCACCGCTCCCGCGTACTGCGGGGCGAGGCTCGCGACGTTGCCCAGGCTGCCGGCCACGAGCGATGCGATCGCGGTGAGCGCCCACGCGATGCCGAGCGTCGATACGGTGTAGCGCACCGCGGTGGGTAGCCGCGCGCCGACGCCGGGGAGCCGCGTGAGGACGTCGGCGAGCCCGCGAATGACATACACGACCAGCACGCTGAAGACGATCGGCACGAAGATGCCGCGGCCGACGTACAGCACCCAACCGATGCACACGGCGAGCACGGTTGCGTAGACGAAGGTGCGGAACCCTTCGCCTGGGGAGCCGTTCGCTTGCGTCTCCCGGGGCGGAGGGTCGTGCGGCGCCACCGTCACGGCCCCGCGAACGACTGCGCGTCGGCGTCGTCCGGCCGGAAGGTCGAGAGGATCGCCTCGACGCGCACCGGCAGGCCGGGCGCCTGCGTAGCAGCGATGTTGCGTCCGCTCCCGCCAGGCAGCCGCTCGATGCCTTCCTCGACCCGCGCGATGAGGTAGGGGAAGAACGGGTTCGACGGCAGCCGCGTGAGGAAGTCCTGGTCGACCACGAGCACGCCGCGCTCGCCGCGCGCGTCGAGCGCGCCGAGGTTCAGTCCGAACTCGCTCGCCGACCCCGGCGGCGGGTCGATACCGTAGAGAGGATCGTCCGGCGGGATCGGGATCGAGAGGTGCGAGAGCGAGAAGATGTTCTTGGGGTAGGGCGTGTCGAGGTTGCGGTCCGCGGCCGCCAGCTGCCCGGGGGCGATCGAACGCTCCACCACGGCGTTGCTGTCGTCCGCGGCGTTCACGATCGCCGTGAACCGAAAGGGTTGCGGCGTGGACGGCGTGAGGCGGTCGAGCGCGACGTAGGAGGACGGGCGCAGCAGCGGGCCGAACTTGACGGTGCGGTTCACGTCGAAGATGACGATCTCGCTGCCGTTGTCGGGCAGGAAGTTGTAGAGCGCGCTGATGATCGCCGGCGTGCTCACGGTGAAGTCGATCACCGACTGGAACGTGAGCACCGGCGGCAGCGTGCCGAGGCGGTTCTGGCGGGCGAGCGACTGGATCTGCGCCTGCAGCGCGTCGGTGAGGCGGTAGGACTGGCGCGCCCCGTTCACCGGGAACGAGTTGTACTTGAACGGATTGAACTCCGGGAGGTTGGAGAGCCAGGCGGCGTTGGCGAAGGCCGGCAGGAGCGCAGGCACGCCCGCGAGTCCGGCGAAGCGCGCGAAGCGCGTGATGCCGATCATCGGCGTGAACAGCACCAGCCGGTCGGCACGCGGCAGCTGCGGATTCTCGATCGCATCGAGCGCGTACTTCATCGCGAGCGCCCCGCCGTTCGAGAAGCCGACGAGGTGCAACGGCGCCGGGGCCGGCACGCGCCGGCGCGCCTCGCGGACCGCGAGCCGCGTCGCCGCCATCCACTCCTCCCAGCGCACGTCGGTCAGCCCCGCCGGCACCGTGCCGTGGCCGGGCACGCGCAGGCCGATGGCGACGTAGCCCCGGTCGCGGTAGTGCTGCGCAACGTGGCGAAGGCTGTAGGGCGAGTCGGTGAGGCCGTGCAGCAGCACCACCGCGCCGACCGGCTTGCCGTCGGGCTCGAGGACGTAGGAGCGGTTCCAGTCCTGCTTGAAGCGACCCGGGAAGACCGGGCTCTGCTCGAAGTAGCGGTTGTACGGCACGCGCGCGTCGGGCTCGAGCCGCTGCGTCACGTTCGTGCGCACGCTGTCGAAGATCGCCTGCTCCTGGGTGAGGTAGCGCTGCCAGTCCGACGCGTCCAGCTCGGCGGCGCTCAGTTCGTTCGGGACGAAGGTGTGCCAGGGTTGCAGCGCCGGGCCGCTCAGCGAGCGGAAGGCGCGCACCCCGAGGCCGATGGCCACGAGGAGCACGAGCGCGAGCAGCAGCCACTTGAGCGTGCGCTTGAGGGTCATGTTGTTCTACCCGTTGCCCCGGCAGAGGCGGTGATGGGAAGGCTGGAAGAAGGGCGCACGGGGCGGCGCGAAAACGTCGTGCTTCGCTCGCGGGCCGCCCGACGCCCCGCGGTCCTTACGAGAGCGGCATCAACTCGAGGCCGC
>Ga0209254_10003236_pt1 | contig 14882 bp, 13 predicted proteins | sample FrelakmetDIP11DI_FD_187148 | JGI IMG/M metagenome (GOLD analysis project Ga0209254, IMG submission 187148) | Freshwater lake sediment microbial communities from the University of Notre Dame, USA, for methane emissions studies - DIP11 DI (SPAdes)... | ecosystem: Environmental > Aquatic >...
CACGGCAGCTGAGAAGCTGACAGGCGATATCAAGATCGTAAAACCTGGGGAGAAGTTTACGGTTAAGAATATTCCAATAGAAACAGTGCCAGCATACAACCTGAACAAGTTCCGGAGCCCGGGGGTGGTATTCCACCCCAAGGAAGCGGGACATGTGGGTTATATTCTCACGGTCGAGGGAATTCGCATCTACCACACTGGTGACAGCGACTTCACCCCAGAGATGAAGTTGGTTAAGGCAGACGTGGCTCTAATGCCGGTAAGCGGTATATACGTAATGACGGCTGAAGAAGCAGTTCAGGCTGCCAAGTCGATTAAACCCCTGGTGATCATACCTATGCATGTGGGGAGAGGCATTGGCGAGCTGAGTGATGCAGAAACCTTCAAACAGGGAGTAGGTAAAGAGGTTGCAGTGGAGATACTGCCATTGACCTGAAGTTAAGTAACCCTCAGGCAATTATTTCCTTGCTGGAAACTACACCTGGTTAGATCCAGGGAAGTAGATTTGTTTATCCAGAACTCAGAAAGCTCGTTACGCTATCTATTGGAGAAGCTTGGATTCGTGCAATCGGGTAGCAGCCAGCAATCCCACAAACATAAGCACGATCAAAAACACCAATGAGGTGGTCATGGCGCCAGTGGTTGGATCTTTGAGACTATCCATCCCAAAAATGAATAGGATTCCGGAGATTTGACCCATCAATAGGAGCATCCCATTAGAGGTGCCTTCGGGGGTGGGGCGAGCGATCTCGGCGCCGTATTGAAAGCCGAGCGGACCCGCACTGAGTAAGGAGAATCCCAGGAGAAATCCAGAGGCGTAGAGGAGCAAAGTGCCTGGGGAAAAGGTTACTCCGATTAATCCGAGAGTGGCGCCGATTAAGGCTAGAATTATGAAAGGCACCCTGCGACGATAGCGATCTGAGAGGGTGGGTAAAATCAGAGCACCAAGCACGCCTCCAATGATCATTAGCCCACCCGCAAGGCCAGCCTGGGTGATGGAGAATCCACGAGGACGTACAATGTCTTCGATCCAAGTGGTTACGCTGTTGAAGACACCTAAGCCGATGAAGAAAATAAACATCAGCAGGAGAAAATCTCGCTTGCGGAGGGCTTGTTTCAAGCCATCGAACATTAAGGCACGCTCTTCAAGCTCGGGAGGACCGGGAGGGGAGGGAGGATATTCGCGAGATGCCGATAAGAATATGATTGCGACCAAGACCGCGCCTAACCCATAGATCAACAAGGTGTTGGGGATTCCTACCTGCAGGGTGAGAAAAGGTGTGAGCAGCATGCCAGCTAGAATGCCCAGGTACATCGCAAGAGAGCCGAAGCCGGATGCGGTGGCACGTTCTTCTAAGGGGAACCATCGAGCGGCGACCTTGGTCACTGAGTTCAGAATGAACGGTTGACCAATTGCGATTCCGATTTGGGCTATCAAAACCAGGGTGTAACTGGAAGCCACCAGGCCGCGCATTAATCCGAAAACACCGGTGAGTACGGCGCCTATGCCAACTGCAGTTCTATATCCGTAAGTGTCGATGGTCCAGGAGGCTGGGATTGAGACCACCAGGTAGGCGATCATGAAACACATGGATAACAATCCGATGCTCAGGTTATCGACCTGGTAATAGGCAGCAGCGGTGGAGGTGATGGGGGCAAAGGTGATCCACAGGAGCTGGTTGAATATGACGACCAGCATAAAAACGATGAGAATCGCCCAGCGGTAGGAGTAAACCTGGATTGATTGAGTGTTCGAATGCGCCATTTCCAACCTCCGTATTTGTTAGAGTTTCATTTTACAAAATTTTACTTGATATATTTTAAAAATTGAAGACTGTATGGATTTTTTCAGGATTAACCAAAGCTTTCCCTTTCTGATCGTTGCCGGAAATAGGCGTTTCGATGGAAAACCGCAGTGGGGAGGTAGTCAAAATACTGCGAGCGGGTGGAAGTTTCAAACTCAACTCGGAATTGCTCATCCATGCTATCCAGAAGGGTGCCATACGTGACAACCTCACCTCGAACCATGATGGGGTGCATGGTTGATGATACGGATATCTAGATAATACTTCAGGCAGGCAAGTATGCAATTTCGTGTCTAAGGAGTCATTAACCATTCAATTGATTTTATCATTAGTCGCAGATTCCAGATTAGAATGCTGGGATGAGATTCTCAACCACCTTGAAAGTCCTGCTGGCGATTTCTTTTTGGGGAGCTTCATTCATCGCCACCAAGGTATCCTTAAGAGAGCTCTTTCCTTTGACGGTGATTGTCTTGCGTTCTACTTTAGGGCTAGCGGTCATGGTAACGGTGGTCCTCTGGAGAAGGCAAACTGCTCGGGTTAATAGTCGTGACCTGGGTTGGCTGGCATTATTGGGTTTTATTGGAATTACCTTTCACCAATTACTGCAGGCTTTTGCTCTGAAGACTACCACAGCAATCAACACTGGCTGGATTATTGCGTTGATCCCAATTTTTACAGCGATCTTAGCCTGGTTGATATTGAAAGAGCATTTTGGAGCAAGAAAGACCCTGGGCATCGCGATCGCAACACTCGGGGCGCTGATCGTGATTACCCGAGGAAATCTGCACCAGCTTCCATGGAAGTATGCCAGCATTGGGGATGGGCTGATTCTGGTTAGTGCGATCATCTGGGCGTTATTTACCATCCTTTCTAAGCGCGTTATCGATAGGTATCCACCAACCGTGTTTATCACCTATATTATGGCTTTGGGTTGGTTAATGCTCTTGCCTCTGTTTATCATTCAGAGTGGATGGCGGAGCATTCTTAACCTATCAACCAGTGGTTGGGCAAGCATCATCTTTCTGGGGGTAGCCTGTTCCGGATTAGCCTACATCTTCTGGTATGATGCTTTAGCCGAATCCGAGGCTTCCAAAGTTGCTTCCTTTTTATACATCGAGCCAATTATTACTGTACTTGTGGCGTCTAGCTTGATAGGAGAGCAGGTGACCTGGCCTTCGATGGTTGGAGGGGCAATCATTCTATTAGGGGTGTGGATGGTGAATCGAAAATAATTCTGTGAAGGTTGAATCCAAAGGAAGGTAAGAAAAAATCTTTCTGATCAAAATGAACTGGCAACTTAGTTTACTGGGTGACAGTCTGATAAATAAATTCTTCAGTACATATTTTTTTTGTTGATATAAAATTGGAAAATTGTAAAAAGCGATATAATCAGGATGTGTTTGTAATTAATATTTAGTTCTTGGGAGGGAAGCCATGACGCTTGAACAAGGACAGGTTGTTAGAGATCGCTACCGAGTGGCGAGAGTGCTTGGGGAAGATGAATTTGGAGCGGTTTACCGGGCATGGGATCTGAATGTGAACGGCAGCTGCATCCTGGAAGAGGTGTTTGACCCCTCGGGAGGTATGGGTCGATGGTTTGAAGGGCGGTCGGCTCAATTGAAGAAGCTAAGCCATGAAAATTTGCCAAAAGTGTTGGAGACCTTCAGCTTGCCAATGCATGGGCATTACCTGGTTGTAGAGCTAGTTGATGGGAAAACCGCAGAAGAAGAACTTGAAAGCCAAGGTCAGCTCCCCGGAGAAGAAAGAATATTAGCCTGGATGATCCAGGTCTCGGAAGCCTTGAGCTACCTGCATGTACAAGAGCCACCGATTCTTCATTGTGCAGTAAAACCTGGAAACATCCTAATTTCGGGAGGAGAAAAAGCCCATCTTGTTGGTTATCGTGTAGCCAGCGTGATTTCGCCGGAAGAAGTTGTTACCCCTGGCGTAGCTGCTGCAAGTGCGGGTTTCTCGCCGCCTGAAATTTATGGTAGAGGAAGATTACAACCTTCATCCGATGTGTATTCATTGGCAGCAACGATCTATAAATTATTTACGAAACAACAACCTCCAGAAAGCCTCTTGGTGCTGGGGAAGGACCTCCCACCCCCGGAATCGGTATATGAGATCAATCCTCAGATCGATTACCAGATAAGCACCAGCATCCAAAAAGCCTTGAACCTGGATCTTGAGAATCGCTTCGAGAGCGTGGAGGCGTTTAAAAGGGTTTTGATCGGAGAACCGGAGCTTTTCGCGCCGATACTTCCTTTGATTCCAGCCCTCGAACCTCAATCCGAAGCTCAATTTGTGGATATTCCTGCACCCGTAATGGCTGAAAGCTATGAAACCATTACATATCCACCCAGTGAGCCATTTCCAGAGACTGGAATTCAACAAGTGGAGGTTTCAGAACATGAGGCGGTAACCGTGGGGCTTAAATCTATTCCACCAGCGTATCCTCCTGCTGCTCCGCCTCCACCTTCAACTCCACCTCCACCACGAAAAAGACGGTGGGGATTGTTGATAGGTGGTGTGATTCTCCTTCTCCTAGTGTTGGGAGGACTTTGCCTGGGTGGTTATTTCCTGTACCCAACTGTGATGGAGATGGTGCAGTCTTCCACCCCAACCACAACTGCAACTTTTACCCCAACATTTACTCCACTCTTCACGGATACCCCCATTTTTACCAACACCCCCGAGGCATCGCCAACTTCTACACCTTTACCAACCCAGATGGTAGATGAGCTCGGAGTGAGGATGGCCTTAATCGGGGCTGGATCGTTTAAAATGGGCAACGATCAAGGTGAGATGCCGGAGAGACCCTCGCACACGGTGAACCTGGATGCCTATTATATTGATATGTTCGAAGTCACCAATGCTCGCTATGAGGCTTGTGTCCAGGCGGGAGCTTGCCAGACTCCCACAATCTCGAGCTCGAACAAACAAACCGACTATTACGGCAACCCGGATTTTGCGGATTATCCAGTGATTTATGTTACCTGGGAGATGGCGAAGGCTTACTGCGAATGGCGGGGTGGAAGCTTACCCAGCGAGGCACAGTGGGAAAGAGCAGCTCGAGGTGAGGATGAACGTACATTCCCGTGGGGAGAAGGAGCAGATTGCTCTCTGGCTAATTTCTGGGAAGATGGAGGCAATTGCCTGGGCGATACCGCAAAGGTAGGAAGTTATCCTGGGGGAGTCAGCCCTTACGGCCTTTACGATATGGCAGGCAATGCATGGGAGTGGGTGCTGGACTGGTTTGGCGAGACATTCTACGGTGTCTCGCCTGCTGATAACCCGTTGGGACCTATGGGTGGGCAGATGAAGGTGATGCGAGGAGGATCCTGGTCAGGGGGAGCACTGCAATGCCGGACCACCACTCGAGGCCGGGCAGTGCCTACCAAAGGATATTACAATACCGGATTCAGATGTGTGTGGATACCACAGTAAAGACTTTAGAGTCGGTTCTTGAGATTGACTGGGGTGAATAAATTGGAATAGAGACCGACCTCTACAGATGACAGGTGTCATTCATAGAAATTAAGGTGTATTCCAGGTCATGCGCCTGGATAAGATTAATGGCGCAGGTGTCTTGTCCCAGGTGCCAAAACAACTGGTTCTCCAATCCTAGCATTCCCATAAGAATCAGACGATTGGTGGCGGTATGCCCAACCACAGTAATGGTCTGGTCGGGATGTTTGCCTACTAATTCCTCGATCGTTGCCAATAATCGCCGGCGAACTGATTTCAAGGTATCGCCGTGTGGAATGCGCGCTCGTTGAGGATGTTTGAACCAGTTGTCGATCTGCTCCGGCCAGCGCTGGAGTGCTTCTTCTTGGGTAAGACCCTGCCAATCACCAAAATTGAAGTCTTCTAGTCCCGGATAGACCTGGACGGGTAAATCGAAGCGCCGAGCGATGGTTTCTGCAGTCATCTTCGCACGAGAACGAGGGCTGGAATATATCGCGTGTAGTTTCCATTGCTTTGCTATGCGTTCGGCAGTTTTTTCAGCCTGTGCCATACCGATCTGGTCGAGGGGGACATCTGCGAGACCTCGAAAACGCTGGTCTCGATTCCATTCAGTTTGTCCGTGTCGGACGAGGATGATGAGGGTCATTATTTCACAACCAACACTGGGCGATCCATTGCATCTATGATATTTTTGTCCAGGTCTTCTAAGAGGAATCGCTGCCATCCATGTTCACGATGGGCTCCAATAACAACCAAATCATAATTACCCTGACGTGCTTCAGCAAGTATCTCATCTAGAACTAATCCATGGCGTACTTTGGCGGTGGGATGAATACCCGGACAACATAGGATTTGCATATCTTCCTGAAGCAGCTTTCCTTCTGGAGCGCCATCCTGGATTAACTCATTAGCATCGGCGCGTAACTGTTTTCCACGTACACCTGGACCTGCGCTGATTTGCGACATTACATGAAGCACAGTAACCTCTTCTTCCCCGCCTAATAAGTCTGCCAGCTGTAGAACAAATCGACTTAATATTGGATTTTCAGCACCACTATCGCATAACAAGATCCGTTTTACTTCTCTTGCATCTCCTTTGATGATAAACACAGAGCAAGGGCACTTCACAACAACTTCAGAAATTGTGTCTGGATGTAGCTTCAGGTTATTAAGAAGTGAGGGGTGAAAATCATTCAGGATAAGGAAATCGAACTTACCCTGGAGGACTTCATCTATTATTTCTCGAATGGGATTTCCAACTCGAAGAATTAAATTCACCATTGGTCTGTCAAGAATTCTGTCAATTTGTTGATGGATTAAATTATTTTGAGGGAGATGCTTTTTATCGGTTATTACTAACACTTCAAATGAAATAGATTTATTTCGGGAAAATTGCGAAGCAAAATTTAGAGTGGTTTCGATATTCGTTATATCTGGAAGGGCGATAAGGATTCGCATAGTACTTCTCACATAAGTAGTAGCAAGATTGGTATAGCTAAAATAGAGATCATAAATATCGTCAGGTTTCGATTGGTAGAGGTTACAAGAACTACAAATTTGAGCAGAACCCGCCGATATCTTGAGTAAGACAAGATCAAAATGAGTAAGGATATAATCGATACACTAAACATTTCAACAAACACTACAGTAAAACCAGACGGATTGTCTAGTAAAACAGCTGCTAACATAGTGTCGATGAAGGTGGTGATACCTGCGCCCATAATGTAAGGAATCACGTTCTCACGCCGGACGAAGCCTCGATTACTAAGCGGCACCAGGATGCTTAAAGATACGCTGACTGACATGGATATCAGCGTAACTGCAGATCCTAATAAAAACATTACAATTGGCCGATATACCAGTCGTGACATCCAGCCCATGGGGCTTTCTTTGAGAGACATTTTTGGAAGGCAGCGATCGAAAAGGTTGAAGCTAAGCAAAATAATCATTAAACCGAGCAAGAAAACACCCCAAATAGGAATGTATACCAATACCAGGTCAGTGATAGGAAGAATTGCTGTATCTACAATTGAATGCAGTACTACACCAGATGATAGTTGAACATGATCTAAAATCCCATAATGCAAGAGTAATGCTCCTAGAATTAGAGCGGGGATGTATGTTGTGGCAGTTACACTCAAAGACAATAAGCCCATTCCCAAGCTTGTGGTCCGATCTCTTCCTCGCAAGATATATATGAACCCAATAAATAGAACAATAAAACTAGCTCCCAAACGGCTTCCGGTGATCATGGCGAAAGCCTGGATCTGGTTGATCAACCCCGCATTGAAAAAGGTTAATGCAGTGGCGGCAACAGGTGAGCCGCTCATGATCATGTATGCCATCGCCCATCCAAATCCAAGTGCGTTTGCAGCGTTGTTTACCTTTAAAGTATCTTGAACCAACGAAGATAAACCGTGCGCTCCTTCTTTCATTAGAGATATTGCTAGAATGAATAAATAAAGGCTAAAAAAGAATAGGGAAACCTTTCCTAACGCTGACCAACTTGGAAGGAGACGTTTGCTCCAAGGGATCGCCTTTTGAGTTGGGATGAGGAGGGGTGTCGGAAATTCTTCTAAAGGAGAATCCAGATTTAAAGCTGGTGGATCTTTTGAATCAAGAGGTGTATAGGGCATGGAGATGTAATTATAATTCAGACCTAAATTAAATAAGTAAAACATCCTACTAGGATCAGGATATAATCTCTTCCATGATTAGGTCAGAAGGTTTATTACTATTCCAAAGAAAAACCGCCAAGTATAAGTCCCTCATATTTTGTATATTAATGGTGATCTTGATCAGTTTCATACTTTCTGGAGTGTTTTTCTTAAGAGCTATTGCACACGACGGAAGAGTTGAACTCTCTCCCGAGCCACCTATCGAAGTGAGAATTGGCTTACAAATCGAAGACATGGTAGAAGTGGACAAGCAAGAGGAGTCTTTCACCCTGGTTGGAGCATTACGAATGGAGTGGTCTGACCCAAGACTTGCTTTCGATCAAGAAGAATGCCAATGCGAAGTTAAGGTGTTCACCGAAGACGATTTTCTTCAATTCCAGACCGAGTTTGAGAATCGCTGGCCTGATTTTACATTTTACAACCAGCATGGCGACCAGTATGTTCAAAACCGGGTGGTCGTGCTCGAGCCGGATGGCTCAGCAATGTATTTTGAGCGCTTCACGGCCAGATTCCACGGAGATTTTGATTTTCACCGGTACCCCTTCGATAGCCAGGAATTTGTAATCCATATAGACATGTTGTATCCAGATTATGTGTTTTACCTTTCAGAGCTACCTTCATTTAGCAGTATTGCAGAGGGAGTTGGAGAAGAAGAATTTACGTTATCCAATTTAACCACCCATTTGAGCAGTATCAATAGCAGCCTGGGCGTAGAAAGCTCTCGCTATTCGGTAAGTTTCAAAGGTCCACGTCACCTGGAATATTACATATTTCGGATATTCTTACCAGTTCTCGGAATATTAGCCATTGCATACGCAGTCTTCTTCCTGAGCGACTACCACAAAAGGGTGGAATTGACCCTGGTGAACGTGATGTTTCTGATCACCTTCAGCTTCAGCCTGGCAGATAATTATCCCAGGCTGGGATACCCGACCTTTCTGGATGCAATCATGACGCTTACGTTGATTATCAACGTAACAATCGTATTGATCAGTGTTTATATGAAACTCTTAGAGAATCAAAACAAAGCTGAACAAGCAGGTCTTTTGGATAAAAAATTGAAAAAGCTATACCCTCTTCTGCTAGTACTTTCTTTGCTGTTGATCGTGATTGTATTCTTCTTAGTGTATTAGTCAAAGCAACGGATATCTGGTTTATAAGAACACCCTTATCTAAGTGATTTTAAAGAGTTAAATCATTATCTTACCGAGCTTACTTAGCCAGGGTCAGGTAGATGCTTATGTTTAATGAATAACGCCTGACCATTGGAGAAGAGAATCATCCAGGTCAGGCGTTATCACAATCAATTACCAATTACCGAAAGTTAATCCTTATCCCAGTGTAATAATCGGCAAGTCCCGCATGGTTAGCAATCCTGGTGGGGCTTCTACCACTCTTCTCACTGAATTGACTGCAATCGCTACTGTGGCAATATCGCCATTGGTGCCCTGGAGGGTTACTATTAAGTCCGGCTTTCCGGTGATGATAATTGTGGATTGATCCTCATCATGGTCTAAAGCCGCAATGAAAGTTAAAGTCAAGAACTCACCCTGTTCACTGAAACCACGTGCTACCTGTTTTAAACCTCTGACAAATCCAGGTTTTACCTCGAAGAAGGGAGTCTTAATTGTCTTCTCTGCTACGACTGGTTCTACCACGTCTTCAAAACGAACCAACTTCTTTCCCAGAGTATCGAAGATCATTCCTACCGATTCAGGAAGACCCACATGACCCATCCGTCCTTCAGCCATCTTGGCATTGAAAGCTTCTACTGTTAACCCACTACCAATCTTCGCCTGGAAAGGACCACGGCGCTTGGTGGCATTTTGAGCCCTTTTAATATCAACCCGGTCTACGCGTTGGCAGATTGCTGTAATGTTGAGGGGGAGGGAGTCCATCAGAAACCCAGGATTCACCCCAGTAGCCATTACTGTCTTGCCAGCTTTCTTGGCTGCTGAATCAATCTCCACAGCCTCTTTAGGGTGTGCCAGCCAGGGGAATGACAATTCTTCCGAAGTAGATACAATGTCCAGTCCTGCATCCAAAATCTCAAGAACCTGGCTTTTGAATAAATCAAAGTAGGAGTTTGTACAATGCAGAACACAATCGACCTTATGCCGGTCTAATACTTTCTCCAATTTATCCTGTACCTTAAAACCTAGTGGTTTTTCCAATCCAACCACCTCCCCGCCATCCTTACCTGCTTTATTGAGGTCAATATCTACCAGACCTACTAGGTTAAGGTTAGGACGCTCGGCTACCAGGCGTGTCACTGCACTCCCAATAGGTCCCAAACCATAGACCACGATGTTATACTTTATGCCCATAAAATTCTCCTTGTATGATGGGATTAAATTGATTATCGATTTATCTGGAATGGATACAAATCACACCCAGAACGCTTTTTCTAAATCTGTGAATTCCTCAGAAGGACCGCTGAACTTGTTTTTCCCTAAATCTAACACGTATACAAAATCAGCGATCTTTAATGCATTCCGTATGTCCTGGTCGACCAGCAAGATAGTTATTTTATGTTCTTCTTTTAAATCTTTCAATAAATGGTAAACCTCGCGTGCTGCTATGACTGCCAATCCTGCAGTTGGTTCATCCACTAGAATTAATCGAGGCTCACTCATCAGGATGCGTGCAATCTCAACCATGCGCTGCATTCCTCCGCTCAGTTTTCCAGTCTGAGTCTTCTTACGATCTTTCAATAAAGGAAAGCTTTCGTAGTTCTCGTCGATTTTCTTCCTGATACGCTCCTTGTCCTTTCGAAATGACCATGCACCCAACTGGATATTTTCTTCTACCGTCATCCATGGAAATATGCTGGCTTGCTGCATGATGTATGAAATACCCAACTGTACTCGCTGGTGGGGTGGGATATTTGTCACGTTGCGGCCTTCTAATAACACTTCTCCGCCGGTTGGCTTCAAGAAACCATAAACCGCTTTTAGCAAGGTAGACTTGCCAACACCGTTAGCGCCTAACACGGCAGTAATCTTACCTTTTTCAGCTTTTACTGTGACTCCCTGTAAAATACTCAGATCCTTATAATAACCTACGTACAAATTATTCACATCCAACATGGACCTATCCGCCTCAACCCTCTTCTACACCAAGGTACGCCTCGATAACTCGAGGGTCTTTCTTTACCAGGTTTGGATCCCCATCCGCAATTAAATCACCGTAATTCAGCACGAGGAGGCGCTTGACAAACGAAAACATGGATGTCATGTCGTGACTGATGATAAAGAAGCTCTTTCCTTCAGCATGAAGCGTGGAGATGTAATTCATGATGACTTCCATCAACTTGGGATGTACCCCAGCAAATGGCTCGTCTAATAAGATCAACTCTGGTTCTGCCATCAATACCTGACCAAGCTCCAGTAGCTTGCGCTGGCCGCCAGAAAGGTTTCGAGCGTAATCATTTTGCAAGTGTTGCATATTTAAAAAACCTAGCACTTCCATTCCCCGTTTCTCCAACACTTTCCGACCTCTTTCAGGAAAAACAGCTTCGCCTGGTACAAGTAAATTCTCTAGCACCGTCATGCGGTGAAAAGCTCGCGTAACCTGGAAAGTCCGCCCGATCCCTAAACGGGTAATCTGGTTGGGTTTTAATCCGCTGCATTGCTTCCCATTGAAGGTAATCCGTCCGCTGTTGGGTTGGTAAATACCGCCTATAGTATTGATAAGGGTAGATTTACCAGAGCCGTTCGGACCGATCATCCCTACCAGCTCCGTTCCCTGGATTGTCAGAGAGACATTTATTAGAGCCTGAATACCACCGAAGTTCTTGCAAACACTCTCGATGCGCAAATCCATCAGGCTGCCTCCTCCTCACGCTTGCGAAGTTCGGCTTTTGGTCCACCGCCGTAAATCCGGTTCAACAACGGTGCAATTAATCCATTTTGTGCGAACCTTAATGTCACCACCAACAGGACACCAAAAGCTACCATTCGCCAAAATTCAAGCACCCGTAACACTTCGAGTGAATATTCAATAATGAAACCACCGATGGCTGCAGCAACCAGGCTCTCCATACCACCAATAATTGCCATGGCAAGAAGAAGATCCATCTGTAACAAAACCATAATATTTGGCGTAATAATTGAAGTGTAGTGAGCATAGAATCCGCCTGCCAAGCCGGCGATCATGCTCGTGATAATAAATGCCAGAATTTTGTACTTAACAACATCTACTCCTCGCGCCGCTGCGGCAGTCTCATCTTCCCGAATGGCTCTCAGGAAGATGCCTATACGCGATCGTACAATCCAAAACATGAATGCAAGGCACACCAATAAGAGCGCCAGTATCAAGTAATAGTAGGGTACACGAGAAATCGTATCAGGAAAGATGGGGTCTAGCCTCAGACCTTTATCCCCACGAGTGAACATGTGTTCACTCTTGATCACGATACGCAGTATCTCAGCGAAGGCGATCGTGAATAGAGCTAGATAGGTAGATTTAAGTCTTAAACATAGAAATCCGATTATCAAGCCCACAAATCCACTGGCCAGAGTTCCGACAATAATTCCGAGCACGGGAGGAACACCCAGGTAATATCCCAACAAGCCAGAGGTATAAGCTCCGATACCCATAAAGGCAATATGCGCCAGGGAGAATAAACCTGCATAGCCAGCTAGAAGAGACCAACTCGAAGCCATCAAGGCATAGAAGAGAGAAATTATTGAAACATGTAGCCAGTAATCTGGTAAGAAAATTGGGGCAACCACCAGCAGGATCAGGATCAGGATTCCGCTAGTCCATTTAAGAAGGCGTGTCCGTCGGTCGTTGGTTTTCACTCTTCCCTCCCCAATAAACCGCGTGGTCTAACTAACAAGATGATGGCGAAAATAATCAGACCAAAGACGTTCTTGTAAGTCACCGCCCGGTTAATATCGGGTAGATAGCCAGTGACTAAATTCTCCACCAAACCCAATATCAATCCTCCCAGCACACTACCTGGTATTGATCCCAGGCCTCCTAAAACAACGATAACGTAGGATCGAATACCCGGTAATGCCCCAGAGGTGGGAATCACTGAGAAGATCGGTGCTAGCAAGGCTCCAGAGACTGCGGCTAAACCAGCACCCATTCCGAAAGCAATGGAGTTCATACTGAGCTGATTGATACCCACTACAGATGCCGCGTCTTTATCCTGTGAAACCGCTCGCAGGGCTTTCCCGAGCCAAGTGTAGGTGATAAGATAGTACAACGCAGCCAGTAACAATAGGGAGAAAAAAGCTGCGACAGTGCGATCTGCACTGATTTTGAGGATACCCAGATCAAAGGTGCCTTCTAGGAAAGATGGTGGTCGAACGGGATAAGGTCCAAAAATCGCCAAAGCCAGGTTCTGAATCACAAAGCTTAAACCAAGTGTGATCAGAATGGCATATTCACCTGGACGCTCGATTTTACCTAGGTGCATGGGTCGTAATAAAGCCCTCTCTAATAACATACCAATTGACATTACCACCAGCCCGGCTAGTGGTACACCTAGCAGTGGAGGAATGCCCACAAATGCCGTCAGGATATAGTATGAGGCATATCCTCCAAGCATATAGAATTCGCCATGGGCGAAGTTGATCACCCGCAAAATCGAATAGATCAGGGTTAACCCTAATGCCATCAGGCTATAAATGATACCAATGGTTAAACCGCTTATCACAAGAGAAAGGAAATAATCCATTGAAGGTAATCCAAATGGAGGTGTTTTACGGGTTTTAAGACCTTTTAAAACACCTCCAAATTAAAAGTATTTTATTCGGGTGGTGCCGTGTATGTGTCTCCAGTAGACAATTCGCGTGGGAATACTATCACAGCCTCGTCTGATGTTTGATTCTCCTCAAGATATTGGAGATTAAAAACATTCGGGTAAGGCCATTGGTGCCACATCCAGGCAGGAACTCCTTCTGGAACTGGATTCTTGGAAGTATACTCGAAGAAATATTTACCCTGCACTCCCTCATAATCCGTATCTTCCAATGCCATGATCAAAGCTTCGGATTCTGTCGTACCTGCACGAGTGATAGCATCCATCATGATGCTGATAGCGTCATAAGCTGCCAAAGCTGCAGCCCCAGGTGTTTGATTGAATTTCTCATCGTACTTGGTTACAAAAGCAGAAGTTTTTTCGGTCTTTAGAGGTCCGGGTAAACCAATGTAGGGGAATACTGTATAAACACCACATGCACCTACGTTCTCCCAGAACTCCGGATATTGCACTTCCAGGTTGCTTACAATGGCGGTCTTAGCGGTAGGGGCAATGCCCATTTCGCATGCCTGGCGTTGTAAACGGTACCCGCTGGCGCCGGTCAATCCAATGTCAATCAAATCCGGTGGATCTTGCTGGATACGCTGTAGAACAGGGGTGAAATCTTCGGTGTCTAGCTCCACATAAAGAAGTTCTACAGTTGAACCAATCGCTTCTAGGTCTTTCTTAGTTTGTTCAGCCAGCTCGATACCGAAATCGGAATTTTCATTGATATGGACAACCTTTTGCCAGCCTGCTTCTTTGACATAATTGGTATGTATATTAGCATAATAGGTGTTGGTAGGAGCAATACGGAAGATCTCTGGGTAACCAGTTGCTGTGATGTCATCTGACCAGGTATCCACTTGTATGAAAGGAACACCATATTTATGCGCCACTTCTAAGGCGGCTAAACCTGGACCACTGTGAAATTCACCCACCAAACCTATGACTCCATTTTGGCTGATCAGGCGCTCTGCCACAGCCGTACCTCGTTCTGGGGTTCCTTCGGTGTCGCCAATTACGAGCTCTACTGGTTTACCCAATAATCCGCCGGCTTCGTTGATCTCGTCAACCGCCAAACCCATGGCATTCATCATCTCGATGCCCGAGAGATAAGAACCAGGCGCAGAGAGCGGACCAACAGCGCCTATCAAGACAGACTCAGCCTCA
>Ga0209254_10003237_pt1 | contig 14879 bp, 10 predicted proteins | sample FrelakmetDIP11DI_FD_187148 | JGI IMG/M metagenome (GOLD analysis project Ga0209254, IMG submission 187148) | Freshwater lake sediment microbial communities from the University of Notre Dame, USA, for methane emissions studies - DIP11 DI (SPAdes)... | ecosystem: Environmental > Aquatic >...
TGCCGGATTGCGCATGTCTCAAATCGATGCCTGCGAAGGCGCGGCAGGTAACATCTCAGTCTGTCTGCGCTGGGAAGTGGAAGTGCAGGCACTTTTCCCGCGAGTTGAAATAATTAAACTCCCGCAGCCTGCCCCCAGATTGGTGGGTGCCTTGATTATCGTTTCTGGATCAGGCTGCCGTCTGCGGGAAATCAGCGACCAGCCGACATTAAACCTGGCCTGCCTGGTGGTTGATGAAGGAGGGCTGACAGCCAGCCAATACACAGCGCCTGATTCCTTGATCCGGAAAGTCACCAGCGAATTTAATTCCCACCTGGCGGTGCATAACGATCGAATTATCTCAACAGGCACCAACTTCCATGCGGTAATCCATGCGCAACCACCTTATCTAACATACCTGAGCCACATCCCGCGCTACCAGGACACTCTATATCTGAACCAGCATATTTTGCGCTGGCAGCCTGAAACGATCCTCCAACTGCCGGAAGGCATCGGTCTGGTACCTTTTACAATCCCCGGATCAGATGAGCTGGCTGCGCTGAATATCGAACTTTTTCGCACTCACCGACTGGTTGTGTGGGCCAAACACGGGGTAATGGCGTGCTCTGATCACTCTCTACTGCAGGCCAGCGACCGCATAGAATATGCCGAAGCCAGTGCCCGCTATGAGTTCATGAATCTGGCTGCTGGTGAGATCGGGGACGGTTTAACCCCTCAGGAAATCCGCTCGATCTGTATTGCTTTCAATGTCAGGCAGAATTATTTTTAGCTGACGTGGGATTGCCCGGATTCTGAGGTTGATTTGGAAATTCTCTAGTTTTCAGGTCGCCTGCACTTTTTGTAACCCCGGAGCTACTGTAGTCAACCTGTCTGTTCACGCCATGCGCAGATCGCCCGTGTGTGTATCGGGTAATGACTGTCAGTATCCAGCCTCAGGCGTCGACGGAAGCGTGATTCAACCGTAAAAAGGTCTTCAGGGAGTCCCTGGAGGTATTGGACGAGCTGGTGGTGGGTTGAGGCAAGCAAATCCTGGACTTCAGAAAGTGAAAAGCTCCGCTTCTGTTCCGACATTAAAGCATTGAACGCATCGATGCCGCCGTAAAGCACCGAATAACGTGCAGGCCTGCGGCCATCCAGGATTTCCGGAAGGTGCTTCAAAGTTTCTGCTTCCCAGGTGTTAACGTGTGCCAGGATGTCCTTGATTGACCAGTCACCCGTTACTCCGGGCATAAGCATCTGTTCCGGCGATAAGCCTGCGTAGGACTGCTCGAAAGCATTCCAGGGATCTTCAAGTTTTTGCACCACCTGTTGTTTTTTCACCTCATAATCCACAAAGAGGTCGATTAATCAAGAAACCGCAGCCAGTGAGGCTGCGGTTTACCCAGTAGCGGGGCTCAGATTCGAACTGAGGACCTTCGGGTTATGAGCCCGACGAGCTGCCACTGCTCCACCCCGCATCGTTTGTTAAACGCTCAATTCCCAGAGCGCACGAGATTGTATCATGTCCAATCTACACAGTCAAGGCGAGACTGGTTCTGAAGAATTAATAAACAAGGAGAGCCAGCTGCCCAGGTTGCTTGTTTCTATTATTTGAGGCACAGATGTGGGAACAGGTGTTGGTGTGCTGTGAGCGGGGTTGACTACTACGACTGGAACATCGCCATCCTGGTACTTCCGATTTTCGTAACCATATTCACGCACGGCAGGAACCGAGGTGGCATAGCTGATTTCTGTTTGCAGGGCGGATTGGGTTTGCTGGCGAATAGATTTTTGAGAGGCAACATTCTCGCGCTCGGTCAGCAAGCGGCTGTATTGTGCAGCGCGATTGTTGTAGTCCAGGAATAAAAATGCCAGCAGGATAAGGACAAAGATGACGATGACGGTTCGTGTGGCTGTCTCTCTATGAGCTGCCAGTTGGTTCATAAATTAATCATACCTTAAGCCGCGCGCGAGCGCAAGAGTTAAAAAATAGAATTCCCCTCTGGATGTGCAATACTTATGCCAGAGGGGATTATGCCGAAGGTGGGATTTGAACCCACACGAGAGTAATCTCACTACGCCCTGAACGTAGCGCGTCTGCCAATTCCGCCACTTCGGCTTGCGACGGATATTTTACCTTGAATTGCAGTGTTGTCAACCTGCATCCCGAAACCAACCCAATACGGTCTGCGGATTACCGGCGCTCACATGCTATAATCAAATATCGGGATCGCTGAGAATGGAAATATTCTTCAGTCAGGTCTTTACGTTGTTGACTTCTGAAACGGGGAGCCTGGCTTTCCATCTCGTCTTGGCGTTCTCAATCCTGGGTGCACTGCAAATCACTTTCAGTCACAGTGGGGGGGAATTCAATTCAGTCTCGCTGCGCCTGGCATTGGGGCTGGGAGGCTTGCTCTTGCTGCAGCTGCTGTTGTTCGTGATCTCAGGCATGGGATGGCAGGGGTTGGTGGATTCAGATAAACTACTGCCACCTCTGGACCGGACGGTGATGCTCCTCAGCACCATCTTGATAATTTGGATGTGGATATCAATCAATCCCTCAAAGCTTGCCGATATCGTCATGCTGGTACTGCTACTATCGATCGCCACGGCTTCAGTCCTGGGGTGTGTCTGGTGGATTAACCAGCCGGAGGGCTTGAGTTTTAATTATTCGACTCTTGATTTGATTGCCATGGTTATTCAGGTTCTTTTACTTTTAGCGGGAGGTTTCTTGCTTGTGCTTCTGCAGCCGGCAGGATGGGGAACCGCCATCTGCATGCTGGGCATCATGCTGCTTGGACCGATTTTGCATTTCGCTTTCCAGCAGGTCCAGGGGGATTATTCTGGAGCTGTGAGGTTGAGCCTGATGGCGGCGTATCCATTTCTCCTGTACCTGCCGCAGCAGATTCCTGCTCCAGAGAAGGTCAGAAGTGACTCAACATATCAAGAGACTTCTTTCGCGGCTACCAACGGGGAAAGTGCAGGTTCACCTGACTCCTACTTTCTTCAATTGACCAGCCAGATGGTTCTTGAGAATGATCCGGAACAATTTGCCAGGATGTTAGTTTCTGCCATGGCCGGTTTAGCCGGATCAGATATGTGCTTGTTAGCAAAAGTAATTGAAGAAGAGCAAGTCGTATTAATTACCTCAGGGTTCGACCGGATAAAAGGGGCGTACCTGGAGAAAATGGCGATCCCCATCCTGAAAATACCGGTATTTGCCTCCTCTTACCGCCTGGGTAGAATGCGTAAATTGAAGCTGACTGGTTCATCATCTGAAATGATACACCTGACCCGGGTGATGAATGTGCATGAACTTGGGAATGTGTTGTTCATACCCATACTTTCACAGAAGGGGCAGCCACTGGCTGGCCTGGTATTTTTGAACCCGTATTCTGAGGTCGATTGGACTTCTGAAAAGCAGTCTGAAATACACCAACATGCCAGATTGTTGGTGTATTTATTGCAACGTACGGAAGAGAGGCTCACTTTCACGGAAGAGATCGGAGAAAGTCAGACGATGCTGCGCCTGGTTCAAGAACAGGCTCAACAATATAGCAACGAGCACCAAAAATTACTGGATCAATTGCAGGTGATGCAGCTAGAAAGCGGGATGGTACTGCCCATTTCAACTAGACTGGTAGAAAATATGCCTGGTGTCTATGACGGTGAGCCGCTCATTTCTGAGAAGCATTCCTTATTTAAGGAACCCAGCGAGGATTCGAAGTTAGAAGGTGATTTGCGCATGGCGCTGGAGGAGATTATTCGGCTGAGAGGAGACCTGGCTGAGGTCGAAGGGCAGCTGGCTGCCGGGACAGGCAGCTCCAGTAGTCTGCCGCCAGGTACAGCAAAATTTGAAATAATTGGCTCGATAGCAGAAGATATCCGGGATTCGGCCAGCTCGATTGCCGAAAACAACCGGGTTCTGCTCGCAGAGACATCCGACCTGTTGGATTCTTCCCAGCGCAAATATCTTGAAAGGATCAAGATCGCTGCCAGCCGCCTGGAACACCTGGCCGGTGAGCTCATGCTGCACAGTGGTATGCAAACCAGCGTGGAAATTGCCAACATGCAGGACCTGGATTTGATCGCACTGGTTGGCAGTGTTCTACTCGAGATGACTCCACTTGTGGAAGAAAAGAAAATTCACCTTAAACAGGATTTTTCCCTGGAACCGCTGAACATTCACTCATCTCCAGCTCTCCTGGAAAGTATTTTTTCGGATTTACTCAAGAACGCAATCGAATCGGCAGGTGATGAAGGCAAAGTCGGATTTAGCTTGAAACTGGAGCGTGCGGAAGGAAAACAAGATTACACCTTGGCGCAAATCTCCCATTCGGGTGATGGGATCGACGCTCAAGAGCTGGCTCTGTTGTTCTCCCCAAGTCTACGAGAAAGCCAGATAAAAGCAGTCGAGGAAGTCAGTTTCGCGGAAATTAAGATGCGTGTAGAATCACTGAACGGAAAAATATGGGTGGATTCTGAACCTGGAAAAGGCACTACGTTCAGCATTCTGCTTCCGACATCTGTTGAAACAACCATCGAGTTGCCTGATAAGGGATCCGGTCATTGAAAGAGCGTCAACAAGTCTTGTGGGGTATTATTCTGGCGGCGCTCACCAGCCTGATAATTCTGGGAGGCGTTCTTTTGTCCTTCGCAGAGAACCGATTTAGCCAGGAAGCCCTCAATACACCTACGAAATTCGTTCTCGATGAAGAAATGCCCACCCTGGTCTTCATCCTGCCAGTCGTTTCCAGCCAGACAGCAGAACCGACAATCCCTGCGCCCTCTTCTCCAACCCCAACGTTGACGCCGATACCTGGATGCCCTATACCTGCCGGCTGGACAACAATCTTCCTGCAAAATGAAGAATCGAGCGACGCGATTGCCTTGCGATATGGAATTTCTGTGGATGAGCTGGCTGCAGGTAATTGCTGGGATTATCCACTCAACAAGATGCTAGCAGGTACAAGTCTCAATGTCCCGGCTGGGGAAGTCGTAGTTTCTCCCACCCCGGGATTGTGGTGCCTTCCGCAAGGCGATCAGCCATGCGTACCTGTATTGGTTTCAAGCCCGTCGCCGACTTCAACTGCCACCAAAACCTGCCAGAAGCGAACAGATTGGATGCGATATACTGTGCGCAGCGGCGATACCCTTTATTCTTTGAGCCGTATGCTGGGAGTCTCGATATATGCCCTGCAGCAGGCGAACTGCATGGGGAGCTCAACTGTACTGCGTGCCGGGCAGTTTCTGTATGTCCCATTCCTGCCCCCGCCTCCACCACTCCCTACCTGGACACCTCGCCCAACATTTCCACCCGTCCGCTCTCCAACCCCGACATTCTGGTATTATCCACCATCGGTAACTCCGAATCAACCGCCGATTATCTTACCCACTGTGGGGCCGACTCTGCCGCAGCACCCGGCTTCTCCAACACCTGTGACCAGCCTGCCTCCGCCGCCGCCTCCGGTGATTCCCAGCCCGGGAAGCGATCTGCCAATCCATCCTCCGACCGTGACCGCAGAACCTGTGCCGCCTCCTGTGCCAGCGGCTTATACTCCAGCCCTGGTTGGGGCAGGCTCGCAGTGGAACAGGCCTATCTGAATATGGCTCAAATCAAAAAGACCATCCTGATACTGCTATTCATCGTGATAATTGCCGGGTGCGTTTTACCTGCGGTCTCACCCTCCTCGGATTCATCCGCCATTCCAGCGCAGATTACACTGGTTTTGGAAATGCCTGGATCTCCGCCGACGCCAACCCCATTTCAACCTCTTTCCCCTACGCCGACCGGCATGGCGGTGGCAGCACCATTATCCACCGAAGCTGGACTGCCCCAGGCTAGCGCGACTCCCGGCAGCGGAGTCCCCCCGACTCAGCTGCCAGAACAGCCAGCCATCGACCAGCCTTTCGGACAAGTCAATGTGCTGCTGCTCGGAGCCGACCGCCGACCGCGCTCGACGAATTTCCGCACAGACACCATTATCCTGGTCACGATGAATTCTGATCTTGGGAATGTGAATGTCACTTCATTCCCGCGTGATATGTGGGTCAGTATCCCGGATTATGGACCAGGGCGCATAAATACTGCCTGGACATTTGGCGGATACCCGATGCTGGACAAAACCTTCAAGCATAATTTCGGTGTCAATCCTGATTATTATGCACTGATCGATTTCTCGTCCTTTAAGCACATCGTCGACAGCCTGGGTGGATTGAATGTGAAGGTAACCCAGCCCCTGTCGGATTACCGGGCTGGCTATTGGGTAACGATACCAAAGGGTGAAGTGCACATGGATGCAGACACAGTGTTATGGTATGTGCGCTCACGAAAATCGTCTAACGATTTTCACCGCAACCGCCGCCAACAAGAAGTCTTGCTGGCACTCTTTCAGAAATTTTTAACTCTGGATGCAATCCGCAGGGCGCCAGAATTTTATGACATATTCAAGGAGAGTGTCACCACCGATATCGGCTTGATCGAAATCCTGACCTGGCTGCCACTCGTGGCACATGTTGCCGAGACGGGGAGTATTAAGAATTATTACATCGGCCCCGGCCAGGTATACGATTGGATTACGCCGGATGGGGCAATGGTTCTGGTACCAAACCAGGGTTCCGTGATGGAGATCATCCACAAATCACAAAACGCTCGCTGATTTATTTATCCTGTGTCCTTTTCTTTTCACCTGCCTGCGTCTGGGGCAGGTTTTTTTGTTTTCGGCACAGGCTGGCTGCTCGCTTTTGGCGGTGTTTTGACTCCTCCCCCCGGCGTTGATTGAGGGGCAGGTTTCTTTTTTATGGCGGGAGCTGTCCGCTTCTTCTGGGTGACCCCTGGGGAAGATTTCACAGTCTTTTGCGCTGTCTTCACTCCGGCAGCAGATTTCTTTGAACTGCTTGCAGTTGTCGTTGGTTTCCGGCTGGAAACGGTCTTTTTGACTACCGTATGTTTTACTGGCGGTTCTTTTGATTTTAGGGCTGTTTTCTTCTCCCCAGCTGCCGCCGGTTTGACCGGTGATTTTCTAGAGACCCTTGTTGATTGCCGGCTGGTCTTACCGGCAGTACCACTGCTTTCTTTCGATGGTTCACTTAACGCTGAAGGCGTTTTGCTCCCCGCCGGACGCGCAGTTTCCCAGGCCAGGGTCAGGTGGGTGACCAGGTCGCCGGGCTTCAATTCCAACAAGGATTTCCCGCGTGCCGCTCGCGCCTGTAATGGAGCTTCGTCCAGGCGGATCGTTCTCGGAAGCAGCCTGCTGATAGTGACTGTCACTTTCTGCGTGCCTTTTCCAACTGTCATCCCGGTAAGAGCTTCTCTGGGTGCCAGCTTCCAGGCCTGCACTCCCAGGCCGTACCGACCCTGGACTGGAAATTGGCTGGCAGCCAATCGTTTGGCCCTGCCAGTTGTTGTGATCAGGAACACATCACCCGGCCGTGGCAAAATTTCCATACCGACCAGACGGTCTTCACCTGCCAGCTTGATTCCCATCACTCCGGCAGCTACCATCCCCATGGGACGGATTTCATCCTCCTTGAAGCGAATTGCCATGCCGGAAGAAGTGGCGAGCAGGACCTGGTTTTTACCACTGCTGATCCGCACCCAACCGAGCTGGTCGCCTTCATTCACCCTGACCAGCGTGAATAAATTAGCTGAAGGGCCGGGCAGCTCGTTGATGGCAGTTTTCTTGATCATCCCTTGACGGGTAGCGGTTACGATGAACCATCTCTCCAGGCTGGAAGAATCCTTGTCATTTCCATTGCGCAGTGGGATCGAAAAAACCTCTGCCACCCGGTGTTCACCTTTCAAGGGAAAGATCTTTGTTACCGGAATACCCAGCGCGGGATCATCTGATTCAGGGATGGCATGGACGGGTTGTGCGGCGCACAGTCCCTGTTCGCAGGCCAGGTAAATCGTATCGCGCGTGTTCACCCGGGCCAGGAGAAATGGAGCGTCTTTGCCGCTCAAGCGCGGTATCTTATCTTCCAGGCTTCGGGAGATCAGTCCATCAGGCGTAATCGAGACCCACACTTCTTTTTCCGGCACCTGCTCTGCGCTCCGGGACAGGGAAGCGCTGGTCTGACCTGCTTTCAGCACTACGTTGTGCGTTCGACGGCGGTCATTGTACATTTCCTTGATGGCAAGCAGTTCTTCGCTCACCACCTGTCGCATTTTCTTGGGGGAACGAAGTAATGCCTCCAGCTCCTTGATCCGGGCAAGAATCTCCCTGAATTCCTCTTCAATCTTCTTGCGTTCCAGAGCTGCCAGCCTCCGGAGCTGCAGGTCCAGGATTGCCTGAGCCTGAAACTCGGAGAGCTTGAAGCGCTTCATCAACCTGGTTCGGGCCTGGTCTGCATCCGGAGCCTTGCGGATCAAATCAATTACTTCATCCAGGTTTTTCAAGGCCACGCGGTACCCTTCCAGGATATGGAGGCGCTGGTGTGCCTTTTCCAGATCATATTGGCTGCGGCGCCGGATAATCTCCAGCCGGTGCTCCAGGAACACCCGCATGCACTGCTTAAGGCTCAACATCCTGGGCTCCCCGTCGACCAGGGCCAGCAGGATTATGCTGAAAGTGCTCTGCATGGGAGTATGGCGGTACAGGGCGTGCAGGACTTTGTCCGGATCGGCCGCTTTGGAGAGCTCAATTACGATCCTCATGCCCTGCCGGTCTGATTCGTCCCGCAGATCGGCAATCCCTTCGATCCGGGATTCACGCGCCAACTCGGCAATCCGCTCTATTAGTGTAGACTTATTGGTCAAATAAGGTAGTTCAGTCACGATGATGCGGCTGCGCCCGCGCTCCATCTCTTCCTGGTGTGCGCGGGCCTGGACGGTCACCTGGCCGCGACCGGTGCTGTAGGTGCTTACCAGGCCTTCTCCCTCCGGGCTGTGGACGATCACTCCGCCGGTCGGAAAATCCGGTCCCTGCACGAATTTCAGCAGGTCTTCAACGCTGACATCGTCCAGGGCATCCCAGCGGTTGAGTAAATACTGCATCCCATCGATGATTTCTCCCAGGTTGTGCGGCGGGATGCTGGTGGCCATTCCAACCGCGATGCCTGTTGCACCATTCACTAACAGGTTCGGGATGGAAGAAGGCAGTACACTGGGTTCGGTTAAAGTGCTGTCAAAATTCTCGACAAAATCGACCGTGTTCCTGGCGATATCCGTAAGCATTTCCATGGCAGGCCGTGCCAGGCGCGCCTCGGTATATCGCATGGCAGCAGGTGGGTCTCCATCGATGCTGCCGAAATTTCCCTGACCTTCGATCAGGGTGTAGCGCATGGAGAAATCCTGCGCCATGCGCGCCATGGCATCATAAACCGCCATGTCCCCGTGCGGATGGTACTTGCCCAGGACTTCACCGACAATGCGGGCGGATTTTTTCGACGGCAGGTCTGGACGCACTCCCATGTCGTACATGGCATACAGGATCCGCCTGTGAACGGGTTTCAACCCATCGCGCGCATCGGGCAGTGCCCGGGCAACGATCACACTCATAGCATAGTCGAGATATGCCTGCTGCATTTCTTCGTCAATATTGACTTTTTGGACCAGGCCAAGTTCCATTTTGTTTGTCCGTCAAGATGAGTTCTTCCCTTGCGGGATCGAATTATCGAAAGGGAGTGCATCGCATGTTAAGATGTGCGCTCGCCTTGGAGCTATGTTAAAGGTAAAGCGTAGAAACGTCAATGGATCAGGTTCTTGCGGGATTGATCCCGATCCAGTATCATCAGCTCTGAATTCAAGGAGAGGTATGGACATCCATCCGGTTACTTTGACAGGACGAATCATCCGCTTAGAACCCCTATCCGAACTCCACTGCCACGATTTAAAAGTGGTTGGAGCAAATGAGAATATCTGGCGATACATGTTGTACGGGAATATTCAGACTTACGAGCAGATGCTTTCCTGGGTGAGAGAACTGCTCAGGTTTCAGTCTGAAGGGACTGATTTACCATTCGCCGTGATTTATTCGAAAAGCGGGAGAGCAATTGGCGCCACGCGCTACTTGAACATTAATTCAAATCACCGCCACCTGGAGATTGGCGGTACGTGGTATGGGGTGGAGTACCAGGGAAGTGGTGTTAACAGCGAGGCCAAATATCTGCTGTTGCAGCATGCATTCGAAACCCTGGGGTGCATCCGTGTCCAGCTGAAGACCGATGCGCGCAACCAGCGGTCTCAACGGGCGATCGAACGCCTGGGGGCTACCCGAGAGGGCATCTTACGGCACGATATGATCACCCCGGATGGATATTTGCGCGATTCTGTCTACTATAGCATCCTGGACAGCGAATGGCCGGAAGTGAAAAGCCGGCTTGAGCGCCGGCTGGAGAAGTATGTCCTGGATACCTTTTAGCTGCCTGTTTTCTCAAGTTCAGGGTGCAGGCGTTCCCAATTAATCACCCGCAGCAAAGAATCATCCAGCCCATTCTTCGGTTCATATCCGATCAGGCTTTGGAGTTTCTTGACGGAAGGCACCCGCCTGCGCATGTCCTCAAATCCAGGGGCATAGGCCTGGTCGTATGGCAGCAGCTCCACCATCGATGAGCTCCCTGTGTGCTGGATAACGCGTTGAGCCAGCTCGAGGATGGTCACTTCCTCCTGGCTGCCGATATTGAATACCTGCCCGACCGCCTCCGGAAGTTCGGCGAGCCGGGCGACTGCACCTGACACATCCTGGACGTCTGAAAAGCAGCGCGATTGCTGTCCGTCGCCATAGACGTGGATGGGCTCATTTTGCAGCGCCCAGCGAACGAATCGCGGCACTACCATGCCGTACCGCCCCGTCTGGCGTGGTCCAATCGTATTGAAGAAACGCATGACGACGACAGGTAATCCAAACTGGTGGTAATAGGCCAGACCCAGGAATTCGTCGATCGCCTTAGAGGTGGCATAAGCCCATCGGTTGTGCGTGGTGGGGCCGATCAGGCAATCGTCTTCTTCGCTGAAAGGCACCTTACTGCCTTTGCCATAAACTTCGGATGAGGAGGCGATCAAGACTTTGCACCCGTAGCGGTTTGCCGTGCGCAGGACCATCTCGCTGCCCATAATATTCGTTTCGATGGTGTGGACAGGATCTTCGACGATTAATTTAACGCCCACAGCTGCCGCCAGGTGGACGATAATGTCAGCCTGGCTTGCAAGCCGGTCGAGTACCTGGGAGTTCAGGATATTCTCGCGTACGAATTGGAAATTCTCGGAAGATTTCAATGCTTCCAGGTTTTCCAAACGCCCGGTTGATAAATTGTCGATCGCAACTACCTGGCAGCCATCCTCAACCAACAATTCGCAAAGGTGGCTTCCAATGAAACCAGCGCCTCCAGTGACTAAATATCTCATCGACACCCCGTTCGAATCGCCTGTATTAGATAATTCTCAAGTACAGTAGCCCAATATCTCTTGCCTGATCTACAATCCTGTAAACCGTATCAGGCTGACCATTATATCAGCATCGGAGAGCGGTATAATGAATCAGGCTGGATAATGATCATGCAATTCAAGAAACCACTTTTCGAGACTTTAGGTCTTATCCTGTTCCTTTGCCTGGCTGGCTGCAGTAACCAGGTTGCGGCTGCTTCTCTTCAGGAGCAAGAAGTCGAAATCCGCTCGAATGCTGAAACAACCCCGGTTTCGATTTCGGGATTGAGGTTAGTTGAAACGCCAATTGTAATTATTTCTACTATCTCTTCGCCCAAACAATCGAATGCGGAATTTCTGCGTGAGAGTCCGACCCCCACTCTTGAAAACGTCCAACCCGCGCCGCTCGCCACCCGATCCGGGATTCAGATCGAGACTCCAAATCCAGAGGTTAAGATTTGTTCTCCGATTGCGGACGTGGAGCTGAATTATCTTAATAAGATCATCTCCGATCCGTATCGCCCACCGCCACCTCGCTCGGATGACCGCCACGAAGGTGTCGATTTCTCCTACTACAGCCTGGCCGGAAAAAGGACATTTATCGCCGGCGTCGGAATCCAATCGGTATTGCCAGGTATCACAGCTGCAGCTATTACGAATTCATTTCCGTACGGCAACTTTGTGATTGTAGAAACTCCACGTGAATCGCTCCCGGTCGCTATGCGGCATCGGCTGAATATCCCGGAAGGATCCTCCTTATATTTGCTTTATGCCCACATGCAATCGACGCCAATGGTATTTCTGAGCGAAGAAATTGATAGTTGCCAACTGATTGGAAAAGTCGGTCGCACCGGAAATTCTATGGTCGAACATTTGCACCTGGAAGCACGCATAGGTCCCTCGGGTGCATTTTTCGAAATGATGGCCGCCTTTCAGCCCACGGTTTCTCCCGAGGAACGTGCCAATTATAAACTCTGGCGCACGAGCGGGCTGTTCGTCCATTTTGACCCCATGTTGATCTTCAAATTACAATAACCGGTTTTTACTTTGGTTTGGAACTGCGAGCATAAATCTCGAGAGCTCTCCGTACGGAAGACATCGTTCACCCAGGTTTTTCTTGTGTGACGGAAGTGACCCGCGTGTACTGGACGACATGCCGTAAATAATTGCGAGAATGGACAGTTCAGGGCTCAGTCCTGGCGTACTTGGCCAGGGCAAGTCCTGGCGTACTTGGCCAGGGCCAGGCGAGTTACTTACAGCCAGAATTACGGGTGAAATCAATTCCCCCTGAGTGACTGGTTACGATTGGTGAACGATCCAGGCAGCAGCATGATTGCCGGCAGCGACAGCATTGCCAGGAATACGCTCCATTCAAATACCTGGCGCAAACCAATCCGGTCTCCGAGTGTGCCGATCATCAGCGTGACGAGTGCCTGCAGGAGGAACATCATCACCATGAAGATCCCGTTAGCCATACCACGATGGCTTGGAACCTGTTCCTGAACCATAGCCAACATCACAGGTGTGTTTGAAAGTGTGGTAAATCCCAGCAGGAGCAGGACGGGAATCGTGACCCAGCCGCTGGTGTTTAGAAAAGCATACATCAGCACGGTGGATGAAACGATCGAGACAGCCATGACCATTTTGCGGCCCAGGATGTCGGAGATGGTACCGCTCATCAAGGCTCCAGCCACGCCAGCAAATTCGAGAATCGATAAAGCCGCACCGGCAGCCAGCAGGCTTGATCCTTCGATTTTCAATAATGTTGGCAGGTAGGTTGTCAGGCAAATCAGGCTGAACAAGCGGAAGAAATTAGCGACTGTCAGCGGGAGGAAAAGACGGCGAAATTGCGGGAGGATTGCTTTTATGCCGGTGGTCTTTTCAGTCCTGGCAGATACTCTCCTCAGGCGAAGGAACAGGATCAGTGCAGTGAGCCAGCCGATGGCCATTAGCCGGTACATACCTTCCAGAGTCCAGACGGAGATGGCCCAGGCTGCCAGGATCGGCCCGACCGTCCTTGCCAGCTCACCACCCGCCATGAACAGGCTCATCCCAAATCCAATCCTCCTGGCGGATAACCTGGAAATCATGGCTGGAGCGGGAGCATGGAAACAGGCTATACTGATACCAGTGATAAACAGCATGACTGCCAGTGCCATGGTGCTGTTCGCCATGCCGAGCAGGCTGATGATTGTCCCCGTAACGGCCGGCGCCAGAATGACAAACAGCTGCAGGCTGAGGCGGTCAGCGTAGAAACCAATAAGGGGGTTAAGGATGGCAGGCAGCTGCATGATGGCTGTCAGCGTACCGATCATCGTCAATGATAATGACAGTTTTTCCATCAGCACGGGCAGGGTCGTGGGGATGAATCCAGTAAAAGTATCGTGAATGAAATGGGCTCCAGAGATGTGCAGTATTTGAGAGGTCTGGAATTCTGCCTCTAAAGGTTCGGTGAGAAGGTGGGGCTTTGTGGTCGCGGTTTCCATACTGGCATTATAATCTGAGACCTGGCAGGCAGTAGTTTGGCAATGTGGCTGATGAAATGGAAGAAGATGTGAACAACAAATCAAGGAGCAGGTATTGGGTCCTTCCAGGCAGACTCCTTGCCGGCCCGTACCCGGTTTCATCTGGTGAGACCCTGAAGCAGGAGATGATTGAACTCTTCGAACAAAATGGAATCAGCCAATTTGTGGATCTCACACAAGATAACGAGACATCACCTCTCTATGCAGACGTGATACATGGGCTTGCCGCCGGTAGAAGTTCTGCGGTGAAACATACTCGCTTCTCAATTCCTGATATGGATGTTCCCAGCTGGGCCAGGATGAAGAAGATCCTGGATTACATCGATTCCAGCCTGGCTCAAGGAGAAAGCCTTTACCTGCACTGCATGGGCGGTCTGGGGCGAACGGGGACAGTGGTTGGGTGCTTCCTGGTGCGGCATGGATTATCGGGAGAGGAAGCGCTTCACAGGCTGGCGTACTTGAGGCGGGATAGCGACAGTCACTGGAAAAAATCCCCGGAAACGGAAGCGCAGCGTCAGTTCATACTGCACTGGTCTGAATAGCCGGACCTGTTATGGTGCAGATTGGGATTGTCAGAAAGTAGACTCCGCGCTATAATGTGTGCCGGTCAGGCGGGGCGTGGCGCAGTCCGGCTAGCGCGCTTGCATGGGGTGCAAGAGGTCCCGGGTTCAATTCCCGGCGCCCCGACTGTAAGAAAAAGGCTCTGCGAAACGAATTCGCAGGGCCTTTGGTTTACAAATATGGCTATAAGTGCGAATTCCCGGGTGAGGGGGGCACCCGGGAACTCGCAAGGATATGTTAGCATATACAAGTACAGAATACAAGAAGGAAACTTTTTCCTTCAGTCTTGCTTCTAGCAACCGTTTTCCATTATATTTGTCTCGAAACCGGATTTTCTAATTTATTTAACATGCAGTTGAGTGTAGAATCCAAGCCGTTTGCGAGCAAGTTCGTAATGTGGAATAAGGTGTTTCCGCATCGTCTCTCTTGAGGAGGAGATTATAAAAGGCGGG